>MDSV01236009.1_pt1 | contig 12694 bp, 7 predicted proteins | sample 810851 | NCBI WGS metagenome assembly MDSV01 (sample SAMN05326640, study PRJNA326480) | marine metagenome | isolation source: seawater | place: Atlantic Ocean: North East | collected 2012
AGTGGACCCGGAGGGACTTGAACCCACGACCGCCCGGTTATGAGCCGGGTGCTCCACCAACTAAGCTACAGGTCCGTAGCAATCACCCTCATGAGGTTGGTAGTCTTGATTGTGATGGTTTGATTACTTCTCTAGCAATCTGCTCACACTTGTCTCTAACAACCTCAGGGATGAATATCAAAGCCTGTTCTGATGCCAGAGTTAGGCTTTGAATAAGAGATGAGTGCTCTACGACATCTCTGCCGTCTTCGAGCATTATACCCTGGCTGTAGGGCATGTATCCTTTCTTTCGGATACTCGCAGTGATTATGTCTTCACGACCAAATCCTGCCGCTTCAACAACTGGTAAAATCTTTGGAATTACAACCGAACTCATCTCGGCATTCAATTCCCCGATGCGGATTGACTTGTGATAATCCCTTCTCGAAACTAAACGCTTAGCATACCCAGATAATACATCGTCATCATGGTCAGCCCAATCCATCAAGACACCATTGATGTCTGCGTCGGTTAAACGAACGTATTGTTGAACGCTAAGATCTTCATTACACAACATGTTTTGTAGAGATTCACTCAAAACCAAATTACCATCATTTGCTAATTGTTTAGCCCTTGCTAAAACTCTAACTAAATATTCCTGAGTTAATTGGTTAACTTTGTGGAAGTAGACTTGGTTGTAAAGGTGGTACCTTGTAACCAGATAGGCCTCAATAGCAGGTAACCCCCAGCTTTTGGCATAAAGATGCCCAGATTGATCAACACGCAGTGCCCTAATGACACGTGCTGAATCAAATCCACCAATTTGTGCCCCTGAATTGGCTTGGTCTCGAATCATGTAATCCATCCTATCAACATCAAGTTGGCTGCTTACAATCTCTTTGAGGAATGGAGCAATGGGTTTGCCTCCATATTCAGAAAGGCCTGAATAAAGAGCAAATAAGCGGCCTGTCATCTCTTTTCCAAGTACCTCACGAATTGCAATTCCAATTTCTGTATCTTCTGATTCCAACATCATCCTTCCCCAGTCTTCATGACTATGGAAGTTTGCGAATACTTTGTCTGTTTCCAGCAAATGTGAAAATGGTGGATGTCCAATATCATGAAGCAATGCCGCGATTGAAACAAGTTCAGAATCTTCAGGAGAAATGATTCCAGGTTGAACCTCTGACAAATGGTCGCAAAGTACTCTCGCCAAATGGTAAGCACCTAGACTGTGGGAGAAGCGATTGTGAGTAGCTGCAGGGAAAACATAATGACAAGTTGCAAGTTGCTGAATGTTACGCAGTCTCTGGAATTCACGTGTGTCAATTAACCGAGCAATACGTGCGGGGACAAAAATATCGCGATGAATTTCATCACGTATGACACGGTCCCTCATGTTTGGGCCTTTGGCATCTAATATCAAGTCCTTTCGCTGCACAAGAGATTATTGTATTGGAGGCTTTGGACAGGGTATGAGCGAGAGTACACAGTTGGATGACAGTGACTCAAAACACGATGATGTCGAGGAACTAGTATCGGAAGCGAATGTCGAAATGGACGTCGATTCGGTATTCGAAACCTATGATGCGAACTCGGACGGTAAAATAGAGCATAGCGAGTATGTTGCCAAGCATAAAGCCGAAGTTGAAAGTGGCGGCGTTTCTGGGTTTGTCGACCGCCTACTTGACGACAGCCCTGAACTCAGAGGCCAGAGGCTCTGGGTTATGTTTGCATTATCTGTTCTGCTAGTAGCAGCCATGAATGCATATGCAATGGTTCGTGAACCTGAGTTGGTCAAAATCGAAAATTTGGTCGAGCACAACAATGAGGTAGTCTCTATCGAAGGCACAGTTCTTTCATGGGTTGAAGACCCTTACTCCTCAGGAGAAGACCGGGTCAACATCATTATTGAAGACGATACTGGAGTTGCACAACTACGATGGTATCGCTTTGGAGAAATTCCAATGATTGGCACGAAAGTTACTGCCACTGGCGATGTAATAGAATACAATGGCCGACTTTGGTTGCAGGCGCTAGGAAGTGGAGCATTGTCATGGGATGAGTCTGATGTCCCTGATGCACCGATTATTGGAATCTCAACTATTGCTGCAAATCCTCAGGATTTCGTAGGAGATGCATTTACAATTACAGGATATATTTCAAAACCAGTTAATCCTAATGCAACATTCACTTCTCTCGATTTGAGAGACCATCCAAATTACGGCAACCACGAGCACCAAATGAATATGATAATCCATTCAGCCCCTGGCCAGTGGTTAGAAGCCGGTCAAAAAGTTGAGATCACTGCTGTAATTGAATACAGTCAGAAGTTCTTACAATGGACAATTCACACTGAAGGCCCAGAGATTAGAATTGTTAGAGCACACGAGCCTCAGGCAACTACAATTGGTTGGTCAAATTACCAGACATGGTCGTACAATTCGGGCGCTAAAGTCTTACTAGTTGGCGAAATATCTGGCGATGAGATAATTGAATCAGGAGGAGACTTGAGGGCTTGCGTGCTTAATTCTGGAGACCTTTCATCTTACGAAGGAGAAGAAGTGAGTTTTGGTGGGAGACTAATTTGGTCAACATCTTATGCAGGTTGGTGTATCGATGCATCAGGTTCGATTGAAGTAAATTTGATCGATGTATCGGATGCTGAAAACCTATTAGGTCAACTAGCAAGCAATCCCGCAGACACTTTAGAAGATGTTGCAAATGGTACCACCTTCCTAATCACCGGGGTTGTATCTGGCTCTACACTAATGAGTGAAACCGGAGATACGAAGATAATCATAGCTAACGCTGTTTATCCGAATACTCTTGCTAAGATGGATGCTTATGTGCCAGTAGGACAGCATTACGGATGGCTAGAAGAAGGACAACCAATCGTTGCTAATGTTACTGTATCTTGGAACTCAGCCAGTTCTGAATTCCAATTGATGGTACTCGACATGGTACTTACTGGCGAGCCTTCATCGGCTAACCCATATGATCTGAGCGATGGAGCACCAGCATTCTATGATCTTAACAAAATCACGAGTATTACTGGTAACATTGTTACTATCGATGGCCAGATGTACTTGCAAAAAGAAGGCGGGGAGCAGAAGATTCGAATCAACGCTCAACCTAATTCAATTGGCCTTAATGAGCAGCATGAAGGATTAACCCTCAAGTGGACTGGGCGCCTAATTGAAGTTGCAGATGATGTTACTCTTGCTCACCACTATGTCTTAGATAACGCAGATGTTACCGATGAAGATGGTAACGGAATTGCTGATGATGCTGAGGATATTTGAGGAGGAATTCACATGGATGGATTCTGGATTGAATTTGTTTGGCTGTTAGCAGCGCTATTTATTGGCGTATGCATAGGGTCATTGACAGGACTAATTCCCGGATTCCACGTAAACAATGTTGCATTGATTTTGCTTGGTGTTTCACCTGCGTTACTGGCGATTGGTATACCATTGTCTGCAGCTGCAGGAATTATTGTAGCAACTGGAGTTGTTCACACTTTCTTGAATTATATTCCATCAGCATTGATAGGTGCTCCAGGTGCAGATACCGCGTTAGCTTTACTTCCCGGTCACAGAATGCTACTGTCTGGGAACGCCCCTAAAGGAGTAGCATATTCTGCTAGAGGTAGCCAATTAGGATTGTTCTTGTCTCTACCTTTGATTGTAGCAGCAAGAATTGCTTTTGGTCCAGAATTAGGACTTTACGACACATTGCGTGGAGCACTTCCCTTTGTCTTGCTCACAATATCAATACTACTCTTGGCAACCGAAACAACAAGACTTGATTTTCCCAAATGGGTTCAAAAAATCACTTTCGGCAAACTTGGGAATGACTCTCGTTTCGCAGGCTATATCGCTGCAACAGCATTCTTCCTACTTTCAGGATTATACGGTTGGGGAGTATTCAACCTACCAGTTAGATCTCCAGTAGATATGCCCGGTGCTGGACTTCTTCTCCCTGCGTTAGCAGGATTATTCGGAATCGCAAACTTGCTTGATATCTATGCAACAACCTCTGAAATACCTCCTCAAAAAGAGGATTGGGAATTGCCTCCGTCTGGACCACTAGTAGTTCCATGCTTCTTATCTTCATGTGCTGGAGCAGCTATGGGAGTATTGCCCGGAATGACTGCAGCACAAGCTACAGTTCTGGTAATGGGTGGTAGAAATGCAGCTGCTAAATTACAAGGAAAAGAAGGTGTAGGTCTTGATTGGGAAACTCGTCAATTAACGCAATTAACTGACGAAGAATTACTAGCACTAGCAAGAGCAGAAGCCGCAGGCGAAGGTGAAAGTCCACACACAAAACAAGATTTGGAAATCATTGCACTTCTATCTGCAACTAACACCGCTGTTACAGTGATGGTTCTAGGGTTCCTGTACATCATCGGAAGATCACGTTCCGGTGCGACTCTAGCATTGAAGCAGATGTATCCTGTAGACACATGGAGTGGATTACATCCAACCACCGATTTCATCAGATTACTTGCATTAACAGTGGCTGCTGGATTAATTGCCGTTCCTTTGATGCGCCATGTTGGAAAGGGAATTCTGCAACTTCACGAGGCAGTTCCTCTACAATCGATGGTATTAGGAGTAATAATATTCGTCACCGCATTGGTATGGCTGTCTACTGGTTGGGTTGGAATTGGAGTACTAATTATTGGTACAATCATGGGATTGATACCTCCAAGAATTGGAATTAGGCGTTCACACGGAATGGGGATTATCATTGTGCCAATCATGATTTACACATTCGCTCAAAAGTACGATGCGTTTGGATTCCTATGATTATGCATCAAGAATGGTATTCTCGTGAAAGTCATGATTTGGCAGATTTTTGCCTTGTCATTTAGAAGAAAGCATGAAGGGCATTGGCTATGTCGAAGGTTCAGTGGTCGCATGAAGTCTCGTGTATTTTTTCTCAGTTTTATCCTGATGATGTCACCTTTGCTGTCCTTTGTGGATGTATCTGAAGCAACTTCTGGTCGCGCCATGGCTTGCAGTGGAACTGTTTGTCTTAACGAGGCATTACCTAACCCAACTGGATATGATGATGCTACTTGGCCTAATGGTGAATGGATGGAAATATACAACTCAGGAAATGTTCCTGTGGATGTACTTAATTGGAAACTAATCAATAAAGCAAATAAAACTCTAGATTTTGACTCTGTATCAATTGTAGGATTCGAAGCAGGTAATTCCAGTACATGGACTATACAACCCGGAGACTACATGGTAATTGCAAGGAATGGCACTCCTAGTTCAGATTTCTATCTAACCAACACGTTTGATTACATCACAATGGAAGACTCTTCTGGAAATGTAGTCGACCAGGCATCTTGGAACTCTTCTTCGTCAGGATTTAGTCTAGAGGAAGACCCTGCAAGTGCGACCAACGATTGGATCTCAACCAACAGTCCAACTCCGGGAACTGTGAACAGTGCATCTACTGCACCTGTTGCTTCTGATTTGAGAATCAACGAAGTAATGGCAAATCCATGGCCATCTGATGATAATGCTTCTTGGCCAGGAGGCGAATGGTTTGAGATTTGGAATTCAGGTCAGAATGATATCGACCTAACTGGTTGGTATGTTCAGGATGCTGCAGGAAATAATATTCCATTCAATGAAAGCCATCTTATAGGCTCTGAAATTATAGGTGCTGACGAATACAGAATTGTTGCAATCAACTCATCTAACGGAAGAAGTATTCTGAATAATGGTGCAGAAACTTTGGTTCTTTATTGGCCTAACGGAACACAAGCTCAGATTATTTCTTGGAGCAAGAACGTGGCAGGTTTCTCACTTTCACCTCAGATGGATAATTCGTGGTCATATTCGTCATACCCGACCCCTGGTGCACAAAATCCAGAAGATTGGGATGCTATTGTTAGTGTACCAACAATAGTGAGAATTTCGGAAGTTTTAGTCAATTCAACTAATGATGGAGCTCCGTTACCTGATGGAGAATGGATAGAAATTCACAATCCGGCGAATAATGACATTGACTTAGTAAATTGGAAATTGATGGATGGAATGGGTAACGTCACTAATATCGACATCAATAGTTTGTTACAAAATTCTTCGCAACCAGACACTCTTATTTCAGCAGATGGCAGGAGACTAGTTCAGTTCACAATGGGAACTGAATTGTGGGATTACTACAACCAAGTTATGCTGATTGATGAGTTTGGAGTAATTGTACACAAAGCATGGTGGACCGATAATCCAGGACTGAATATTTCGTTGATTGAGCAGGCAGACCCAATGCAACCTTGGATTCCTGCAAGTTATCCCACACCAGGACAACCAGAGCCAGGAACTACAACAATAGTAGGCGAATTGTCCTTCAATGAAATATTCCCGGATGCGGTTGGAAATGACACATGGAGTTGGCCTAATGGTGAATGGATTGAACTTATCAACACAGGAAGCCAACCTGTAGATATTGCAAACTGGCATTTCACTTCAGGTTCTCGTAATTTCAACATCAATGAACACCAGATGCCTCTCAAATCTGGAACAACAATCGCACCAGGAGAGATTGTATTAGTTGCTATCAACGGTAGTCAAGGATTCTACCTCAAAAATACAATCGACACTATTGAATTGAGAGATTCATCAAACCAAATCATTTCATCCATAACTTACAACTCCACTACAGAAGGTGAGTCTAGTTGGTTATGGAATGGCGAATGGACACAAGCACCTTGGGCTACACCGGGAGTTGCGAACCCAGACACATCACCTTACCTAGGTGATGATACAATTGAAATTACTGAAATTTTAGCTCACTGCTCAGAAGGGACTATCACACCTGGAGACGATTGGGTTGAAGTTCTAAACAATGGAACACAGGTTATTGATCTAAGTGCTTGGAGAATATTGTCCGATGACGGTGACTTATTCCACATGCGTAACAGCAGTCTATGGAACTCAACTTCCATGACCTTAGCGCCGGGGCTTAGAGCGGTATTTACGACACCAAACTCGTTCATTAGTGGACTTGGCGGCTCTGCAATTCTGGAAGACCCGGATGGCAATGAAGTCGACCGAGTTGATTGGACTATCACTACAGATTGTACGACAATGAATGGCGAAGGTGAAGTTTTGCCATGGCCAACTCCTGGACAACCAGAACCAGATATTACTAATTTGACAAATCCTGATGATTTAATGTTCAGTCGATTTATGTTTGAAGAAAAAAGTCAAACGACCAATGATGAGTTCTTTGAAATTAGCAATATAGGAAGTAACAGTGTAAGTTTAACTGGATGGATGATTCGAAAGACTACTACTGGAGGAGTTAGTTTCAATGGATCATTTACCTCGGGGCAAATACCTGCTGGATCTTCAGTAATTATCAGTCCTGACGCAGATTCAGTCAAGGCGATGGGGGCCACAATGATTCTTGATGCAGATGATGTCATGAGTTACCCTGTATGGATGCCAAATAGTGGTGCAACCATGCAACTAGTAGCTCCGGATGGAACAGTTGCTGACACATTTGTTTACGGCAATGGACCAACTTCATCTGAAGGATGGTCCGGTCCATCGATAGGAGTGCCTGTGACATCTGTTGACAGAATCCTGTACCTAAGAGGAGATGGTTGTGGTGACATGCAAGATACTGATTCCTCGGATGACTGGGAGATGCGTTGGTCTGTTGCTGGTGCAAGTCATTTCTGTGGAATAAACACCTTCAGTGACGATACTGGAGTAATACCACTAATCGGTCCAGACTCTGGATTAAATGAAGTAATGACTATGCTGAATGATGCCTCGGATTCTATTCACCTACATGTCTACCAATTACATCACACAAATCTGGCAATGGCGCTAATTGATGCTAACAACCGAGGAGTCGATGTAACAGTAGTAATCCATGAGCCAGAGAATTGGTGGGACTCATACTCTACCGAACAAAGTCTTGGCATTGCATGGGAATTGGAGAGTTATGGAATCGATGTACTACAATTTACATCTTCTTCAACGTCACCTTACCAGTACATACACTCGAAAGTAGCAGTTGTTGATTCACAGATGGTTTGGATTAGTTCCGGTAACTGGAAGGAATCTTCATTGCCAAGTGATGGTGATGGAAACAGAGACTGGGGCGTTATTGTTGATAGCACAGACCTTGCATCGATTGTTCTTGAGCGCATGGCCTTTGATGAAGATGCAAGCCAACTTCATGTTGAAGATTCAACTTACCCTCAGCCGCAAACTGGCACCTATGACCCACCGGTAGCATACACTCCAGGTTCTACTGTTGATGCTATTACTGGGCCAATTAATGGAGAATTGCTAACTTGTCCAGATGATTGTATGCTAGGTCTTGCTGATTTCATAGATTCTGCTGATTCTGAAATCCTTCTTTCACTGCAGTACCTAGAAATGGATTGGTACTGGGGATGGCAAGAAAATCCTCTATTGGATTCGCTAGAAGATGCTGCTGCAAGAGGAGTTTCAATCAGGTTAGCAATAAACCAACATTATGTAGATGAGAACGATGAAATTAGAGAAGTCGTAAATGAACTAAATGATTGGGAAGGAGATGTCGAAGCAATACTCATGACCGAAAATGACACTGTCAAAAAGTTGCACAATAAGGGTGTAATCATCGATGGTGAGAGTGTACTAATTTCAAGCATAAACTGGGGAGACAATTCTATCCTAAGAAATAGAGAAATGGGATTAATCATTCATTCACAAGCAGTTACTGCTCCATTTGAGGAATCTTTCTGGGAAGATTGGAATAGATTAGATCTGACAACAGATACAGACATCGACGGCATTCCAGATTACTGGGAAGTTGCAAATAATCTATCCAGAACCAATCAAGATTCAGACCTTGACCCTGATGGTGATGGATTGAATAATATCGGCGAATTCTCTTACGGTTCAAACCCTAATTCTAACGATACTGATGGAGATTGCATCAGTGATGGAGATGAAATCTTGTGGGCCGCTACTATTTCTGAGGTCAGTGCAGCAGATGCTGTGAATCTGGCAGATGCAGATAATGATGGACAAACGGATAGCGAAGTTATTGGATGCGTTCCAGATTTAGGAAGTGGAAACAATGGAGGAGACAACAACCAAGGATCCGATAATAGCACAATTCTAGATTCAGATGGAGATGGAATTCTCGATGAGAACGATGATTGTCCAGACACAGTTGCAGGCGCAGCTACTGACACACAAGGTTGCTCAAACAAGCAAAACAAGGAACAGGTGATAGATGAATCAGGTGAAAATGAAGAATCATCAGGCATGACATTTATGCTCACTCTAATCACAATTGGATTACTTGTTCTAGTGGGAGCGGGAACAATTCTTCTAACAAAGAAGAAAGAAGGAGATGATGGCGATGTATCTTCTGAGATGATTGTAACTGAACCCACTGATTCTAAGAATTGGGATATGCCAGTTCTTGACGGCTCTTCAGAAGCAGAAGATGTACCAAGCGAAGACCAAGGTAAATTCCCAGGTTGGAGTGATGAGCAGGTTCAGAAATACCTCGACTCGGGTTGGTCCGAAGAACAACTTTCTGAGTGGTATCAGCAGCAAGTAGCTAACAATTCCTCAGAAGATTGACAAGGGAGTGCCCTAATCGCAGTTTGATTCAGATGAGATTCCGTAGCACTAACCCTGCCCTGAACCCACAATATTTTCAAGGCGTAACAGCAACTGAAAGAATGACATTAGATGGAACAATTAACAAAACTCTAGTATTACTAGGATTAGTTTCCATCTCAGCACTTGGCACCTACACAATGAGTGTGGAAAACCCTGGACTCGCAATGCTTCTTGGCATGGGTGGAGCAATTGGTGGATTCATCATGGCTCTGATCATTATGTTTGCAAGACCAAACAACCCGCAGGTATTGATTGGAATGTATGCTCTGCTCGAAGGTTTATTCCTCGGCTCGTTTTCATTTATGGTCGAGAATTACTATCTTGGGGGCTCTGAAGGTGTTGTACTACAAGCATTGGTTGGAACTGTTTCTGTGTTCTTCGTAATGCTTACATTGTACCGTGCTAAGATAATCAAAGCCACAGAGAAGTTCACTCTTGTGGTAATGTCGATGACAGGAGCAATTATGATGCTCTATCTATTCAACTTCATCCTGATGTTCATGGGAACTAGCGTTCCATTCTTGCACAGCAGCGGACCTATTGGTATTGTAATTAGTTTGGTTTTCGTAGGAGTTGCATCTATGTTCTTGATTCTTGATTTCGCAATGATTGAGAATGGAGTAAAGTATGGTGCTCCAAAGAACATGGAATGGTATGGTGCATTTGGACTTACCATGACATTGATCTGGTTATACTTTGAGATGCTAAAGTTAATCGCCAAATTACGTGATTGAAATGAGTAGAACACTAGAAGTGTGCGATTTGTCAGACTGGAGAGCAGGCGGACAGCGTCGAACTGACTTTGTAAAAAAGATGGGAGAGGCACTTCAAGACATAGGTTTCTTCGCCTTAACTGGCCATGGAATTGATGTTGATTCTATCAAGCAATCATATTCAGTGGCAGAGAACTTCTTTGAATTACCTCAAGAAGAAAAATCTCAATATGAGCAAGCCGAATTATTTCGCCAAAGAGGTTACACGCCATATGGGGTTGAACATGCTAAAGACAACCCTGCTCCGGACTTGAAAGAATTCTGGCAGACGGGAAGAACGATTGACGATCCTAATTTCCATAAAAATATCTGGCCGGAAAACCCAGTAGATTTTGAAAATTCGATTGATGGACTCTATATCGCAATGGAAGCGATGAGTTCTGAACTTCTTGCTGCTGCTTCACTTTATCTGAACAAGCCGGAATCATGGCTTCCAGACATGTCATACAACGGTAACACGATTCTCAGAGTCATACACTACCCAGCACTTGGAAAAAATGCCCCTGAAGGTGCTGAAAGAAGTGCTCAACACGAAGATATCAATTTGATTACTCTTCTAGTTGGAGCAACTGCAGATGGCCTACAAGTGATGGACCACGATGGTTCTTGGATTGAAGTCGAAGGGAATCATGATCACATCATCGTAGACAGTGGTGACATGTTACAGAACATAACAAATGGACTATTCAAATCAACAACCCATCGTGTTGTTAACCCTCCTGATGCAACATCTGACAGATACTCTATGCCAATGTTCGTACATCCGAGAAATGAAGTTGACCTAACACCTCTACCGGAGTTTGTAGAAATGACTGGAGGGGAAGTTCTGTACGATTCGATTAATGCAGGAGATTATCTTCATCAAAGACTGGTTGAAATTGGATTAGCATCTTAAGGTGTTCCAAATGCGGACAATGCCTGAAATTCTTGAATCAAAGCGAGATGGAGAATCTCTCGCTTCAGATGATTTCAGATTTATCTGTAAGAATATCAATCAAATTCCTCGTGAACAATTGGGGGCATTCCTGATGGCATGCCAAATCAATGGTTTAACTTCTGAAGAGACTAGTATGCTTACTGAAGAGATGCTGAATGCAGGACGTAGAATGCAAGTTGCAGCCTCCCGAGTTGACAAGCACTCAACAGGAGGAGTTGGTGATAAAATGAGTATTGTCTTAGCACCTGCTCTAAGAGCGGCTGGTGCAACAATCCCAATGTTAGCTGGAAGGGGTTTGGCACACACTGGAGGGACTATTGACAAATTAGAAGCAATACCTGGTTTCAATACCGGGTTAAGTATGGATGAGATGTCATCAAACCCTTGCTTCATATCTCGCCAAACTGAAGATATTGCACCAGCAGATAGAATTCTGTATTCGATTAGAGACATCACCGCTACTGTTCCACAAATTGGCTTAATTACTGCATCAATCATTTCCAAAAAGGCTGCAGAGGGACTGGAAAAATTGGTTCTAGATGTCAAGTGCGGTAAAGCAGCATTCATGAAAAGTGAGAGTGATGCTGTCGCACTTGCAAAGTCGATGGTCAAAACAGGAACCGATCTGGGCATGGAAGTAACTGCTCAAGTTACTGAAATGGACAACCCGATTGGTACAATGTTTGGAAATAGTCATGAAATTGTAGAATGCATTGACTGTCTGAAAGGAAACGGGCCTGAAGATACTATGGAATTAGTATACAGTCAGGCAGATGCTTTAGGGTTCAACATTCGACCATTTATTCAAGACGGCAGTGCACTTGAGGAATTCAGGAATATGTGCTTACGCCAAGGAGTCGGGGCATCCGTAGTCGATAATTTGCTGGATGAACCATGGTCTGTATTGCCCAGAGCCAATAACACTCATGAGATTAAGGCTAAACAATCTGGATGGATTGCTGGAATTAATGCTCTTACAATTGGACAAGTCTTGTGTAATTTGGGAGCAGGAAGAACCGGCGATAATAGCAATATTGACCACGGAGTTGGAGCGGAGCTCCTCATATCTCCAGGCCAAAAAGTTGAGCAAGGAATGCCCTGGATTAGATTGGATACCAATGGAAATCTAACAAAAAAACAGATTCAGTCTATCGAAGACTCCGTTGAAATAACAGATAGTGCATCCGAAAAGGAAAGTCGTATTTTACAGGTTATCACATCTTGAAAAATACATTTTTGATGGAAGCCGTCATATAGGGAAGGCATTTCGGCAGGGTTGCCGTTTTAGCTTAGCTGGTGGAGCGTGGGACTGTTAATCCCAAGGTCGTGGGTTC
>MDSV01056180.1_pt1 | contig 12693 bp, 10 predicted proteins | sample 810851 | NCBI WGS metagenome assembly MDSV01 (sample SAMN05326640, study PRJNA326480) | marine metagenome | isolation source: seawater | place: Atlantic Ocean: North East | collected 2012
GGCGGAGTCGACGCGCGCGCGGGTGTTCGCGGTGTGCTCGCTGCTGGGCTTCGAGCACCTGCGCCGAACGTGCTCCCGCGCGGACGCGGCGACGCTGGCGGCGGTGGAGCGGTACGTGGACCTGCGCGAGGGCGAGACCTGGGCGCGCACGGAGCGCATCTTCGCCGAGGAGGGCACGTTCCCGGTGGGTCCGGACCGCGCGGCGATGGACGCCGCGCTGGACGCGGCTTCGGCGTCGCGTGCGGAGCTCGAGGCGGCGATCTCCGCCTTGGACGCGGAGCGAAGGGCGGAGGAGGCGGCGGCGGAGGCGGCGGCGCACGACGAGGCGCGCGAGCGCTGGGAGGCGGAGGCGGCTGCTCGGTGGTACCGCGGGGACAAGGCGAAGCTGACCATGCGCGAGCGCCTGACCAACGGCGTGAAGCACGAGGCGATGCTTCGCGGATCGTTCCGGGGGCTGAGCGCGAGCGGGCGCTTCTCTGACGTCCAGGCGAGCGTCGCGAGTCGCGCGGACGTCGCCGACGGAGCGGCGGCGCAGGCGGGGGCGTAGAGGTTTTCGGATACGATCTACGGATTCTCTACAATGGCTATGTCATACGTGGCTATCGATTTGATTCGCGGTGTTCGACGCGCGTGTCGCGCGTCCGCGCCCTTCCCTCGCGCCGCGTCATCCGAAGGCGTCCGCGAAGGCCCCCTCGAGCGCGCGCGCGCGCGCGGCGTCGGCGTCGGTTTTGCGCCTGTGCACCAGACACTCGACGGCGCCCCACGAGAACGCCATCTCCGCCTCTTCGATCACGTCGAACTTGTCCGTCACCAGCGGGCACAGCACGGTGACGAAGATGGCGCCCGGGCGCATGCGCTCCGCGAGCCTCGAGAGCCGCGTCATGGTGGCCTCGTCCCACGTCACGCAGTTGCAGAAGACGAAGTCGGCGCGCGTCCAGGCGCGCGCGAATGTTTCGCTGAAAAAGTCGCCAACCTCGGCGCGGATGTCGCGCAACGGCCGCGACGCCGGCCGCGCGTTCGGGAGCACATCTCGCTTGAAGTCCTCGACGAGGACGTCGGCGATGGCGCCCGTGCACGGCAAAATTTCCACGCCGTACGCGCGCGCGAAGTGACGGCACAGGCCGGCGACCAGGACGCCCTTACCGGTGCCGCTGCCGAGGTCGAAGAAGACGCGACCGTCGGTGGCGCCGGCATCGGCGGCGTGGACGTCGCCGTGCTTCTCAAGGAGCGCCGCGAAGTCGAGCGCGGCGATCTCGCCGTAAACCAGGACATCGGCGTCTTCCTCCGCGGTGCCCTCGAGCTCTTCCAGGACGATCAGCTTGGCCACGTCCGGCCGCACCTGCTCGAGGAGCACCTCCAGCCGCTCCATCGCGTTCGGCTGCGAGCACCCTTTCTCGCACCACGCGCGCAGGTCGAAACGCTTCGCCACGCCGTTCTCCACCAGGCTGCGCAGAATCTGCGCCTCCGAGCGCGGCGGCGGCGCGGACGCGTCCATCGCGACCGCGTCGACCCGAGGCGCCGGCGTGGAGACACGCCGCCAGGAGTGGGCGCGCCGCGCGCGGCGTTTCGACTTCGGGGCACGACGTAAGTTCGCGGTGGGAGGGTTTCTGCGAGATCTCGTCCACGGCGGGCACAGTCGAACGCGCACCGCACGATGTACGGGCAAGGTCAAGGCTATGCGGCGCCTGGCGGGTACGCGGCTCCCGCGGGCGGACATGCCGCGCCCGCAGGGTACGCGGCTCCCAGTGGGTACGCCGCGCCCGCGGGTTACGCCCCCCAGGCAGGGTACGGTGGCGGGTCTCGCGCGACCCCGAGCGCGGACGATCTCGAGCGCACGATGCGGACCGTGCACGTCGCGGGCATCCGCGGCCTGCGCGGCTCGCCAGGCATCAACCCCGGCGAGGAGATCACCGAGGACGACCTGGCGGCGTTTTTCAGCAACGACGGCGAGGTGGTGGGCGTGCGCATCAACGGCTCGAACTGCTGGATCGAGTTCGCGGACGCCTCGGGCGCCAACGCGGCGCTCATGAAGGATGGCACCGAGAGCGGGGGGCACAACTTGCGGGTGTCGGCGTCCAAGACGCCCATCCGCTCGAACGGGTACGCCGCGGGCAGGGCGAAGCAGGCTGCGGCCGCGGCGAAGAGCGCCGCGGCGCCCATGGCGGGCCCGCCCATGGGCGCGGCAGCGGCGAACCCGGCGACCGCCCCCGCCGCGCCTTCGCGCCAGATGAGCCCCGAGGAGATCGTCGACGCCGTAAACGCCGACCTGTGTCGCGCCGTGGACGAGGCCAAGGCAAACGGGACGCTGGCGACGTGAGGAAAGAAAGACACGAGAGAGGCATCACAGTAGCGCGCTTTCTTTCTTCGTCAAAAACACGGAAGGTACGTAGCTATATCTAGGAGTAGAATCTCGAGCTCGCTCTTCGGCGCCGGAAGTTCGCGAAAAAAACTCATCGCGACGCGCTCGGTCCGACGCGCGACGGGCGCCCCCGGTTCGCGTCGCGCGCGCTCACGGCGCTTCGGAACTTCACCCGCGCGTCCACGCAAAACAGCGCGGTTTCGTCCTGCACCGCGGCGAGCACGAGGCGGTACCAGCCCGCGGGTGCGTCCGGCGGCACGTCCAGCGCGCCCCGGACAGTCGCCCGGCGCGTGTCCGCCGCCGCCAAGACGGGACAATGGAAATCGGCGCAGAGCGGCCCGCGCGCGTTCTTCACCGCGAACCAGCGACTGAAGGCGCGGTAGAAGACGCGCACGGAGACTGTCGGGTTGGTTTCTGCGTCTATGCCGCGCGCGTCTTCGCGAAAGGTTCCGGCCAGGGTCACGTTCACGCGGTCGCCGGGCCGAGGCATCGGCGGGTCGAGGCCGAACGCGTCCACGCGCAGCGCGCACCGCGGGGCTGCGGGAAAGGCGAAGGGTCAGAGAAGAACATAAAAAGGCGTCGGCGCGGAGGAGCGCCGCCCGCTCGCGGCGTGTTCACCCAGCGCGCACCGCATGACGACCAAATCGAGGCGGCGACTTGGACGAGGCACGCCGAGACGAGCGTGAGCGCGAGCGCTCGCCGGCGCCGGTCGTGCATCGCGCGGCGTTTAGTGGACGGGTCGAGCGGTGTCGCTTCGACGCGACTTTCGGTCGAACCGAGAAAACACGACGAAAAAGTCGTGGCTTTTCCTTTCTGTGCTACACCACGACGCGCCACTCACCGCATGCGCTTCGACCGCTCACGGTTCGCCGCCCTCGCTTGCGCCGCGGTCGGATCCGCCGCCGTCTGCGCCTACTTGCTCGACCCCGCGTACTACGACGCCCTCGCCTCGCGCCTGCTGGGAAGGATGTCCTGTCCTGAAGAAAAAACGACGCGGAGGAAAGACGAAGACTCGGACAGTCCCCGCACGAGCGACATCGGCGCGATCCGCTCTCTGCTCGCCACCACCTCTCTCCGCGAGTTCCTCGCCGCGCGACACGTCGGTCGCCCCGAGCTCGCGCCCCCGGAGGAGGTGCTCGTGCTGACGCCCTCGTGCACGGTGGGCGAGGCTCTCGCGAAACTCGCGGAGAAGAGCGTGTTGAGCGCGCCGCTGCTTCGAGACGACCGCCGGGAGATTCTCGGGTTCGTCTCCGTCGGGGACGTGCTCGGCGCGCTCATCACGCACATGTTCCCGCCCGGCCCGTGCGGCTACGCGGCGACCACGGAGGCTCCCGAGTGGTTCCTCATCGACGACACCCCCGACGCCGCCGAGCGCATCACGAAGATGGTCCTGCACAAGGCGGACGCCTTCTGCGCCTCGTCCGTCGGCGACGTCCGCCGCTCGCGCGGAGGCGGCGACGGCGCGTGGCTACTGCTGGACGAGACCGTCTCCGACCCGACGCTCCTCGACGTCATCCAGACGTACTTCGTGGACAACGCGTCGCTGTGGAGCGCGCACGCGCGCGTTCAGAGCAAGGAGCTGGAACGCCCCGAATACCGCTCCAATCACCGCGTCGCTGTGTACGAACGCGCCGAAGACGGCGAGGTAAGCGTGAAGGACGTGTTTTCGCTGTCGGACGTGACCCGTTTCCTGTCGCGCTGGGAACACGTCGGGCGATGCCTGACCCCGTGCTCGGTCGCGGACCTCGGCATCGGCACCACCGTCGTGAACGTCATCGACACGAACGCCACCGTGCTGCGAGCCTTCGCCATCATGCACAAGCTCGGCGTCAGCGCGCTCGGCGTCGTCGAGCCGCGCGAAGTCGGGTGCCCGGCGGTGTCGTGCCTCGGCGCGGCGCGCGCCTGGCCGCCAAACACGGAGCCCGTGCAGACCCGGCTCGTCGGCAGCGTCTCCGAGTCCGACCTGCGCCGCATCACAGAGGGGCGCTTCGACGTGCTCGCGATGCGCGTGGGCGACTTCACGCGCAAGCTGCACGACGTCTCCGCGCGCGCGCGCGACCAGGGCGGCCGCGAACTCGCGCCCGACCCGACGGCGTCGGCGCGCGCGCACCCGTTTTTCGGCGGCGCGCTCGGCGACGGCGAGCTTCGATCCGGGCGGCTGTTAGTGACGTGTTCCACGGACGCGACGCTGTACGACGTGCTCAAGGCCCTGGCGACGCACAAAGTGCACAGGGTGTACGCCGTGGACGACGCAGGCGTGGCCGAACGCGTCGTCACGCACACGGATCTGGTGCGATTCTTCGCGTGCTTCGCGCCCGCCGAGCCGAGCGAGCGACTCGAGGCGTCCGCCGGCGCGTGAGGCGTTTCGAGCGCCTTTTTGTCGCGCGCGACGCGCGCTTCGCGGGTTGCGGCGCGAGACGAATCCGTTTTACCGTAAACCGAATCGCCGATCGTACTACCCGCGTTACCCCCCCCCCTTCCTTTTTTTTCAAGTGACGTCGTCCATCGCGTGCGCCAACTACTTCTTCGCCACCTCGTCGTTGGACAACGCCGCGGCCGCCGCGGCGTCCATCGCCTCCATCAGCGCCCGCTCTTCGTCCGTCGCCTCGACGGCGCCGCCCGCGACGTCCTCGCCCGTCCCCCACCACGCGCCCTTCTCTTTTCGCGTTTCTTCTTCGTCGCCGCGGTCGAACGCGCTTTCGTCGTCATCGTCCGACTCGTCCACCGTCGCGGACGCGACGAACGCCTCCGCGGCCCACTTCGCGGCGGCGTCCGACGCGTTCGACGTCTCGCCGTTCGGCGTCGTCGACGTCGACGTCGTCGACGTCGTCGACATCGCGCCGCGCTCACCCGCCGACCTCGTTCCCGCGGCGCCGTCCGGCTCGTCGCCGGCGGCTTTGAACGCATCCTCCACGAGCGCGTCGGCGTCGATGCCCTCCTCCTCCAGGATCTGCGTGAACAGGTCCGTGGCGTACGTCGTGACGCCGATGGAGACGGCGACGAGCGCGAGCGTCTCGAACACCAAGACGCTCTTCGCCTGCTCCCGCACGGCGTCATTCTCGAACGCCGCCTGCAGCAGGAGCGACCCCAGGTACGCGTCCACGAAGGCGGTTTTCGAGGAGCCGAGGAAGTGCGCGGCGAAAAACTCGGGGAAGCGGAGCGGGGTCATCCCGCACACGTACCAGTTCCCGCTCAGCGGGATGGGCAGGATGGGGCACAGGCGCAACAGGAGGGCGCTCTTGAACCCCTCCGTGAACGGCGCCTCGCTCTCCGGGAACTGCGCGCTGTCGAACCGGCGGCTCAGCGCTTGGAACCAACGCGTCTCCCCCACCGCGGGCGAGTCTTTCCACTTGAGCGCCAGCGCTTTCTCCTTCAGGACGGTGCGTCCGAGCCAGAAGTTCGCGGACGCCGCGAGCGTGGACGCGAGGCTGGTCATGACCGTGCCGCCGATGACGCCCCCGAACACCGCGGGGGACACCACGGGCAAGATGAACCCGATGGGCAAAAACTCATCCGTCATCGTCAGCTTCTCGGCGGCGAACAAACCGACGTACACCGCGAACACCACGCCGACGTTCAGATCGCGAAGCTGGTCCAGGTACCCGCTGAGCTCCGCGCGCGGCGGCAGTCCGAAGAAGTCCGCGAGCTCGTCGAAGCCGCCCACCGCCTGCAGCGCCGCGATGCGCGGCAGCGCCAAACGCAGCAACACGCCCGCGATGGCAACATTCACCGCAGAGGACACGAGCGGCGCGGCATCGCGCACGGCTTCGCTGTTCACCAGGTTGTCCCACTTGGCGCTCCAGTACGCGCCAATCTTCCCGGCGACGGCGCCCGCCGCGTCCTCCTGCTCGCGCCACCGTTCGTCATCCCACCGCTCGCCCGGAGCGGGCCGTGCCTTCGAGGCTTCGATCGTGGCGAGCAGGTCCACCGCCTCGGGGATGGGGTCGTCGCGCAGAGAAACGTACTTGAGCTCGTTCCAAAGCCCCGACAGCATCTCGCCCGTGCCCTTTCGCGGCTTCTTCTCCTTCTCCTTCGAGGCCGAGGACGAGGACGACGCGCCGACGTCGGAACCGGACGTCGCGGCGGTCTCGTCCGAGCCGTCAGATGCGCGGGGGGGCGATACCGCGCGTCGCCGCGACCCCGCGCGCGCGTCCACGCGCGCGTTCGCCCCACGCGCGATCGACGTCACCGAGTGGGCACGCGACGCGCGATATCCGCTTCCGCGCGGGGTGGACGAGGTCGAGACGCGCGCCAACGCGGCGCGCGCCGTCGCACCACGCGCCGCCAGCATCGTGTCGAGCGACGTCACCGATCCAAGGGTACCGCTTCGAGTGTACCCCGCGCGCGGGTAGCTGTGGCGCGCCCGTGCCGCGCCGGCTCTCGATAGAGTTTTGGAGGCTTTCGCTTTCGAGATGTGGCTGATGAGAAACCTTTTCGCTGACGGAAGTGTCGTCCCGCGCAACCGCATCCGGCGATCCACAGTGTGTCCCCGCCCCGGTACACGCAATAATCTTTTAGCGTCCTTCGGGACCGCCGGGCGTCATAGACCCAGCGCGCCGAACCCACGCGCGCGCGACCGAAACCTTCTTCGCGGGAGGTTCGCCTCGCGTCCGGCGCACAAGTCTCGCGCGGTCGCGGCGCGACCGGCGATCGATCGAGGAAGCCCGCGAGGCTCGCGTGCTGCGTGTTATTTTCGCGCGACCGGACGAGCTCGCGCGATGGCAGCCCCGGGCGCTGGCGAGAAGCGCGCTGAGATCTACACGTACGAGGCACCATGGCTGATTTACGCCATGGGATGGAGTGTGCGTCTCCCGAGCCCCCGCCGCGCGCGCGCAGCGAGACGACGCCGAGCCGCACGCGAACGCGAACGCGCAGCGCGCCATCGGAGCAATTTCCCGCGCTCGGCCGAGGTGGCGCGAAACACGCGCGAAAACCTCCGCGACCGAGGTTCCCGACCGGACTCGAAGATCGCCCCGACGTCGCGCACTCCGCTGACCCACACCGCGCGACCCTTCTCGATTCCATCCCGGCGCTCTCCGCTCGCCCCCCCGCTCGCTTCGACCGCGCGGCGCGCAGGTTCGGCAGGACCAGCGGTTCCGGCTCGGGATCGGGAGCTTCGTGGAGGAGTACTCCAACAAGGTGGACATCATCTCGCTGGACGAGGAAACCGGGGCGTTTCCGGCGGAGCCGACACACTCGTTCACGCACCCGTACCCGTGCACGAAGATCATGTTCATTCCGGACAAGGAGGGCACGCACGAGGACCTCGTCGCGACGACCGGGGATTACCTGCGCGTCTGGCACATCAAGGAGGACGGCGTGCAGCTCAAGTCTCTGCTCAACAACAACAAGAACAGCGAGTTTTGCGCGCCGCTCACGTCGTTTGACTGGAACGACGCCAACCCGGCGCGCGTGGGGACGTCGTCGCTGGACACCACGTGCACGATCTGGGACATCGAGAAGGAAACCGTGGACACGCAGCTCATCGCGCACGACAAGGAGGTGTACGACATCGCCTGGGGAGGGCCGGAGGTGTTCGCGTCCGTCTCCGCCGACGGCTCCACGCGCGTCTTCGACTTGAGAGACAAGGACCACAGCACCATCATCTACGAGAGCCCCAACGCGGACACGCCGTTGTTGCGTTTGGGGTGGAACAAACAGAACCCGAGGTACATGGCCACCATGGAGATGGACTCCGAAAAAGTGGTGGTGCTCGACATTCGCTTCCCGACGATGCCCGTGGAAGAGTTGAGGCGCCACCGCGCGCCCGTCAACGCCCTGGCCTGGGCGCCGCACTCCTCGTGCCACTTGTGCACGGCGGGGGACGACTCGCAGGCGCTCATCTGGGACCTCAGCACGACGTCGGCGCCGGGCGCGAGCGACGGCTTGGGGCTCGACCCCATCCTGGCGTACGGCGCGGGCGCGGAGATTTCGCAGCTGCAGTGGAGCGCCACGCAGCCGGACTGGATCGCCATCGCGTTCAGCAAGAGCCTGCAGATCCTACGCGTGTAGACGGACGAGAGAGCGAACGACGACGCGCGGAGAATGATGTGAGCAATACGTACTTGACCATCGTCACGCTGCGACGAACGACAGCACAGTCCGGCCGGCGCGGTAGGCGTCAAACCTGCGTACTAGACGAGCTGACGGATTTTTTCAGCCAAGTGGCGCGAGTTCTCCCTCGCGCCGATGATGACGGCCGCGAGCGCTGAGGCGACGGCGGCGCGAGAGGCGCGCGACGAGGCCGAGAATGAGGAGAACGCCAACCCCGAGGAGCACGTGGCGTTCCTCGCCAAGTGGAACGAGGGGAAGACGAGGAGCTCCGCTTGCCGCTGCTCCCACATCTGCCTCACGAGCACCCACAACATCTCGCGCGCGTTGCTCTGCGCCGTCGCCAAGGCGGCCGTGTACCAGTCCGCGGGCAAGATCTTCGGCGACCCCAAGGCTGCGGTCGCGCCGCTCTCCGCGGACCTCTTGGCGAACCTCGAGGGCGACAAGGGCACCGCTGGCGAGGCTGGGGTTCTGACCGATCTGCATCGCGACGTCCAGGAGTGGACGACGAGCAAGAAGACCGCTTTCGCGAGTCTCGGCGAGACGTTCGGGGGCGCGAAGGCATCTGACGACGCCGCGGAGGCGCTGGAGAAGAGCCTCGCCCGAGGCGATGGGTGGTCCGTCGCGGACCGCGAGCGCGTCAGCCGCGAGCTGCTGCTGCGGTACGACCGCGAGTGCCTCGCGCACTGCGAGGAGGCGTTCGAGACCCCGGAGGAGCTGCTGAGGCACAAGACGCGGTGCGCGTTCCGCCCGACGCAGTGCCCGAACGACGAGTGCGTCGAGGTGTTCAGCGCGAACGTCGCGGGCGCGCACGACCAGACGTGTCCGTTCAAACGGCTGCCGTGTCCGCAGAAGTGCGGGCTCGACGTGCAGCGGCGAGCCATGGGGGCGCACCTCGCCGGCGCGTGCGACCGCAGGCCCGCGACGTGTCCGTTTGCGGCGCTCGGGTGCGGCGCGCGCTGCGACGCCGGCACCCTCGACGCGCACGTCCGTGACGCCGCGCCCGCGCACGTCGCGCTCCTTGCGCGGCGCGTCGAGGCGCTCAGAGAGAGCGCCGAGCGCGCGGACGGGAAGACGGCGGCGCTGGCGGTGGCCGTCGCGGACGTCGCGGGGCGCGTGACCTCCGCGGCGAGAGACGTGAGCGGGCTGGAAAGAGCCGCGCAGGCGGCTGAGACTTCCGCGGCGAACGCGCACGCCGCGGCGAAGAAAACGGAGAAGGAGCACGACGCGCTCCTGGCGGGCGTCGCCAAGGCGATCGCAGCGCTCGAGTCCGAGGCCAAGAAGCAGAGGAAGGAGATCGCCGCGGTCGTGCAGGCGATGGACAAGCTCGCCAAGGAGGTGCGGGAGAAATGAATTGCTCATTTTTTTTTCGAGGTGTCGTTTTCTCTCCTTCGAAACCTTTCCGAACGAGAACTGCCGCGAGGCAGTCTCGCCATGCGCGCCGTCGTCGCGCGGTCCGCGCGCGCGATCGGCCCGGGTCGCGCGCAGTCTTGGAGCACACCGAAATTGGTCGCGCGCGGTGCTTCCGCGCGCGCCGCGGGGAGCGCGTCGTCGGACAGAGAGAGCCCCGAGGCGGTGGCTGCCGAGATGCGCGCCTGCTACGACGTGGTGGCGCGCATGGGACGTGGCGCGGTGTACCTCGGCTCCGCGCGCGTTCCAGAGGACCACCCCCACTTCGCCGCAGCGCGCGCGCTCGCGCGTGACGTCGCCACGACGTACGACTGCACGACGTGGTCCGGGCTTGGCGCGGGCATGATGGAGGCGGTGACGCGCGGCGGCATGGACGCGGGCAAACCCGTGGGGGGCTTCATGATTTTGCTCGAAGCCGGCGGCGCGAGGCAAGCCTCGCGGAAACACCCGTACCTCCCCCCGGAGACGTACCACACGAGCAGCTTCTTCTCCGCGCGGAAACACGGGCTTGTCGATGCGGGCATGCGCGAAGAGGCGACCGACCGAACCGCGTTCTTCGCGCTTCCCGGCGGCGTCGGCACCTTGGACGAGATCTTCGAGGTGCTCGCGTTGTTCCAGCTGCGGCGCGTCGGTTCCGCGCACCCGGTTCCGTTCGCGCTCATGAACTACGACGGGTGCTTCGATTCGCTCATCGCGTTTCTTGAGAAGGACATGGTGGCGTACGGGAGTCTCAGGGAGGACGAGCTCGTGCCGCACTGGCGCGCGTGCGCGACCAACGAGGAGGCGATGGCGTACCTGAGCGAGTTTTACGAAGTGTAAAATAAAGCGTGATCCATGAGGCGAATTTTCAGGACGAGTCGTGCCGAAGCGCCGAACGTGCGAAGCGCGGTGAAGGTTGAACCGTCGTGCTTTCCCGCGCTTTCTTTTCCGATCCTTTTCCGATCTTTTGGGAGATACTATTTTCCCGTATATGAGCTTTTAGTCGTGGGAACCCGTAAAAGTGCATCCGCCACGTGTGGCGAGCGCCATCCTGACGTCAGCGCGAAACAGGGCCGTCATCGTGCACCGCGCCCGAGGTGCGAAGACGAGACGTCGGCGCGCGCTTCCGCCCCTAGCGCACGCGAACGTACCGTAGGGACTGACCGACCGCACGTGCGGAGAGCGCGGCTCCCCGAGACCCTCCAGGCGCGCGAGGAAGCGCAGCGTTGGAAGCCACGAGAAAAAGCCGCCTTTAACGACCCGCGAAATGACGGACCGGGTCCTACTCTTGGAGCGAGCGTATCAAGGCCGCGCGATGTTCGTGAAAGTGTCGTGCAAGGCCGGGGAGTCCCCCGTCGAGCTGTCGCACCACCCCGAGCTGCGGTTCAGGTTCATCCCCCGGCCGCACGACGGCGCGCCGCTCATCGCCAACGCGGTTCAGTTCGAGGTGCGTCGCGAAAAAACGCGCTTTCGTCGGTGCGAAAGCGGAAAGGCCCCACGCGTCGACGAACGAACGCCGACTGACCCCGCGACTGACCCACGATCCGCGCGCGCGCGCTCCTCTTTCACGCGCACGTTCGGCTGTTCTCGCCGCGTGCCGTTCACGACAGGCGCGCGATGAGGTTGAGCTGCTGATGCGCCGCGACCGCGCCGGGTGCTGGATCACCATGGACGAGGTTTTGTTCTTCGAGACGTGCGCGTTTGAGATTTGGTGCGAGAAGGAGCGCTGGGCCTCCGGGCGCGTGGTCAGGACGGTCGAGACGGACGGCGGCGTCGACAACGCGCGAGCTTCTGGCGCCGAGACCCTGAACGAGAAGGACGAGAGAGACGTCGTCCGCGGCGCGGCGGCGCGCGACGACGAGATCCGCGACGGCGCGAGCGCGCCGCGCTCGGCGACTTTTCCGTCTCGCGACGGGTGGGCCCTGGAGCTGGACGCCTCCGTCCCAGCGCTCGTCGCGTCGGCGGGCGTCTCGCTCTTCGGCGACGAAAACACGAAAACCGTCGCGCAGACGCCGCACTCGTCGAACGTCCTGGGCCTGGAGCTGTGCCTGGTCGGGACGTGCGCGGGCGAGCACCTCGCGATGACGCGCGAGTGCGAGCTCCAGGCGTGGAAGACGACGAGCCCGCGGAGCTTCGCGCCGCGGCCCGCGATGTGTGTCATCTCCGAGGAGATGAGCTCGTCCGAGAGCTGGTCCGACGACGACAGCGGCGACGAGCCGCGCCTCGAGGCGACGCGCGAAGAGAAGGCGCTCGCGGGCTCTGCCTCCGCGGAGGCGGAGGACGCGCCTTTGCCGAGCGCCGGCGAGAACCCTAAACCGTGGTCGATCGTCCCGTGGAAGAGCCACGCGGTGGCGTTCGACAAGGCCGAGGTGCTTCGGAACGTGCGCAAGCGGTACGACGACCTCATGCGCGAGTACCACGACTCGGGGAGCGAGCTCCGCGGCGCCTCGGACGAGCTCTTCGCGGGGGAGCTCACGTGGTTCAGCGCGGGCGTCCGCGTCGGGGTCGGGATGGGGCTCGGCGTGTGCCTGGGCCTCGGGCTCGGCATCGGCATACTCGTCAACGGGTACCGGTCCAGCCGCGACCGGCTCAGCGACGTGCGGCAGGCGCTGAGGTTGCGGTGAGTCGTTTCGGGACAATTTTCCGTTTCGGTCGAGACGAGGCGCGACGAGACGGCGCGAGACGGGCGAGACGAATCGTCGCGCGCGAAGACAGACTGAGAGCGCGAAGCGCTTCGCGTCGCGAAAAGTCACCCTTTGCTCAATCACAAACACCCCCCGCGCGTTCCTATTGCGTGTATCCCAGCTGCATGAGCAGCTGCACGAGCCACTTTTGCGTGGCGATGTCGTCCTTGAGGCACGCGGTGAAGTTGGGGTCCCTGAGCTGGTCGGGGA
>MDSV01078048.1_pt1 | contig 12693 bp, 10 predicted proteins | sample 810851 | NCBI WGS metagenome assembly MDSV01 (sample SAMN05326640, study PRJNA326480) | marine metagenome | isolation source: seawater | place: Atlantic Ocean: North East | collected 2012
AAATGAATTGAGATTGAAATTGACTCGATAAAGGATGTCTTATATATTTTTTAGCACTTCTAAAACTTATTTTATACTCATCTTTTGATGTAGTATTTACATTTAAAATATTTTTATATGATTTTCTTTCTGATAATTCATTATTCCAAAGTAAATCATTATTAGTTTCTAACTGATCTCCAGTACTATCAAGTATTTTAATACTCATATTTGTAAAATTTCCTAAATCTGAAAATTTAAAAATTTTATCTGTTTCCATACCATCTAAAAAATTAAAACCACGAGTATCCTCCTTACCTGGAAATAATAACGCAAAACTATTACTTACTGAACTACTTGTTGATAAATCATTATTTTTAGGAAGCTGATCTATATGTAATTGAAAATATCTTCCTTTTTCAATTTGATAATCTGGATTTGTACTTTTTGAATACTGAAAATGCTCTACACCATTTGCTACTGTACTACTATATGAATAAACAATTGAATAATCTGGTTCTAATGATACCGCATCCGCTACAAAATAATCTAAAACAAAATCATTATTCGAATCTGTAAAATAATGAATAATATAAATTGGCACATTATAATTATTATCAAACTGATCAAATAAATCATTATTATTAAAATTATTAGCTGCATAAAATGATGTAATTGTACTTATTATATTATTATCTGTTAATATAGATTTTTTTAATTTATAATTATCAGGAAGTATAGCTTTAACTAATTTTAAATATTTTACATTTTTAACTGATCTATGTATAGATGGTCCTGGAGTAGTATCAGTAGATCCTAATTTTAATGTAAAATTAAATATATTAGGAAAAATATCAATATCTCTATCAGCAGTATCAATTATTATATCTTTTTCTTCTATATATTGATTACGAACTATTTCATCAATATTATTATCAATAATTTCTTTAGGTTTAAAATCTTGTTCAAAAAGAAATGAACCTAAACTAGATTGATTGTTAAAGTTAACGTTATTATTTTGTGTAGGTTGTAAATTATTGTTTAAAAACAAATTTTTTAGTTTAGAATTTTCATAAAAGTTAGCAGGAGTTTGAGCATTACTAAAATAATTATCACGGATATTAATTTTAGATAAATTAGATCTATCTTTTGAATTATTATTAAACATATATATTTATAATAAAAAAATAATTCGATTTATATTTAAAAATAAAAAGATTTATATTTTTAATTATGGAGTATGAAAAAAATATTTATGATAAATTTGTGAATAAATATACTTTAACGGAGTTAAATAATCAACTATCAAATAAATTGAATTTATCAAATAAAAATAAGGATGAGAAAAAAAAATGTATAAAAATTTTATATGATAATATGAAAAAAATATATAATAGTTTAGATAAAAGTAAAATTAATGATAAAACATTTTCTAAAGTTAATGATATTTATAAAAAATATTCATTAGATGAAACAATTAAAGAAATTAATTATATGTATAATACAAATAGTAATATTAAATATTTAGAAAGACCGATTACAACTTATCAAAAAAATTCAAATAATATCGATTTAAGTAAAAGACAGATTACTGAAAATAATGGTACACCAAATTTAGGTGTTTCCAATAATTTTGATGAACCAAGTAGATTAAATAATAATGTTCCTCCAGAAAAGATAATGGAAAAATTAATGGCAGAAAGAAATACAATTAATAGTAATCAACAAGGAAATTATGAATTACCAGAATATATGAAAGCTAAGGATAGTCAACCTGTTGTTGAAAAATTTACAAATTATAAATTAAATGATAGCTATAATACAAATGATGATTCTAAAATGCAGGGTGACACATATCATTTATCTGGATCAAATTTAGATTCTCAATTTAGTAATATTAATTTTAATGATAACGAATTATCTTTAGGATTACCTGATGTTGATGAATCTGTTGATACAAATAAAAGATTAGAAATATTACAAAGTGAAAGATCAAATTTATCAAATAATGTTAATGTTCCTGACGAAAATTTTATTAAACCTGATTTTACTAAATCATTAGAAGATAATAATAATTTGTTAAGAAATCAAAATATGATAAATAATGATTACATAAAAAAAGAAGATTTTTATAATAATCAAAAAAGAATAATTAGTAATGTGGAACCACCTAAATATGAAGTGAATAATAATTTAATCAATAGTGCTAATAAGATAAATAATGGAAATATAGTAGAGAAGTTAAATAATGTTAATAGAGATGATGTATTAAAAATATTAAATAATTATGCGAATTCTAATAATAGTATGAATGTAGTTAGAAACACTGAGAAAAAAGTAGATGTAGTTGATAACACAGAAAAGGATGATAAAATAACTGAGTTTTTAAGTGAATTAGGTAGAAAACAATTAGATCAGTTAAAACAAGTTCAATTATTACAAGAACAGTTACAGAATCATATTAAAAGTCAATTATTAAATCCAGTTAGACGTAATGAAATTGAGGAAGGTACAGATGAATTAAAAAACGAATTAATTAGTAAAGTAAAAATATTAACAGGTCAATTAGAGCAAGAGAAAAAAATAAATATTCAGTTAAAGAAGAGAATAGATGATTTAATGGATGAGAACACAAATGAGAATGATAAAAAATTAGAATTAATAGATAATAAGAAGGAGGAAATCAAGGAGGAGGTAAATAAGTTAGCTGATAAACATAAGGACATTGAAATTTCGTATGCTAATTTATTGAAGAAGGAGAAATTTTTAAATGGATTGATAGAGAAAAATAGTAAATTATTAAAATCGGATAATCATACTATTTTTATAGATACAAAGAATTTCAATTATGAGAGTAAGGTTGGTTATGTATTTGACAGAAAGATAAATGATATAAAGAAGATAGAGTTATTATCATATGATTTTCCAAAGATTAATAATAATGTAAATAATAAAAATAATAAATTTTATTTTAAATTTGATGAAGAAAAATTAAATAGTAGTATTGTAGAGCAGAATGATTCAGACAGTGAAGAGTGTTCGATTGACGTAAATGATGATATGAATATTATTACAATACCGGAAGGTAATTATGATATATCAACATTAATTAAAAAATTAAATAAATTAGGGAATTCATATAATTTATTATTTTCATATAATAAAAATACTAGTAAAGTGACAATTAAAAGTGAAAATAATTTTAGTATTTATAATAAAGAAAATAATGTTATGAGTTTATTAGGTTATGATGATGAATTTATTTTAGAAAAGAACAATTCTTATATAAGTAAAAATGCTTATGATTTAAGAAAATGTAATTATGTTTATATGTATTTACCAAATGTAACTGATGATGTATTTGCAACAATAAATATTGATGGAATTAAAAAAGGTAATTATGAATTAAAAACAGATGAAATTTCAATAGATAATCTAGAAATTGAATTGAAAGACGAATTCGATAATTTAATTGATTTTTGTAATTTAAGTTGTAAATTTGAGTTAAATTTTATATTTGTAAATAAACAAATAAAATTAGATGATGAGTCAGAAAATGATGTAGAAATTTATTCAGATGAAATTAATTTTGTCGAAAAATAATATTATTTATATATATATGATAAAGACAATATATATATCAATAATTGTTTTAGTAACTATATGGACATTATATTTATATTTAGATAATGATCAAAAGTATAAAGATGAAATGAATAGAATAACATATTTAGAGCATAAAATTAGAAAAAGAAATGATTACATAAGTCAAAATAGAATGAGTACAATTCCATGTAGTGTAGTGAATCTAGAAACACCTCGTGATTGTTATGTTGGTTCAAATTATTCTTGTAAATGGTGTGAGTCTGCGGATAGGTGTAATCAAATTATTTAAACTTAAAAGACATATAATTAATATGAATAATTTACCAAATGATGATATTATAAATGAAATATTATTATATTTAGAAATTACATGTCATAGTTGTTACAATAGGATAGAAGTAAATAATTTAAAAGATTTAATTAAGTTAAATAAATTTTATTATTGTAATAAAACTTGTTTTAATTTTATATAAAAAAAATTGAATTTTTTATATTTTAAGATAAATTATATATTAATAACATTAATATGGAAAACTATAAAAATATCCAAAAACAAAAATATTTAATTTATAAATTAAATAAAAAAAAAGAAAAATATAAAAGTGTTTTACAAACATATTCTGATGATGAAATTGATATTATAATTAATAATGATTATATAAATAAAATAGAATTATTTTATAAAAGATATAATCTAAATAATAAAGAATTAAATTATTGTGATTCTTGTGAAGAAAAAGATATATTACGTATTAAAGAAAGAAATGAAATTAATGGATACAATTACTTAAAAATTCTTAAGAATTTCGATTTAAATGGATTCAAAAATATTAAATTTCAAGATATGATTGACATCTTTAACGTAAGAAGAATAAATAAATTTATTAAAAATAAAAGTAATTATAAATATATAGATAAAAAAAAATTTTATAATTATGATGGTATAATAAACAACTTTAATGGAAATTGGAATATAAATAATTTCTTACAAATTTTAGAAAATAAAGGTTTACAAAAATTATCTGTTCCAAAAATTATATTTGATATGTTACTTGAACAAGAGCCAGGAGTCTATGCAATAGAAATTATTACAAATGATTTAATTAATTTAAATAGATCATATTGTATTATAAACGATTTCCCATCTGATCAAGATATATTAGATATACCTTTAGAAGTGTGTAATCAATTAAAATTAAAAAGTGAGTTTGATAATTTTAATATCAGATTAGTAAAACCTAAAAAAGGTGAAAGAGTAAAGTTAAAATGTCTAATTAACAGAGACGATATTTTTAATGACATAAAAGTTCAAATGACTGAAGAAATAAGTAAATTATCCATATTAAGTTTAAATCAAATAATATCAATTAAATCTGATAAGGAAGATTTATATGTACCATTTTTAGTAAAGGAATTATCACCTAGTAATGTAATAGATATAACAAATATTGATTTAGAAATAGATTTTGATATTTGTGAAGATTATGAAAATCCATTAGATAGTTTATTTATTTATTCAAATATGGAAGTGTAATTATTATTTTTTTTTGTAAAATTATATTTATCTAATAATTCTTGAGTATTTTTACTTATTTTATCTTTGTAAGTAAATGATACTTCATAAGATGGTAAATTTTTATCACGCTTATTTAAAAAAACCCCATTCTTTTTTTTAGATATATTAAAACTTATTTTTGATTTCTCATAAATATTAAATTTGTCTCTAACATATCTGATTCTATCTTCTAAATTATAAGGAAAAATAAACTTATCATGATTAAATGGTACAATAGTAAAAGTTTTATTATTTTTTCCTGTTGAATATTTCTCTAGATAAAGTAACTTTTCTTTTATCAAATCACATAAATCTATTCTAGTTAATTCTTTATTATATTTAATGTCTAACGTCTTGAACATTTTTTTTATATCATCTTTATCATTAGAAGTATGACAAACTGCACCTTTTAAAGATTGAATACCCTCACCTCTTTTTGCTTTCACATTTTTTGATTTTTTATTTCTAAGTTTAAAAATTTCATCATTATTTTTATTTTTATCTAAGATTCCTAACAGACTATTTTCTTCTCTTTCATCATAATACTTCTTAATAGATACAAAATCATATTTTAAATTGTCATTATCACTTTTGATTTTTTTAATTTCTTTATTTATTTTCTCATTTTTTAAATAAGAATACAGATTTAATTGATTTGATAAATCCTTATTATATATTTTTCTGTAAAATAATGGTATATTTTCATCTAAATATGTAGGTTGAAATATGTAAAATGTACCTCTATAAATAAGATAACCAGGATTATTAAATTTATCGTAAATAAATTCTGAATTATCATTAAATTTATTAAAATCATTTTCTGATGTAGGTAATAATATTTCTAACGCTTGATAAATAAACCAATCCTCAAATAACTCTTTTTGTTCACCTTTATAATAATTTTTTACTATTTTTAAAATTTCATCCAGAGTATACACATACTTTTTTTTAAATAACTGCTTAATTTTATCCTTCGCAAAATTAATTTCGTTCTTAGCTAATAAATCTGTAAAAGTTGTATAATCAAGATCTAACTTATTTATCTTCTTAAAAACCTTAGAATTTTTATCATAATAATTTAAATTTATGTTTTTATCAAAACACTCATAATCACAATCTGTAAAATCACACTGAACATCACAAAATTTTACATTCTTACTTTTCTCCTCCCCAATCTTTGGCTTAATACAATTTTTATTCTTCTCAATATCATCCTTAAAAACATTACCATTATAATTTATCGCACAATCCACTGATACTCTCTTTAAACTACGCTCAATCTTTTTTACTAATAAATATTTTAATTCTGCTTTTCTATATAAATTCTCTTCTGATGATAGTCCCTTTTCTAATCTCACAACATATTTATATATGTCTACCTTAGGAAAAGGATTTTTTTCAGATGTGACATTATAATGTTTACATTGTCTTATTGCTCTACCGATTACTTGTTCTACTCTACCAAAATTGTAATAAACATCTAATATATGAACTTGACTTACATTTTCTAAAGTAATACCTTCATTCATAACTTTAGATCCTAATATAATTTTTATAAATTTTCCTTCAATATTTTCAATATTATTAAAATAGTCATCAAGTATTTTTTTTTTAACTTCAGGTAACTCTTCTTCAATATCGTCACTTTTACCAGTAATTTTAATAAAAGTAGCAGGAAAAAATTCTCTATCTGGATATTTTTTAAAAAAATTAGAATATTTAACACCTGTTTTATAATCAATTACATTTTCATTTAGTTTATAATTTTGATCTTCTCTAAATTCTAAAAAACCATTTTGCATTAAAATTTCTTGAAATACTTCTATACCTACTTTTACTAAATTACTATAAATAAATATTGTACTAGATCCTTTCAACCCTTCTACTTTTTTATCTATATTATCTAATACCTCATAAAATTTTGTTGAAAATTGTTTTAAATACTCTTTTTTATAAATTAATCCTGTTATATTATCTGTATTTTTTGATTCATACATTATTTCCTCTACATTACTTATCTTATTATTAAAAAACATCTTATTTAACTTATTTAAATATTCTGCTTTATTATTCCTTAAATTTGATATTGCTATATTTACACCTTCCTCACCTTTACTCCCTACTATTGATAATTTGTCTTTACTTAATACTGGTATCGCTATATTCGCTACTGATGTAGTACTCCTCTCTAATTTATCATCTATATTTGTCTTTGATACTAAATTATACGTTTCTTGTTGAAACTTATCCATCTTACATCTTACACATTTTGTAAAAATTAATCCTTCTGGTGTTTCACCTATCTCATTTCTTATCGCAAATAATAAGGGATTCGCACCACGATAATATGATATATAACCATTACACATATTCTCAAAATACTCACGCCCTCCTTCCTTAAAATCTATTAAATGACTATAATTATTTAAATTAAAAATTTTTTCTTTCTTAATTTGATCATTTACTGGTCTCAAATAATTTATTATTTCTATAATATCAGTACCTAAATTTTTCATTGGAGTAGCTGATAATAATAATAATCTTAAATTTTTAGATTTTTTTATAATCATTTTTAATGCTTCTCCATGTTCATTACCTGTAAAATTGTGAACTTCATCTACTATTAAAATTGTGTTATCTAAATTTTCTAATTTATCAGTTGACACATCTCTCTCAAAATCACCTTCATCTGTTTTTCTATATTTTTTTACTTGCTCATCTTCATCAACATAATCTTTTATCTTTTCACCTAACACTTTTTTATAAAATTTTCTGTGAGTCATTATTTTATAAAAATACATTAACTCTTTTAACTTATCATTTTTGTTTTTTTGCTCCTCCTCAATTGATAAATTTTGATTTGTATTGTCATTATTCAAACTTGAAAACTTTATTATCTCATTCTTCCAATTCTCCTTTAACAATGGCCCCGGTACTAATATCATGATCTTAGTATTATACTTTAACACCATCGATTTGAAATTCTCCGCTATCGATATCGCTGTACCTGTTTTTCCTGTACCTGTACCATGAAATATTAATAAACCACGATATGGAGTACTCGGATGAATTAAATTTGATAAAAATGATTGGTGTGAATATAATTTTAATTTTCCAGTACAAGCATCATCTCTATAACGTTTTATATCATCATATTTTTTAAGTTGTTCAGTTTCAGGTATTTTATGATAATAAAATTCTCTTTTTTTATAAATTTTAGACTGTAAATTTTTATCATTAATATCTGGATAGACATAATCTTTTTTTAATAAATCTTTTATTTCTTGTGAACTCATATATTTATATAGATATTAATTTAGTTTAAAAATTTATATTAATTTAATGAAATTATATAATATGTTTGATGATTCAGACTTGTCATATGAAAATAAAAAAAAAATTATAAATAAAATTCAAAATATAAAAAATAAAAAAAATTATATTAATTTATTCAAACTAATTATTAAATTAAATATATCTTATTCATTAAATAAAAATGGCATATTTTTTAATTTAAATAAAATTGATAATAAAGATTTAAATAAAATAATAGATTTAATTGACTCATTTGAAATTTATAATTATAATTAATCATCCGATTTTATCCAATTCCACTTACCATCATATTTCATTCCATTCATTTTTAAATAATTGTAAAATCCTTTTATCAAAAAATTATAATCCGGTGTATAATTATATTTTAAATTTATACTATATTTATATAATAAATATATCGGTGATGATATATTATATTCTTTTATCTCTTTATCAAAATTTAATTTTATATTTTTTACTTTTTTATGAATATCACATTTATTATCCTCCAATCTGATATTCTTCCAAGGTAAAGTTTTTAAATTTAAATAAATTAATGAATATGATAAACTTATCAAATCATCCCTCCTTGATAATATATACTTATTATGACAATTTATACTCATAAATCTTATCGTTCCACACCTACTCTTATTTTTCTCAAATTTAATATGCTTCCCATCTTTAATAAATCTTTTACATAATCCAAAATCTATTAATTTAAACTTATTATTATCTTTATCAAAAATAAAATTATCAGGCTTTATATCTTGATGAACTAAATTATTTTTATGTAAATAATTTATTTGTTGTAATATTTGTATTCCAATCATTAAAATATCTTTTTCATTTAATAAATTTTTATTATTTTTAAATATTTTTTCACAACTTTTATAATATAAAGGCATTATTAAGTAACTAAAATCATTGTCTTCAAAGTAATCATACTTTTTGACCATATTTTTTTCATTTATTAGTAAATCATAAATTAATGATTCCTTTTTATTATATTTTTTTTTTTTATCTATTTTAATTGCTACTAACTTATTTTTTTTTAAATGTTTTCCTTTATAAACAATACTAAAACCTCCTTTACCAATAATATCTTCATTATCATAATAATAATCATTAATTATCATTTAATTTACTTAATATAATAAGTTTATAATTTAATAAAAATACCTTAATATAATTAATGGATCTATTAAATGATTTTTTAGAAAATGGAGATAAAACTGTATTAAATAATTTACAAAAAAATATATATGAAATGAATAGAAATAAAACAGAATATTGGGATTTTATGATTAGTAATTCAAAAATTGATGATAATATAATTTTAGATAATATTAATTATATTAATTTTGATAATTTAATTAAAATACAAAAATTAAATACTGAATTACTTAATGACGATATTATATTTAATAAAATTATATCAGAAAATTTATTAGATGATGCTTTAATTTATCAAAAATTAGATATAAAATTTATACAAAAAATAATTGAACTAAATTTAGATACAGCATCATGGGATAAACTTTGCAAATATCAAAATTTAGATATGAATACTATCGAAAATAACTTAGATAATATTAATTGGGATATTTTATCAGAAAATCAATTTATTACTATAGAATTTATCGCTAAACATAAAGATAAAATTAATTGGGAACTATTAGGAAAAAATATTAAAATTTCTGAAATCTTAAATGATACATTCATTGATATATTTAATGAATATGATCTATCTTACTCATTTATTTGGTCTAATTCTATATCTGAAGAAAAAGTTATCGAACACTTTCACAAATTAGATAAACAAAAAGTTTTAGATTTATTAGAAATTAGACAACTGTCTACTAAATTTATTGATATCATTTTTCAAAAATATAACGATCCTGAATTCTATGACGCTGCAGCCGAAGGACAAAACCTAACTTTAGAATTTATAAATAAATATAAAGATAAATTCGACTTTAATATCATCTCACAACACCAAAATTTGACTTTTGATTTTATTCTCCAAAATAAAGATAAAATATCTTTACAAGCACTCTCTTTTAATGAAAATCTTAATGAAGAAGAATTTTTAAAAATCTATGAAATTAAAAATCAGTTTAATGACGACTTTGACTGGGAATATATTTCTGAATACGTAGACTTCTCTAAAGAATCAGAACAAAAGATAAGTGAGTTACACAAAGAACTACTTATTAAAAAAAAACTTGAAAATTAATTATATTTAATCATATAATTATATAAAAAATATATGATTGGAATATTAAAACTAAATTCAAAAATCCAATATGGCAAGTCTAGAAATAGCATACCTTATTGTTTATTTATACCTAACAATAACAAAAACAATCAAAAAAATATATTAGTCGCATCTAATTTAAAAAAAAAAAACTTATATTGATCATTTTATTGTTATTGATATTATTAATGAAAATGATAAAAATATAATTGGTATTATTAAAAAAAATATTGGACCAGTTAACGATTACTCCTCCAATAAAAAATTTATTTTACTTAAAAATAATATCATTAAAAATAATATTTCATATACTATTACCCCATACAACCACCATAATAAAAATAATATTAATTTCACTTACTCAATCGATCCTAAAAATTCTAAAGATATTGATGATGCTTTCTCTTTCTATGATGATATTTTAGAAATACATATCACTGATCTTACAAATTTAAATATTGATTTTAATCAATTACTTCAAACAAGTTTTACATTTTATGACGATAATAATATTAATATGCTTCCTAATGAACTATCCGAAGACAAATATTCTTTAATAGAAAATAATGATAGATATACTATCTCATTAATAATTAATTTTACTTCCAAAGAATATTATTTCAAAAGACAAATTATTAATGTAAATAAAAATTTGTCTTACGAAGAAGCAGATACACTAATTTCTAATAATAATACTTGGAAAAATCTTATTGATAAAAGTAACAGATTTTTTAATAATATTTATGATTCACATACCCTAATTGAACAATTTATGATATTCTATAATTCTAAATTTAATGAATTACTTATTAATAAAAATTTCCCTATTAGAATTCATAAAGGACTTAAAATTATTAATAATAAAATTAATGACCAAAAATTAATTAAAAAAATATGCTACCATTCAGCTACATATACACCTAATAATCATAATTATGATTTTCATGAAGGATTACAAATTTATAAATATACTCATGCTAGCTCTCCTTTAAGAAGAATTATTGATTTGATTAATCAAAATATTGCATATAATGATTTAGTATTTGATATAAATTATATTTGTGATAAAGTTAATGATAGATTAATAGAGTATAAAAGATGTTATAACGAAATTAAATTATTAAATTTGTTAGATCAAATTAAGAATGGGGAAAGAGAATTTACTTCATATGTAATTGATTATGATGATAAAATAAAAGTTTATATAGAAGAATTAGATATAATTAATAATGTAGAATTATTTAATAAAAAAATAAATTCAATTTTAGATATAGAAAAAATTAATGATCAAATTATTATAAAAAATGGTGAAAAAAAAATTATTATAAATTTATTTGATAAAATAAAAATTAAAACATCAATATTAAATTATGAAAGTAATCTATTTAATAAAATTAAATTTTTCTTTATAGAACCTAATTTAGATTCAATTTTATTATAAAATATTTAAAATTCTTCAAGCACCAATCCTAAAAATAATCTTGGTTTATCAAATCTTGGTTCTGAATGAATACATGAATCTGCTGTGCAACCAATATTATAAATAACACCTTCAAAATTTTCTAATTGTTTAATTTCACATGATTTTAAATTTTCACTTATTTCATTATTTATATTTCTTGAATTTTCTAAACTAATTCCTCGATATTTTCGGTGTAATTCTATTAATTTTTTGTTAATTTCTTCATTCATTTCATTATCACATTTTAATATTAAAGTTCCTGGACCTTTTAATGATATTATAAATTTCTTCTGATTAGTATTATAATTGTCATTTATAGTATAATGAGCATCTGAATGCCATCTTGGTTCATCATATTTACTATTTTCTATTCTATATCTTAACCAAATTATTTTATTGAAATTATTAATATTCATTTTTTCTTTTAACTTTTCTATAGCAAGATTTAATATTTTATTTAATATAGTAGCTGATTTTTTAGCTAAATCATCTGAATTATTTGTACTTACTTCTTTA
>MDSV01108633.1_pt1 | contig 12691 bp, 8 predicted proteins | sample 810851 | NCBI WGS metagenome assembly MDSV01 (sample SAMN05326640, study PRJNA326480) | marine metagenome | isolation source: seawater | place: Atlantic Ocean: North East | collected 2012
GAATGACTGCGGCTTTTGGATTGATGAACTATTTTACTGATGACTTATGACCATCCATGCGAGTCGCGAACTTGAATCATGGTGTCGAGGATAGTGTTCCAAGTGTCCACTTTTTCAAGCATCTCATTAGGGAACATACAACCGTCCCAACAAATATGTTTAATGCCTCTTTCCTGGGCATCTTTGAGCCAGTAACCGGATGCCTTCACGATATCAAGCTTGCCGTTCGGGTCATCTGCCGGGCAATGCTTTCCTGTCTTGTCATGGGTGCCGGCACCGTGCACGGTACCGTCGTTCTGAGCAACATGGAAATCAATTGTCCAAGGGCGGAGCTTGTCTGTCATTGTTTCGTAAGCGGCCCAGAACTCTTCATCACTATAATTTTCACTGACCAGTGCATGGTCAGGAGCATTATAACCTAGAAGGTATAAATAAGTATGCGCGAGGTCCGCCTGGAATCCTAGAGAGTCAGGCATCCCAACTCCTTCGAGTATGTCCAGCATATCTTTCCAGCTATGCATTCCTGCCCAGCAAATTTCACCTTCGGCGGCGAGTCTTTCGCCACTGTCAGCGGCAATCTTGGCAGCTTCTTGGAAAGTTTCGACGATGGTCGCTGTATTAGCAGAAGGATTTTCGGCCCACTTCTCGACTCCGAACTCAGCAGAATCGATGCGTATGACACCATGCTTACGGACACCATGCCCATTGAAAACACCTGCGACTCTGCATGCCATTTTAACGGCATCAAGGAACTTGGCGCGTTGTTCTGCGTCCCCCATGGCGGAATCTCCGACGGTCCCAGGCCAAATGGGAGCCACGAGCGAGCCCACATCAAAACCTTTGCCTTGAATCAAGTCGGCGATCGCCTTCAGATCATCATCACTGGCTTGAGGGTCCGTGTGCGGCAAGAAAAGAAAGTAGTCAATGCCATCAAATTTGGTTCCATTGACTTCTGCGGCTGCCGTTAATTCTAGCATGCGCTCGAGACTAATTGGTGGTTCTTGTCCCTCATCGTCACCTTTACCGACGAGTCCGGGCCACATTGCGTTATGAAGTTTTGGTTTGCTCATAGTTTATTTGAAATTTTTTATTAACTTAATGCCTAATTTTTATGGAAGTCGGTGTCAAGAGCAAGCGTCTAATAAGAATGATACAAATTTATTCTTCTTAAATAGGATAGTTAATATTAATGAATTAATTAACTTTTTGGGAACTTTATATTTCGATTGCTTTTTCTAGGCTAGTAAGGAGTTGAGATAAAATCTTTTCATCTGTGAGTCTATTCCCTTCTGATGTGACAACATAAATAGTATCAATAGCTGCGCCGCGCGTTGTTGTGATGCGGGCATGGGTTACTTCGAGTTCTATTTCCGCGATCGAGGAGAGTATATGGTGGAGCAATCCGATCCTGTCGAGTGCCTGAATTTCAATGAGGGTATGATTCTCATCGGCCTCATTATTTATGTAAACCCTTTGGGGGAACTGATCAGCTAGCTCGTGCCAGTCGAGTAGATCCTTGTCGGCTTCCTTGATAAGATCATCGTAAGAGAAGTTATTATCGTTTAGACCCGAAACTAAAAGCTTCTCAATATTTTTTTTCTTATTTAGCGAGGTGATTGGTTCGAACTTTGTAGAGCATACACGAAATATGTCAAAGACGACGCCGTCACCCCTGGCGAAGAATTCAGCTGAAATGATATTAACTTTTTGGGCAGCTAGCGCACCAGTAAGACAAGATGCTAGATTGTGCTGATCTTGCCATATGACACTGAACTCGCTGCACCCTTGCTGAGCAATCTCGCGCCAATGCAGTGTCGGCTCGGATATTTCATCAGAATTTGCCCAGTCCTTAAAGTAGTCGACTAGAAGTTTAATGTGGCGTGCAATGTGGGAAGCTTCATTGCGCATGAAGTACCTCGCGGGCATTTCAATGAAATGATTCATGGCTGTGCTCTCATGGCTTTCCGGTAACCTTTCAATTACTCTTTGCAGTAGTTCTTCTTTGGCCTCTTTTCGCTTCTTGGAGAATGCTTCCGCATCTTCGAGGTACTCCCTCGTCTCAAGAAATAAAAAACGGAGAGGAGCTTCTTTGGTGTCAGTCCATGATTTAAGATCGGTCCCTCGCGAATCAGCGTAGGTGAGTAACATTAGATAATTAAGCCAACGCTTGGACCCAACGATTTGAGCAAATTTTACGATAGTATTAGGGTCATCAATGTTCTTAGTGTTCGCTGTTCTCCAGAGTTCGAGGTGAGAATTTACAAGAAACAATAGGAGCTGCCGTCTTTTAGTTTTGAGGGAGAACCGACGCGCAACGTTTTGGGCAAGTGTTGCGCTTGCGTCTTCATGCTGCGAAGTGTTCATTGATCTTCCTGTGTCATGGAGAAGGACTGCCAGATATAGGACGAACGGATCTTCGATTTCTTGATAAATTTCCCTGTAGAGATTCTTTTTCTGATCTTCACTTTCCAATATTAATTTGTCCAGTTCTTCGGCCACTCTTAGGGTATGCTCATCAGCTGAATATCTGTGAAAGAACTCATGTTGTACCAGATTAGTTAGTGCGCCGAATTCTGGTAAGTACCTTCCCAGAATGCCCGAACTGTGCATCTCTCGAAGTGAGCTACTCGCATCCCCTTTGCGGGAAAGTATCGCTTCGAAAGTGTCCCTATTAGCGTCACTGTATCTGAACGCTCTGTTGATGAGTTTCCAGTTACGTTTAATGAGTTCTGAGAGTTCTGGAGCCAGACGCAGATGGCGGACCTGAGCATGCTGAAAAATACCAATTAAACGGTCCGGATCTTCTTGAAAGACTTTGCTGGATTTAGGATATATCCGATTATTTTTTGCAATAAAGCCATCGAAATGTTCGACTTTGAATTTTCTTCTGGCCAAGAAACCGATGATTGGTTTCTTATTTTCTGACTCTCTTTGCTCAAGATAAAATCGGTCTCCAATTTCTTTTGCTTGTAAGAAAAGATTATTACTGTGGGTATAATAATCTCTCATGAACCCTTCAATTTTACGTAAGATGCCTCTCTGCTTATAACCTAGGCTCTTAGCTACTTCTCCTTGCAGTTGGAGTGTCAGTATGTCCGTTGATCTTTTTTGGATATAGTGCATTTCGTTACGAACTTTGAGAAGAAATTCGTAAGCGTTTTGAATTTGCCTATAAGCTCCAGGAGAAAGCATCTTTGCTTCGACGAGGTCCTTGATGTTTGTGCTCTTGCGCCTTACAAAATTGATCCAAATTAGGTTATGATAGTCTCTGAGTCCTCCACAACCCTCCTTAATATGGGGTTCTTGAAGGAATGGTGTCCCGCTCCACTTAATGTGTCTTAGTCTAATATCCTCTAACCGTACTTTAAGATAATCCTCACCGTGACCCTTGATGCAGCTCTTATAAAAATCATTGAGCATCGAGTCATAGAGAGATTCGTCGCCGAAGAGCATTCGAGATTCAATTATAGAAGACTTGGTCCGGTTGTCAGAATTGGCTTCAATTATTGTTTCTTTGATGGACCGGACCGCATGCCCGACCTTGAATCCACAGTCGTAGAGCATGTAAAGGACGCTCTCTATCATTTGAGCGGCTTCTTTTGGTAGGCCCTTTGCACCTTTCGGATGCAGGAAAAGTAGATCCACATCACTGCATGGGTTAAGATTTCCGCGCCCGAACCCACCTATTGCAACTAGGGTCACTTCTGGGAATTTTCCCTCGGATGAATCTGTAGCATCCATGTAAAGATGCTTTAAAAGGATTTCAATTAGATCGGCTCTCCTTTTGGTAACTCTCTTGCCTGAGCCTCCGCTCCGATGATACAATAAAATCCTATGTTCCTCAGTCTTAAGAAATCTTCGGTAGAGTTCGAGCTTGTCCTCGCGATTGAGCTTGGCAGTTTTTTTGCGATCTAACCTCTGTTTGGCGTGAGCGCTGAGACTCTGGAGCTGAGCGTTGCTCATTCTATCCGGTTTCGGGTCCTTCTTTATTCATAGTGAAAAGGTCCTCTTTTGGATTTGAACCAATCAGAGCATTGATATTTCTTCGATTAGCGGCCAGATGATGGAGCGCATGGAAGCAATCTTCTGGGTACGCTCCGACCTGATCTGAGAGTTCCTCTGAATTGATTTTTTCTTCTGAGTTATTTTTAAGATGATTTTCTATCTTTGATAAAAGCTCCAAGAACTGGGTTGCTGCTTTTTTTCCAGCTTCAACGCCTGGCTGATGGTAAGCATTAATGTTGATGAGGGCCGCGTAATATGACACGGCTCTCTCATAGAGAGCAATGAGGCTGCCTAGATGGAAAGCATCGAGGAAAGGAATTGAAATTGTCATTGAGTCACGACCAGCTTCAAATAATGCGCTTCTGGTTCCTCTCAGGAATCCTTCAAGATAGTCTCCAGTCGTGAATCCTGGATCAACTTCAATGCTTTCTTTGGTCCTTGTTTCGCGGACTTCAATAAATGTCGTAAAAAAGTTATTTAGCCCGTCTCGCAATTGTTGCACGTAAGCGTGCTGATCAGTGGACCCCTTGTTGCCATAAACGGTAAGGCCCTGATGAACAATGTTATTCTCACGGTCATGCTCTTTACCTAGTGATTCCATGACTAACTGTTGGAGGTACTTGGAGAGTAGACCTAGACGGTCCTTATAAGGTAGTATGACCATTGCTTTTTCGCCTCTGCCGTTCCCTGCCAATTGCCATGCGAGCGCCATTAAAAGAGAAGCATTATTATTGATTTCTGGTGGGCGAGTCTTGGCGTCAATGGACGCTGCTCCTTCCAGAAAATTATCAATATCAATTCCCATCAAAGCCATAGGTAATAAGCCAACAACGCTAGTGATGGATGTGCGTCCGCCGACCCAGTCCTCCATTGGGAAGACTCCCATCCATTCATTTTCCTTAGCGTAATTATCTAATTTGCTATCTTCGCCAGTCACTGCAATTGCATGTGCTCCGAAATTTAGTCCTGCCTTTTCATAGGCGGCCTGAGCTTCGAGCATGCCGTTCCTTGTTTCTTTAGTGCCTCCTGACTTTGAAATAATCAGGCTCAGTGTCGCCTTGAGGTTTTCACCTAGATGGTCTAGGACACGATCGATTCCGTCCGGATCCGTATTGTCAAAGAAATGGATACTCATCGGCGAGTCGTGTCCGGTCAGAGCGTCAATTGCTAATTGAGGGCCCAGAGCGCTTCCACCTATCCCTATGACTAGTAGGTGACGAAATTTATCTTTGTTCGGAGTAAGAATTTCTCCTTTATGAATTCCAGATGAAAAAGCTTTTATCTCAGCAATTTTTCTTTGAATTGATGTGCCAAGGTCCTCTGGTGCAAGTTCAGGATTTCTTAACCAGTAATGACCGACGCATCTGCCTCCCTTGTCCTTATCTTCGTCAGTGTTTACCTTTTCACCAGATTCTATGTTGCTCAACTCAAGTAGTGCGCGTTCTATGGATTCCTTTTCAGTATTTAAAATGTCCTTGGGAATCCTCATTTGGCTCAGGTCAAGCCACAGATCAGGTTTTGAATAGCGAAGCAATTGGTCCGAGAAGTCCTGCCAGTTCGTTTCTTTTGACATATTAGAACAATTAGATAAGAGCTTTTTGAGTTTAAGACTAAAGAAAATATTAACTATTAATAAATGCGATTAATTAAAGCATTTCATCGAGAATTTTACCATTTTTGAAGTGAGAAATATCTCCCCATGTCAGGAGTTTCCAACCCCCTTCAGCGTGAAATTCAAAAACATTTACTGCCGTGTTAGGAATACTGAACCGACGCTTATCTTGAAGATTGATATTAAGACAAAAACGTAGTGCCATTGATACAAATCCGCCGTGAGTAACACAAAGGATTTTTTCATCATTATGCCGCAAAGCTATTTCCTTTAAGCTACTTTCGGATCGGTTAAGAAAATCTCTCCAGCTTTCTCCTCCTTCGGGCCTATAGTCAGGATCACCTGACACGTGTCGCCTGTAATCCTCTGGCATCTGATCGGCAAGTTCTTGGTAAGTTAGGCCTTCAATATGACCTAAGGACCTTTCACGCAAAGACGGATCTTTTTGGATGAGTTTTTCTTGTCCTGTTGGGGTACATATTTGTTCCGCCGTTTTGAGGGCTCTGCCTAAGTCTGAGGAATAGATGGCATCAAAAGAAATTTCTGACTCGAGAAATCTGTTACCAAGACCATTGGCCTGTTCTTTACCTTTCGGAGTCAGATTGCTGTCCATATGGCCTTGGTGAATCCCTCTGAGGTTCCATTCTGTTTCGCCGTGGCGTATTAAATAGACTCTTACCATGTGATAGCGATATTCGATGGTCTACGTCCTTCGGTCAATATAAGTCCAATCTTTAATTTTTTGATGATTGAACGAGATTTAATTCCTGAGCAAGTTATAATGTCATCTGGTGTCCGCTTTTTATTCTAATTTTTAATGACTTTAAAATCTCTAGGATGGTCTGATTTTTTTAGTGAGGAGCTCCAAGCATTGGAGCTGGATGATGAAATGATTCCAGCAAGAGTTTCAAGGAACAGTAAACATATTTACCATGTGATATGTGAGAAAGGGAAGTTCATTGCTAGGGTCTCGGGCGCTTTCAGACATCAAGCCAAAGAATCATCTGATTATCCTTCCGTGGGCGATTGGATAGCGATTAAGATTGGTCCTGATGGTCTAGAAGCGGAAATTCGTGCTCTCCTCCCTCGCCGGACAGTGCTTTCAAGGCAAGCAGTTAGCGCTTCTGGTACTGAATCGAAGTCTTATGAACAGATAGTGGCTACTAATGTTGATGTGGCCTTTCTAGTTGCGGCTCTTGATGGTGCCCGAGGTTTTAATTTACGCCGCCTAGAGAGGTACTTAACATTAACACGTAATAGTGGTGCAGATCCTGTAATTTTATTAAATAAGGCGGACCTCAGCTCGGATTTGGAGGCTAATTTGGATCAGGCTAAATCCATTGCGGCGGGAGCTCCGGTCCATGCTATTTGTGCCTTAGAGGAAAAAGGAGTCGAACCTCTTAGGCAATACGTAGGAGATGGGAGGACAGTTGTTCTGCTCGGCCCTTCAGGAATTGGCAAGTCCACTATCATTAATGGAATTGCAGAAGAAGAGGTAATGAGGACTAGTGAAGTTCGGAAGGGCGATTCTCGTGGCAGGCATACTACTACTTGGTCAGAACTTCTTCTCCTGAGATCTGGTGGAGTTCTAATTGATACGCCCGGTTTGCGTGATGTTCAGCTCTGGTCCGATGAATCTTCTATAGGAGAAACCTTTCGAGAAATAATGGAGATTGCTGAGAATTGTCGTTTTCGGGACTGTAATCATTCTACCGAGCCTGGTTGTGCTGTTCTTGAGGCTTTGAAGTCGGGCAAGATTTCCGAATCCCGTTTGACTAGCTACAAGAAACAAAAGAAAGAAATTTTTGATTCCTCTAGGAGGCGTGACCTCGGAGAGAAGAAAAAGCATGAACCTCCGGTCAGGCCTAGACGAAAAGCTCAGAGGAAAAAAAGATAATCAGTAAGGAAAAAGAAAATATCAACGAGACGCTGGAATTCATTACTTGATTCTGTTAATACTGGTCCAATGAATACTGTAATTCGAAATAATTCTGGTGAGAAAATTGATTATACTTTTAATGATTGTGGGAGCGAAACGGTTGTTATTATTGGGCATGGAGTGACTGGGAATAAGGACAGGCCGCTGGTAGTGGCTCTTGCCGAGGGACTTGTAGCTTCTGGCATGTCTGTTCTGCGTTTCTCTTTTTCAGGTAATGGTGATTCAGAGGGTAGATTCGTTGATTCTACAATCACTAAGGAATTATCAGATCTTAGCGCGGTCATTGATGCATTAGAAGCAGAAGGTAAAAGAGTCATTTATGCAGGTCATAGTATGGGAGGAGCAGTCGGGGTCTCTGTCGCGGCAGTCGATAAGAGGATCCAAGCATTAATTTCACTAGCAGGGATGGTAAATACTAAGAAGTTTGCAGAAACGGAGTTCGGAGAAGTGATTCCAGATGCGGGCAATATGTGGGATGATGAGGATTGCCCTTTATCACAGTTATTTATGGATGATCTTAGGGGCATTAACACATTAATTGAAAAAGCAAGCCAGATTAATGTTCCTTGGCTACTAGTTCATGGGACTGCAGATGATGTGGTCTTAATTGAGGATACTCATGATATTTTCGAGAGGGCTGGCATTGGGAAAGAGAAACTTATTATTGAAGGTTCTGATCATGTTTTTAGTGATCCTGTTCACGCAGAGGCCATGGTTGATGGTGTCTTGGGATGGATCAGAAAAATTAATGTTTAGGTGTTTGGACAAAAAAACTAATGAATAGTTAGTGATCTAGGAAAAAACCTTCATTTTTTCTCTTCATAGACGATTATTCGTGACCGAGATTTCAACTGGGTTATCCTTTTTTATTGAGGGTAAACATTTTTCGATAATATCTTTTATCTGAACAAATAAATTAATGAATAGAGTACTCAAAACATGCTTAATAGGATTAGCATTCTATGCTGTGTTGTTATGGGTATCTGTTGGGTTAGTAAAGCCCCGCATTGAGTCGCGATTGAATGAAAAACTCATAGATGAGCTTGATGAGATTGGTGAGATTTGCGAAGGGTTTGCTTTTGAGTTGAGTGGTAGAGATTGTTCAATTACTGGGGATGTTTATACTGACTCAGATCGTGACCTAATTATTAGTTCTATTAGGTCAATTGATGGGGTAAGAACTGTTGATGATGGCCTCTCCATTATTCCTTTAAAGGATCCATCAATTAGTCTGACAAGAATCGGGAAAAATTCTTGGAAATTAGATGGTAGAATCCTAGCAGGAGAAGGGGTTACTGAATTAACGCAAGCTTTTGAGCGATCTTTCGGCGAGGGAGTTGATTTGGAAACTACTATCCAAGAAGAAGAAAATCTTGCTGATTTGCCTCCATCCACAAAAATCGAGTCATTATTTATAGAATTCTGTAAATTCATTCCGAATGCCAGTGGATTAGATTTATCGGGAAGTAGATTAACCTTGATTGGAAAGAGTTTTTCTGAAGACCTCCGAGATCAGGCGCTTGATTTTGCTAGATCTCAAATTTCTAATTATGGATATGACGTCATTGATGAGATAACTATATTGCCTCCAACTGACGATCCGATTTTTCAAATCTCAGATTCACATGATGAGATTCTTGTTTCGGGGCTATTAAAGGAATCCTCTTTCAAGGATCGAATATTTGATTTGATTCGTCAGACAGACGAACGGAAAAATATAAAAGATGAACTGCACACAGGTGATCATGTAAGGGATGCGGAATGGGGTCCATCACTTGCGAGAATCATTCCTGCTCTTGTTGCTGAAGTTGATAAACTTAAATTAAATCTTTCCTCAGAATCTATTTTTATATCAGGAGTCGTTGACGGTGATGAAAAGAAAAGATCATTGGAGCAATTAGCTGAACAGTCCTTTGAAGATAAGAAAGGCAGTTTCAAGATTGTTAATGAATTGATTGTTTTTGTCCCTCCGGAAAAAGCGAGTCTTACCATGTCCTGGGCCGAGGATGGTTCCTTCAATCTAAATGGACTGCTATCGCAACAAGATCTTTATGAGGAGTTCTTGTCTACAACTGGTAATCAGATCAAGGATAAAAATAAAGAGCTCAATAATAAGATCGAACTAAAAGAAAATGTAGAAAAAGCCCCTTGGATTAATAGAATGGCAACTCTGGTCGGTCCTTTTGTGGCGGCTGTGCAGTGGGGTGCTTTATCTGTTCGTGGGGATGAGGTTGCGCTGGAAGCGGAAGTAATTGACTCTGTTTCAGGAGACGTTTTGAAGGCAATGGTAGAAAAGGCTTTCCCTGTTCCTGATTATAAGAGGATCATTCAAGTTAATATTGCTGAGCCTGCGGGTCCTACTGACGAGCAGATTAGGGATCTTGAAAATGCTATGATGGATACGGTCATTTATTTTGATACTGAGAGTTCCAAGATAAAGTCCAAGGGAACCAAGAAAATCGAGTCACTGGTCGAAGCTTTTCTCAAAGTCCCTGGTTCGAGCATTGCTTTGCTAGGCCATGCTGATTCTTATGGAAATGCTGATTATAATCGTAAACTTGGACGGAAGCGTTGTGAGTCTGTTCGAGATTCTTTAGTCGGGCTTGGTGTTAATGATTTATTGATTGAGATTGAAGTGAAAGGAGAATCTGAAAAAGTAGTCAATGGTCGTAAGTATGAGAGTGGCCGTCGGGTAGAATTCGAATTGCGTTAATTCTAATTTCACTAATCATTGTTTAGTATTGTAGTATCTAGGCAAATGAATTTTAAAGATGAGTAATGCTCTCGAGAATGTTACAGTTTGGAGTAACAAGCGGTTCGTTCAGCTTTTCTGGGCTCATACGATAAGTCTTGTCGGTACAGCTATTGGGACTGCGGCCATTGCTTTATTGGCTGAGGATTTGAGTCAAGGGTCGGGCCCAAAGGTCCTAGGATACACATTAACGATTCGGATAATTGTGTTCCTTTTTCTAGGTCCTTTCGCAGGGTCCTTGTCTGACCTCATTGGCAGAAAATTTCAGATGATAGTTTCAGATCTTTTACGTGCGATGGTGATGGTTGCGCTTTTTTTCGTGAATGCGGAGTGGCAGCTCTACTTTTTGGCTTTTGTTTTACATTTAAGTTCTGCTCTCTTTACTCCGATTTATAAATCTATCATTCCTGGGATTGTCGGAGAGGAAAATTATCCTAAGGCATTAGCGTATGGGACCGTAGCTTATAACGTGTCTGATATTTTAGGAATGTTAATTGGAGGACTTCTGATTTTTTATTTTGGTTTTGAGTTTGGATTTGGAGTCGATGCTGCAACTTTTATCATTAGCGCACTATTAATTGCAGTCGTTCGGTTCCCTGGAAGTTCTGATAAAAAAGAAAAAGAAAGGACCGAAATATTTTTTGGTATTCGTCGGATGTTTAGTGTGCCTGGATTGAGGCGATCTTTGATGCTTTCATTGCAGGTGAGTGTTGTCGGAGGCTTGGCCATCGTGACGACGGCAGGCTATGTTAAGAATGAACTGAACATGGAAGATGCCTTTTACCCAGTTGCCATGTCAGTGATGGGCGCTGGAGCAATGATTGGTGCACTTTATTTTAGCCGATGTAAGGCCTCATGCCAGCGCCTTTGGGGGTTAATGATATTACCTTCTTTTATGGCTATTCTTGCATTAGTGGCTTTGGCCCAGTCCTACTATGTGTTACTCTTTGCATGGTTAATTTCTGGTGTTGGTCAGGGCGTTTTCGGAATTATTTCCAATAACCTTCTTGCCCTTAACAGTATAGAAAAGGAAAGACCACACATTTATGCTGCGCAATTTGCCCTTAGTCATGCAGGCTGGGGAATAAGTTACCCTCTTTGCGGTTTTTTGGCCTCTGAGTATTCTTTTTCAGTGGCTTCTTGGGCCTGCCTTGGTCTGATGCTTATTACTATGGTGCCTATGATAGGTAGAAGATCTTGACTATTGTAGGTCAAGGCAGGCCGCTTCGGCAGTGCTTCGTATTAGAACTTTACCATCAGCAAAAATTGGCGATGACCAGCATTTCCCATTAATGACTTTGTCCAATCTTGAGATTTCCTCGTAATTTTTAGGAGAGGCTTTCACTAGAGTAAGTTGTCCCATGTCTCCAAGACAAATGAGTGTGTCATCAGCTAGGCAAACACCTGCTGGTCCGTATCCAGACTTTTCCCACATCACTTTCCCTGTCTTAAGTTCAACACATTTTAGTGGGCCGTTCCCATATTCCTTGAAGCCAAACATTCCATAAAGATAACCGTCTTTTACGAGTGGGGTGCTCCAATGGTTAGTGACAGGCTTATTCCCTTCAAGGAACCACAGTTCCTTAGTGCTATTATTTTTTGAAACTTTAATTGCAGTCGATCCGACTCCGTAACCTGCTGCAAAATAAACGATATCCTTTTCGACAACGGCAGAAGCAGCCGTTGATACTTTGTAAGGAAAATTATGCATCCATAGCCTTTTGCCATTCGCGGAGTTAACGGACACTATTCCTTTTTGAGTAAAAAAGAGGACTTGCCTCTGATCATTAATTGTCGTTGCGACTGGTGTCGCGTGTGTCATAAGGTAATCACCGGACTTCCATTTGATTTTTCCAGATACTTTATCAAAGGCTAAGAAGGATTCTCCGGGGCCACCTCCTTGAATAATAACCATGTCTTTTTCTATTAGAGGTGCGGAGGCATTTTCCCAGCGGATATTACGTCCTTTATGAGCCTTGGCCACTTCGACTGACCAGATTTCAGATCCGTCTTTCGCTGAAAGGCATATCAAGAGCATGTCACTCGTATAGGCGTAGATTTTACCATCAGAGTAAGACGGAGTCGTTCTTGGTCCATCACCTCCCTTATTGTTAGGAGCTCCCGCATTACCTCCTCCATTATCGACGCGCCAAAGGTCCAGGTTTGCTTTCCATCGAGTTTCTCCAGTCTCGGCATCAAATGAAATACAGACTTCGCTCGGGATCCCGTCAATGTCTTCGCTGATCGTTGTATAGGCTGCCCCGTCCGCAAGGATCATTGAACTGAAGCCTGTGGGAGTTTTAACACCCCATAATCGCTTTGGTTTTTTGAGATCCCAGTTCCTATTGCTGATCTTTTCTTGAGTTGATCGGTTCGAATCTGC
>MDSV01075508.1_pt1 | contig 12690 bp, 22 predicted proteins | sample 810851 | NCBI WGS metagenome assembly MDSV01 (sample SAMN05326640, study PRJNA326480) | marine metagenome | isolation source: seawater | place: Atlantic Ocean: North East | collected 2012
AGGTTGTAGATAAGCAGCCTTGGGCATATCATGTTCACGAAATCTATCGTATGCCAACTATCGAGTAGTTTTTCTCCGCGGGGCAGATTTAGGTCTGCCCCTTTTTGATCCGTTGCGAGCCCTGTTCTTTGATTGGGGCTCCATTCGGATCTTTCCTCTTTTAGAGTGTGAAGCATCTAGGCCGTCACCTTTGCCATAGGTTCCAGATTTTCTGTTGGCTTTGTTGCTTTGCACTCTTTTCTTTTTGGCAGATTTCTTAGATGAGTATTCTGTGTCATACTTCTTCTTCTTTGCTCTTGACTTTGCATTCTTTGCATAGTGCTTGGCTGTTTTGGAAGTTCCTGTACGTTTACCTGCTAATTTATTTCGTGCCATTTTACAAATATAATACTTTTTACTGATGAAAAATCTTATTAAAACTAATCCGTACTTAATTGTACTTATGTTCTGGCTAATGATATTTAGTTGCACTGGCTGCACTAGTAGCCGTTCTACTTATGGTAACTCTGGTTCACACGGATGGGGCACAGAAAGCAAATGTGGTAAGAAAAAGCCAGGTAAGTGGCAGAGAACGTCAAGTCGTGAGACAGATCGTAATGGAAATGTTCAATGTCATACTTGGTGGTAAATGGGTTTTGATTTATATGGATTAGATCCTATGGTTAATCCTGATGGTCCTCCGAAGCCAGATAAAGTTCAGTTCGGTGAAGATGGATTTCATGAATATGCAGAGCTTCAACATGAATTTGAACAAGCTAACACAGGTGTATATTTTAGAAATAATGTCTGGTATTGGAGACCATTGTGGGAATATGTGTGCTTTCATACTCCATGTTGTACAGTCTTGACTGAAGAAGATATGGAGAATGGCTTTCAGAATGCAGGCCACGAAATAAGTGAAGAGAAATCTATTATGATGGGTAGATTTCTTATAGATTTAGTTAACGATGGAAGCGTAGCTTCTTATGAGTTAACAAGACAAATGGAGCTAGATGCTCAACCTGACGAAACTTGTCCTATCTGTGAAGGTAGCGGTCAACGTAATGATAAGTGGGTTCAGGGAGATTGCAATGGCTGTCACGGTAAAGGTACTCGTAGACCTTTCAATACAAATTATCCTTTTAGTATTGAGAATGTACGAGAATTCGCAGAGTTCTGTCTGATGTCAGGCGGTTTCTCTATTTGTTAATTTTTAATTTTTTATAACTATTATGAATAGTTTCACAGAAGCCTTGACAACAGGCAAAGTTGTCGTTCGTAAGTGTTGGACTAATAAGAATAATTCTGAGCAGGTAGCTGTTCAATTCTTCCAGCAAATTGAATCTCCTCAGACTACTAATAGTTTAGTGTCTCTAGCTCAAGGAATTAATCCAGTACAGACTGTAAGTGCAATCTTCTCTTTTGCGAAAGAAGTAGCTCAACCTTTGTTGGGTGGTACGGATATAGATTTCTCTGATATGGGAGAGAATAAAGCAATATTTGCTTCTCAAATGTTTAAAGGACAGGATGTTTCTATCCAAGTAACAGAGAACTTTACTGCTAATCCATATAGCAACTCTCATCAGCCAAAGATTAATCCTGGCACAGGAGAGGTTGTAACTGGATTTAATCCTGATACAGGTAGCAATGACCCTGTGTACCGTCATACTGAATTGGTACCGGGTGCTGTTGCTACTCATACTTGGGCTGCAAAGCCTACAATGGAATCAGTTGCTAGCCCAGGCATCGATGTTAATGATTTATTAACTCGTTAATGTAACTGATATTTTCAAAGTAGAGGAGGGGATGACAATTAATCTAAAACATTTGCTGAGCTTTTAGGTACGTCGTCCCCTCTTTTTTAATTTAAAATTTAGAACGTATGGGAAATAAAATATGGAGCTCTCAAGAAGAAGCTCATTTATTATATGAAGCTAGAAAGCAAAAGCTAACAAAGATAAGTAAGGTAAAAGCTAATAAAGGAATGCCTTACTTACCTACTGATTGTAAGAAAGTAGAGAAATTAGCACAAGAAATATCTGCTAAGTATGGACAGACAAGAAAGGTTGGTTCTATTATTAGTAAGTATAGAGATATAATGACTATAGTAGGTAAAGTGCCTGGAGTTACAGTTGATAGTATAACTGATTCTTATATTGAAAATGCAATTAGAGAAAAGGAACAGGCAATGTTAAATTTACGATTAGAGCATATGGAAAGTAGTTTCGAACCTGAACCTACTCCTGACTCTAACTATCTTATGATTGATTTAGTTAGATTTAATAGAGCGTGGGGCAATAGTACTAATGTTTGGGATTGTTTAAATGAATCCTCTGTATGTGACTAATGAAGAACCTTGAAGTTAAAATATTTGTAACTGCAGTTACTTTGTTAGAACTTCTCGATGAAACCGAAGGTGATGCCAAGTTTAAGAATAAGCTTAGGTATCACCTTAACGGTGTCGAGAAAGAAATAAATAAAATAGTATCTGTGTCTCTTGGCCACAATGATACTAGTCTGTTAATATCTAGTGCATGTCAAGCATTAGAAGATTCTATAGATAACGTCCTAGAAGGATAAGTCTAAGCTCCTGTAGCTCAACTGGATAGAGCAACAGCCTTCTAAGCTGTAGGCTACAGGTTCAAGTCCTGTCAGGAGTACAATTAAATTACCAATTATGAAAAATATTCTAAAAAAACTAAAGAGATTATTTGTAACAACCGATGAGGTTTATGTCGTTGTTGTTGTTACAAAAACCGACCGTAATATTGCTGTAGCTCTGGTTACCCGTGACCAGAAGAGTGCTATAGACTATATGACTAGACATAACGAACTAGCTAGGTATGAAGGGGTATCAACTGCTTGGTTCTTTAAATCTGCAATAAGATGAAGAAAGAGATAGAAGAATTTGATATTGATTTGGTACTAGAATTAGAGTACTATGAGGAAGTTCCGGGTACATATTATGATCCACCTGATGGTGGGTATGTTGTTATTACCGATGTCTTTCATAAGGGTGAGTCTATTATTGATATAGTTAGCCCTGTAATTAGAGATAGATGGGAGAGGGAGTTGTATGATGAACTAACTGAAGAGCTTAATACTCCTCCTGAGTGGGAGAAAGACTGATGATATACCTGGTTACTAACCAGTTAGAGCTGTTCAAAAAGTATCCACCTACTATTCAACATAAGTCTCTAATTGATATGATGAAAGATATTCACTATCATCATATACTAGCAATCGACACCGAGACGGAGGGATTTGATCCACATACGTGTGCTCTTATCTATCTTCAAATCGGTACAGGCGAGAATGAATATGTAATAGATGTCGCCTCTGTAGATATATCTCCTCTAAAAGAATTACTGGAGTCTCGAACTTTAATTATGCATAATGCAAAGTTTGATCTTCGGTTCCTATTTAAACAAGGGTTTAACTGTACTAAAGTCTTTGATACATTCTTAGCGGAATCTGTCTTAACAACTGGTATGGATAAACCAGCCGGCTATCGTGGTCTAGATGGATGTCTGCGTAGATACTGTAAAGTACAGCTACAAAAAGAGATCCGAGGGTTAATACATAAAGAAAGATACTCGACAAGAGTAATCCAGTATTCTGCAGCTGACGTGCAATATCTGCATAAGCTCAAAGAATCACAGGAACTTGCTCTTGATAACAATGATCTTTCCTCTTGTGCATCCCTCGAAAATAAGTTCGTTGTAGCTCTAGCTTATATAGAGCACTGCGGCATTCATTTAGATACGGCGGCTTGGTCTGTTAAAATGCAGGAAGATAAACGTAAACAAGCTATAAAGGTTGAAGAACTAAGCGACTGGGTAATAGATAATTATCCTGGTTCTAAGTTTATTGACAACCAACTTAGTTTGTTCGAAGAAGGTACAAAGTGTTCTATTAATTGGAACTCAGATAAACAAGTCCTTGAGTTATTTAAACTTATAGGTATTGATACCTGGGATACCAAAGCTAATAAACACAGTGTAGATATGAAACTTATTAGTAAGCAGGTAGATAAGTTTGAGATCCTGAAGACTTACATAGAGTATAGTAAGACTACTAAACTCGTGAGTTCTTTTGGCCAAACTATTCTAGATTCTGTTAATAAGAATACAAATAGGATTCATACAACATTTAGACAGATAAAGGATACTGGTCGTATGTCTTGCGGCAATCGACGTACAAAAAGTCCTAATCTGCAACAGATACCTTCTGATGATAGACATAGATCTTGTTTTACAGCTGAGCCTGGTAACAAGATTATTGTATGTGACTATGCTTCTCAAGAGTCACGTATACTTGCTGATATCTCTAATGAACCTAACCTTGTGAAGTTTTACACTTCTGGAGGTGCGGATCTACATTCGTATGCTGCTCAGGTAGTATATGAAGAACTAGCTACTGTCACACTTGAGGATATAAAGAAGTTCCACAAGGATAAGCGACAGGTAATGAAGGGCTTCAACTTTGCACTAGCCTATGGCGGTACGGGTGAGACGGTTAGTAGAAACCTGAACATTCCTATTGATATAGCTAAACGTGCAGAGGAGGATTACTTCAAAGCTTTTAGTGGGTTGAAGAATTATTTTGAGATAGCAAAGAAGAAGCCACTGTCAACTGGGTATGTTTTAATTGATCCTGTAAGCAAACGTAAGTCTTTTATAGATTTCTATGAAGACTTCTTAGCATTACAAGAAAAGATAGATACACCTGGTTTCTGGGATGATTACAGGCAGAATAAATCATTTGAGACTGAAGAGTACTTAGAATACTACAAGCCTACTGTAAGAGAATACTTTAAAATGAAAGGTATTATCGAACGTAAAGGCCTAAACTATGTAATTCAAGGTACAGCTGCATCTCAAACAAAGTATGCTGGTATCAAACTATTTAAATGGATCATGGATAATAACTACTTTGGTGTAGTTAGGATTGTTAATCTAGTTCATGATGAGATAGTTGTAGAATGCCCAGAAGAGATCGTAGATGATGTTAAACCAAAGGTTAAGCAGTTTATGGAAGAAGGCGCTAATAAATTTATGCGGCGGATACCTATGATTGCTGATCCAGAAATATCCAACCATTGGAAAAAGTAATAATAGACCCTATGTTCTATGCCGGTATGGCTAGAGTAGATAGAAGAGAGGTATTAGATAAGATAATCAAGAGGGAAAATCTCCCTCTTGTTTTATCTGTACCTGATGCTGACGATGATGAAGCTTTGAGGATTATTCAAATAGTTTCTGATTATTTTAATGTATCTATGAACGCTGTCCTTGGTCATAGAAAACAACACGAAGTTGTAACTGCCCGTCATTGGGCAATGTATTTAATTAGAGAAACATTAGGAACTACATATGCTAGTATAGGTCAATACTTTATGTATCGAAAGATGACAAGAAGTGGAGAGAGAGTTACCATGTTTAAAGATCATGCTACTGTTTTGTATGCTTGCAATAAAGTAAAAGACTATATCCAAGTGTATCCTGAAGAGGCTCAAACAGCTAAAATACTTAATAATTTATTGTGATGGCTGATAAAGACAGAACAATACAAAATCAAGCTAAAGTTATTAGAGAAATTTGGGATGAACTACAAACACTCAAACGTATACTAATAGATAAATACCCTGATATATGGAGGGAAATAAAAAACAACGATGCAAGACAATAAACGAACAACAATTACAATAGACATCATGTACCATCATCCTCAAGATGAGAATGGAAATGTAGATGAGTCAAAAAAAGTCTATGACTTTGAAGGTATGGCTGATGAGTTTGAAAATAGGCTATCTGAATTAGATGAGAGTGTAGTCGTTATGTGTTCAGTATCTACTGAAGATTCAGACGTAGATAATAACCAATAGAAAACATGAAAAGATTAATAGGAGTTACCGAAATGCGAGATCTACTTACAAAAAGTACAGATTTATATGAAATCGTAGATGTAATAAACCAGAAGGCGGCTATTTATGCTTGTGAAGTTACCAAAGGACTTATAGAAAAAGAGGCTAACGAGGTAGCTAAAAAGCTTAGGCATAGAGTTGAGGTAACTAGAAAGCTTAGAGAAAAATCTAATACTAAAACATTTATCAAGATATGACTAGAGATGAAAGACAAATACAAAGTTTAAATGCATGGGCAGTCCAGGGATACCAGGGCTGTCTTCAGGCTGTAACCGGATTCGGTAAGACTAGGGTAGCCATGATGGGCATCCGTGGGCTAAAGAAGAAAGGTTTAATAGAGACAGCTACTGTTACCGTACCTACTATTGTTCTGAAGGAGCAGTGGGAGGAAGAGCTTCAAGCTTTTGGCATCGCTGATATTACTACAGTTGTAGTTAACAATACAGCTGCTATGAGACCTTCAGAGTTTGGCTGTGATCTTTTAGTTTGCGATGAGGTTCATACTGTTCCTACTGATACTAGAGACGTTATACTAGATATAGAACATGAATACTTTCTGGGTCTGTCTGCTACTATTAAGAGGCAGGATGGGCGTCATGAAGATATTCTTGACAGGTATGCCATCTTTGATATAGTTACATTTGAACAGTGTTTAGAGCACGGATGGATTAGTCCATACAAAGTGTATAATGTTCCTGTTATGATGACTCTTAAAGATATGTCTGAGTACACAAAAGCTAACAATCAGTTTCGTCATGTGGCATCTCAGATTAGTGCATATGGACCTGATACTTTACGTACAGCAAATACCTGGTTAAGACATGATGACAAAGCAAAACAGGCGCTAGCTGGTCGGTATTATAATACCATGAGAAAGCGAAAAAACCTTTGTATTAACAACATAAATAAAGTGGATATTGTTAAAGATATCGTATCTTTATGTCCCGACAGATATGGGATAATATTCTCACAATCAGTTGGGTTCGCCGATCAGATTACTGATCAACTTGGAGAAAGAGCTGTCACATTCCATAGTAAAATTGGTAAGAAAAAACAACGAGAAATCCTGGAGGACTTCAAAAATCCTGAGACCTCTACTCGCATTATATCCTCTGTGCAAGCGTTGGATGCTGGATTTGATTTCGTTGATCTTTCGCTTGCTGTTGTTGCCGCTGGCTATAGTAGCAAGCTTACTAATGTTCAGCGTATTGGCCGTACTGTTCGTGCTAAAGAAGGTAAGGAAGCCCTTATCATTAATCTTTACAGCAAGGACACACAGGAACAACGTTGGCTAGAGAAACGCCAAAAAGGTACTAAGAATGTAACAGAGATTTCTGAAGACGATTTAATTGATTTATTGAAACATGAAAATAGTAGTGAACTGTGTTCATCCTGAAGCATTGACTCCCGATGAACAAGTCTTTATCCAACTATTGCAAACTAATCAAGGATTATTAAAAGTAATTCTAGAGAAGAACTTGCTTAAGATAGATAAAGATCATTTAGTATCCTCTGGACATTTACTGTCTTGGAGCGATGACTTATCTGAGATTATTATTAGTAATAAAATGACCCCTAAGAATCAAGATATTATTGACTGGATAGATGATTATCGTTCAGTCTTTAAGAACAAGAAGGCCGGTGCTATGGGCTCGAGAAAGTCTTGCATTGAAAAGATGACTAAGTTTATTGCAGAGTACCCTGAGTATTCTGATCGTGAGCTTATCATTAATGCAGCAACTAGGTATGTAAATACTGAACGAGTTAGTAACTACCGTTACCTTCAAAGAGCTGATTATGTAATCAGTAAAAAAGATTCTGATTCAGTCACATCTAGACTTGCAGCTTTCTGCGAAGAGGTCCTTGAACTTGCTAATACTAAAGAAGTATTTAATCAGGCAGGACGCCAAACAATCTAACATATGGAATTACATGAAACCCGTATGGGTAGGAAGCTGATAGAAGCTGACCTACCTAGGGCTATCCGTGCTCTTGAGCAGATAGCTGATGCTTTAGAAAAGCTTAACAAACCGAGAACTTATAAGTATAACCTTAAAAACACTGACAATGGGCTGGATGAAAGAAGTCTGGAGACTGATGCAGGACGAGGGAATGAGCCAAGCTGAGGCTTATGACCATGTTGCTGAACTACGTCGCCGTAGAGAACTAGAAGGAAGAGAAATGCAAAACAGTCGCTATGAGCGAGGATCTGCACATAATCAAAAGTAATTTTTGGAAAGAAGTTGAACGTGGTAAGCAAGGCCTTAACGAGGGTTTGCCTATGGGGTTCAATAGATTAACCAATGTAATCTGTAATGTTCAACATGGACGTTATGATCTATGGGGCGGCGGTACTGGTACTGGTAAGTCCTCTGCTGTTCTAGATGCTTATGTTATCAATCCTATTGAGTACATACTTGCAAATCCTGATAATCGCTTGAAGATTAAAGTTAAATACTACAACCTAGAGATGGCTACTATGCCGCTTATGGCTAAGCTTATGGCTAGAAGAGTGTTTGAACAGTCTGATGGTAAGTATTTGCTTAGTGTAAACAAAATCTTTGGTCGAGGTAACTATAGGTTATCTAGTGAAGAAAGTAGATTACTTGGGGAAGCTCAAGATTACTTTGATACACTTACAGATTACGTTGAGTTTGTAGATGGCTCTGTTAGTCCTTTATTTATCTATAAGGATTTACTAGCTCTCGCTAATCAGATAGGTAAGATTCGTAAGAAAGATGATGGTTACTGGAGTTTTACTCCTAATGACCCTAATCTAATTGTAGTAGTAGTTATAGACCACGTTGGTTTGATTACTCCTAATAAAGATCACGGCGGTAATAAGAAAAAAGCTATTGATGATCTTTCAGAAATACTTATTAAGTTTCGTAATAGATGTGGATTCTCCCCTGTTGTAGTTAGCCAGTTCAACAGATCTATTGAGGGTATGGACCGTAAGTCTAACTCTCATCCTGATCCACAGCTATCAGATTTTAAAGACAGTGGTAACCCAGCACAAGATGCTGATACTGTGATTGCTCTTTTTAATCCTATCCGACATCGTTTACAAAATCACAATGGCTATGATATGAATACTTTCGGGTCATTCTATCGTGGTATCTCTGTACTAAAGAATAGAGATGGTCTTGATAATATCGATATTGCTATGGGCTTTATCGGGGCTATAGGTAAACTAAAAGAACTCCCCACTATGGATGAGATAAACGCAAAGCCAGAATTACTAAAGAAAGTTCTGGGATATTTTTCAAATATAAATAATACTTAAATGGCAACACTAGTGTATGTTGTAGGTAGATCAGGCTCTGGAAAGTCTACCTCTATTTGTCCTATTACTCAAGCGGGTATACAAGGACTTAATCCAGATGAAACTATTATTATTAATACTGACCAAAAGCCTTTACCGGCCCCTGGTTTTACAGGTATATATAGTAAAGAGAAAGGTAATTACTTTAAGACTAGTGACACTCTAGAAGTAATAGATTTGATTCTTAAGCCGGCGAACAAGAATAACGATGTTAAGAATATTGTTATAGATACTTGGTCTCGTCTTCAGACTGATACCGTTATGTCGAATAGATTCCGTAAAAGATCTGGCTTCGATAAGTGGGCAGAGTTTGCGGGCGCCCAATATGATCTCTTAAATATCATTAATGATAAACTTAGAGATGATATTATTGTCTATCTATTTGCTCATCCGGAATCAATCTTTGATGATAATGGCTTTCCACAAGAACGTATTGCAGTTCAGGGTCAACAACTAAAGAAGTTTGTTCCTGAATCATTTAGTTCTATTGTATTGTATGCTGAGCCATCTAAGATGTCTGGGCAAGGTATTAAGTTTGGTTTCCGTACTGTCAACAGCGGCGCCGATACTTGTAAGAGTCCTATTGGTCTCTTTGATGATGAGTTCATACCTAATGATCTCGGTTATGTTGACCTCGCAATTCGTAATTATTATAACATCTAAAAATTAAACAATGGAGTTTTCTTTTGGAATCCCTTCGCAGAGGGGTAAAGCATCTGCAAAATCAGTGGACTTATGTCCTAATATGGACGCTCTTACTATATGTAAGAATGCTGGACCACGTACGGCCAAACTAATGGTTCTTAATCCATTAGCATGTGAAAAACTAGGACTTGAAGATGAAGGTCAGATTGCATTTGACTTTACTAAAGACATGTTAATCATTGTCAACGCTACAGGCATGGAATTACCGAAAGGTCAAGGACATACTGTTCGAGTAAAGAAAGAATATGCTGGTCTTACATTCAAGGACAGTAAGCTATGGTCTCACTTTGTAAAGACTTACAATCTAGATGAGACAGCTAATAGCAATTTCCTACTAGTAAATGCAATCAATGATGATCCGAAAGCATTTACATTATCACTAGAGACACCTAGCGAAGAAGAAGTAACACTAGATGTTCACAACTTCGTTGACTCTCTTCCAATTACAAACGGCGTTGATACTGCCGAAGAAGTATCTGATTTTAACAATCCTAATTACTAAACATGTCTAAGACATTTAACTTAAACGATGCATCTTATGATGCCGGTAAAAGCGTAGCAATCTTTAATAACGGAGTTGCTGGCGTAGTCGAAAACTGTAAAGCTCGTGTTGAGCGTACTAAACAAGACGACAAGTCTAATCCTAATGCTCCTGATTACAAGATCTTCTTTGCTGATTCAAGCGGGGCTGAAGTCAATGTTGCCTTCTGGTACCCAAAGGATGATGATACAGAAGAGAACATTATCAAGTTCCTGAAGAAGCTTAAGCATATAGCTAATTGTTTCTGTGGCTCTGATGCTCAGTTTCCTGCAGGTACTGCTAGTGTAATTCTTGACGGAGTTATGAAGATGCTAAAAGAATCTGGTATGGCTCCTCAAGTTAGAGTAATGACTAACTATGGTACAGTTGGTAGAGAAAGACAGTATCTTTCTGTGCGTACGTTTGTGCCTTTTGTAGAGAATATGAATGTTCTTAAAGAAGATTCTAGACTTAAGCCTAGTAATATTGAGAACTTCGAGCGACCTGCTGCTGAAGAAACATCTGGGGCTGTAACTACAGCTTCTGATGATGATGACTGGAACTAAACAATATGATCTAAATAGTTCTGACTTTGACCCTATTGTTTATAAAGATGAGATACTCAAGCTAGTCTCTGAGTATGATCTTCTTAAACGATACTTTCCAAAGTTAAAATTAGATAGAGCTAACCAGTCTCCATTCAGAGAAGACTCTGTCCCATCGTTCGGTGTAACGATGAGGGCAGGGTTTCTCTATTGGAGAGATTTTGCAACTGGTGTGGGAGGCAACATCTGGAGTTTAATAGCTAGAAAAGAAGGCACTGATTTCTCTGGTGCACTTCAGATTATAGGCCGAGACCTTGGTATTAGAGATGGAGCAGATTTTAAAAAGATTGCTGCATCCATTACAAGAGTTCCTATACCTGAGAAAAAGCAGGTTGAAATAGGTATAAGAACTAGAAAGTGGCAAAAATCCGATAAAGAATTCTGGACCCAGTTTGGGATCAGAAAATCTACCCTTGAGAAATATCTTGTTTCTCCTATTGATTTTATGTTTTTTAATGGTCACCCTGTTAGGGCTGACCGACAATCGTACGTTTATCGTGAACTTAAAGACGGTATCTTAACATTTAAGATCTATCAGCCTTTTAGTAAAGAACGCAAATGGATAAGTAATAACAACCAATCCGTATGGGAAGGTTGGTCTCAGCTCCCTGAGACAGGTAACCAACTGGTTATCACATCATCTAGAAAAGATACTATGAGTATAGTAGATGTTGTAGGCCTACCAGCTATAGCCTTACAAGGCGAAGCTATGAAGCCTAAGCAACATGTAGTTCAACAACTAAAAGATAGATTTAGTAAAGTGTATGTCCTATACGACAATGACTTTGATAATCCAAATAATCCTGGTAGAAAATTAGGTAATAAGATAGCGACTGAGTTTGGTCTTACACAGATAGAGATTCCTAGTGAGTATCAATCTAAAGACTTTAGTGACTTGGTTAAGACACATGATAAACCCCTTGCTAAAAAATTATTACAGAGTTTACTAATATGAAACTACAACAAATGTCGTCTTCTGTAGATGTGAATACAAACATGCAGATGACTTCGATTAAGGCAGAGCTTGCTCAAGACAAGCTACATAAGATGTGGGACCTACTGCAGTCCCCGTATAGAGATCCTATCGCTTCTTTGATTAGAGAGTATGTAAGCAACTGCTTCGACTCTCACATAGAAGCTAAGGTTGATACTCCTGTATATGTTACACTAGAAGAAGATCACTCAGGCTGGTACTGGGCATGTGAAGACTTCGGTGTAGGCATATCAGAGGAAAGAGCTGCTAATATTTTTATGAAATATCTAACCTCTACTAAAGAAGAGACCAATGATCAGATTGGTGCCTTTGGTATGGGTTCTAAATCTGGTCTAGGTTATACTGATCTTGTACACATTCGTACACGTTTTGATGGTACTGAGTATACTTATATGTTACATAAGACTACTGATGCCCCTACGCTTTCTTTAGTTAACAAGACTGAAACTGACAAACGTAATGGTACTCAGGTTAAAGTTTATCTAAAAGATAACTGGGACGAGAAGGATAGATTTATAGACAAGACCAAACAACAGTTAGAATATTTTGATAATGTTAGTTACGGCGGTAGACTTAAACATCTTAACGAAGACTTTAAGGTTTACAAAGGTAACAATTTTGTTTGGAAGCCTAACG
>MDSV01136038.1_pt1 | contig 12683 bp, 3 predicted proteins | sample 810851 | NCBI WGS metagenome assembly MDSV01 (sample SAMN05326640, study PRJNA326480) | marine metagenome | isolation source: seawater | place: Atlantic Ocean: North East | collected 2012
CCAAGCGAACGCCATGCAGGCGGCGTCTGCGGGCCCAGCGAACGTCGTGCCCGCGCCAAGCTCCGCGCAAGCGAACGTCGTGCCCGCATCGAGTGCAGCCCAAGCGAACGCCATGCAGGCGGCGTCTGCGGGCCCAGCGAACGTCGTGGCCGCATCGAGTGCAGTGCAAGCAAAGACATACAGCGAAGCCGACACCTACGTGGACGACGACCACGACTTGCACGACGGCTTTGAAGAGCGCGAGACCCCCGACTTTCTGCCGTCCAACTCGGGCGTCTTTGCCAACGGGAACCTCTTCTCGAAGCCGCCCACGCGCGTCGACGAGCCGGCCTCGCTCGCCATGATCCAGCCGGTCGCCGTCGGTGCCACGCTGGCGCTGCCGCGGGAGACCATGCTGCAGTACCTGGCGCAGCACCAGCTCCTGGCGGTCTGGTACATCATGAACCAGCACGCCCTCATGCTGCCCAACGGGAAGCGCTGTGGCTTCTTCCTCGGCGACGGCCCCGGCGTCGGCAAGACGCGCGTGGTGGGAGCAGTGATCTTCGAAAACTACATCCGCCGCGGCACCAAGGCGCTGTGGCTCAGCGCCAACATGGACCTGATGCCCCCGGCACAGCGCGACTTGTGCAGGATTGGCGCCGGGCGCCTGCGCTGCGTGTCTGGGGTGTCGCTCTTGAAAACTGCTGGCGGGCAAGAGGCCGACATCATGTTTGCGACCTACAAGATGCTCGCGACGCGTGTCCAGCAGGTGGTGGCGTGGCTCACGAACGAGTTTGACGGCGTCATCGTGCTGGACGAGTGCCACCTGGCTAAGAACCTCACCGGGGGCGGCAGCCAGGCCGCCAAGGCCGTGGCCGCGCTGCAGGAACAGCTTCCGCAGGCGCGCGTCATTTACGTGTCGGCGACCGGGGCCTCGCAGCCGGCGCACTTTCTCAACATGTCACGGCTGGGCCTGTGGGGCCAGGGCACTGCCTTCCCCTCCGCTGACGACTTTATCAAGCAGATGGAGGCGGACGACATCCGCGGCATGCAGCTGGTCGCGTCGCACATGAAGGAGCGGGGCCAGTACCTCGCGCGGATCCTCTCGCTCGACGGGTGCTCGTTCAAGATTGTCCATGCCGGCATCTCCGACGAGTTCAGGGCCATGTACGACCGCTGCGCGAAGCTGTGGGACTTTCTGGAAGACAACCTGTCGGACTTTCACTGGCACGAGCCCCAGCAGACGCGCTCCATCATCTGTCGCCACTTTTACGGCGTGCACCGACTGTTTTTCCACTACCTGCTCATCGCCGCCAAGGTGCCGGAGGTGGTGGCCCTGACGCGGCGGTCGCTGGACGCGGGCTACGCGTGCATCATCGGCCTGCAGAAGACGGGTCAGGCGGGCATCACGGCGCAGGAGGGCGTGGACGACGGCCTGGCGTCGTCGGCGGAGGTGCTGCTGAAGCGCTTCATCGAAACAAACTACAAGCCGGCGGACGCAGAGGCCAAGAGCAAGGTCCTACAGCAGATCAAGGCCCTCAAGCTGCCGCCCAACCCCCTCGACGACATCATCGACCAGCTCGGCGGGCACTCCAAGGTGGCCGAGATTACCTCGCGCAAGGAGCGCATGGAACGGCACTCCAAGATCTTTTTCGTGATCAGGAAACACACCGACGGCTCCGCCAGCAGCTCGACTCGGCTCCAGGACGAGGTATGGGTCTCGGTCCCGCGCCACGAGACCAAGGCGTCCGCGCTGCAGAGCTTCCAGGACGGCACCAAGATGACGGCGATCCTGTCGGATGCGGGGGGTGTCGGCATCGGCCTGCACAGCGACCCGCTTTGCGGCAACCAGGCCAAGCGCCTGCACATCATGATGGAGCTGCCGGAGACGGCCGAAAAACTCGTCCAGCAGATTGGGCGGTCGCATCGCAGCAACGAGGTGACGCCGCCGGAGCTGATCCTGGTCACGACGGAGCTCGGCGGAGACCGGAAGTCGTCTGCCATGATTGCGCGGCGCATGCAGGCCATGGGGGCGCTCACGCAGGGCGACCGCCGGTCCTCGGGTCAACTCGGTGGCGACTTTTTCGACCTTGGCATCGACGACATGCCGGGGGGCGAGGCGGCGCGCGCCGTGGCGTATCTGCTGAAAAAGGGGTATCTGCCCTGGCACTGCCCGGTCGACCCACCCAGTGTTGTGCAGGAGGCCTTTTCCGCGCCGACGATCGGGGGGGTATGGCACAAGTTTGCGAATGCGTACGACTCGACGTGCTGGGTGCGCATGAAGAAACTAAAGGGCTCGGGCGACGCGGTCGTCACTTTTTTCAACTGTCTGATGGGCGCCACCCTGACGGCCCAACGCCACATCTACGCGGTGTTCTCAGCGTGCCTGGAGCACCTGGTGTCCGAGGCCCGGCGCAACGGCGAAGCGGCGGCCAACATTCTCGACGTGGCCGGCTCCGACCTGCGCGTGGACGCGACGCACACGCTCTGGACGTGCCCCGACAGCGGGGCGGTGACGAAGCACGTGCGCGTGTCGACGGACCGCGGGCTCGACGTTGCCACCGCCGAAGCCATGCTCGCGCAGCACCCGGAGCAGACCGTGTCGGGGTTTTACGCTCCCCGCAGCCGAAAGGCGAGTCAGACGCCGCAGGTCGTACTCGTGCTCGCGCGCCACCACCACGGCACGGGCGGCTTCAAGCTGGAGGTTTTCCGGCCTAATACAGGGCGGATGGCCCTGGGCCTTGCGATGAGCACGATCCGGTACTCGTACAAGAAAGCCGCAGGCGCGGACGAGGTGAAGGCGCACTGGCAGGAACTGCGCGAGTACTACCGCAACCGCTGCGGGCACAAGCCTGGAATGTGTAAGGACCCCAAGACGTGCAAGTTCAAAACCTCCCGCATCCAGCACGACATGATCACGGGCAGCCTGCTCCCGTTTTGGAAGGTTCTTGGCCCCGGAAAGAGTATCGTGCGAGTCGAGCCGTCGTGCGAGCACGCCCCGTTTCTGGCCGTGCCGGTCATGGCGACGGAGCTGGAGAGGGTGTGCAACAAGATCCGCGAGGGCGGACCGTTTTCCGAAGCCATGCTGCGGCGGGCCGTGGAGGGCCGCCTGTCGGTGAGCCCGCTGTTTGCCATTGAGTCGGTTGTGGCCGTGAAGCGGCTCGTGAGCGTGGGCCGCATGGACGATGTCGCGTTCCACCTGCCCGAAGGCTGGAAGGACCAGGGCAAGCAGTGCGTGGCGGTGCTGTATGAGGTGCCGGCGGTGGTCGATGTTGACGAGGCATCTCCGTGTTTTTGCTATGTTTTTGTCTTGATTTCTCGTATGTCTGTTATGTTTTTTGTCTTGGTATGTCTTTGTTATTTGTCTCTGACGCAACCCCTCGAAAAACCACCAACAGAAGGACAATAAACCACTCCTCGCAGCGCCATGGCATCAGCGGTGCGAAAAGTTGATTGTCAATGGCCAGAAAGTCGACACCCCGGGTGCCCCCAAGCGCTTCCGCGGGCAGCAGACCTACATACCCAAGATGGTTTCGCTAGAGAGCCAGATAGGGGCTCGAGCCCGAAACCTGTTGCGCTTTTTCTCCCACCAGGGCGACCGCGCGTTCATCGCTATCCTGCTCGTGTCGCCGCGCGGCGTCGAGCAGGCCAGCCGCGAAATGTCGGCGGTGGAGGACGAAGCGGCGAACCTGGCGTGGGGCCGGGGGCTCCTTAACCCCCAGGGCGACGACGACGAGGTGGAGGTCGTCAGCGGGGCGGTGGCGCTTCGCGACCCGCTGTCCATGGCCAAGATCGCCACGCCCGTTCGCGGCAAGCTCTGCCAGCACTTTGCCTGCTTTGACCTGCAGACGTACCTCGATTACAATGCCCAGCACGACTCGTGGGAGTGTCCGGTGTGCCGCGCAGCGCTCGCGCCAAGCCAGGTGCAGGTGTGCCGCGAGTTTCAGAAGGTGCTGGAGGCGTCGCAGGAGGACGACGACTTTGCGCCTATGCTGCCCCGGGCAGACGAGGGCAGTCCTGTGGGGCCTGACAAGAGCGATGACGCAGTGCAGAAAAATGGGCCTGCAGACACATTGAATGGCACGGGGCTGTGGGAGGACCTGCCCAAAGCCCGGGAGCTGTACCTGAATCCAGACCTTGCGCTCCAGAATTTGGAAGACTCGATGGTTGGCCGCAGGCGCCGCAAGCGCGCGGATCGTGGTGGGGCGTTGTGTCGGAAAAGCGACGCAAACGATATGGGTGAGTCGGAGGACTCGGACGCCAGGTCTCGGCGGCGCAAGCGCGTGGCTCGTGGAAACAGTGGCTCAAGCGACATGAGCGTGTCGGAGGACTCGGACGCCAGGTCTCGACGCCATCATGGTGGAGCGTCGCGTGCCCAATGCATTTCGGGCGACATGAGCGTGTCAGAGGACTCCCATGACGAGCTGGAGAGGACGCTGCGCCGTCGCAGGTTGATAATCGAGAACTCGAGCGACTCTGAAGCCGGCGAGCGCGGCGCGGCAGGCAAGCAGGCAGTCGATGCCAGTGAAGATCGGCGCACGACGATTATGTATTCGTCTGGGTCGGATTAGTTTTTTTGGTTGGGTGGGTACCTACGTTTAGCAAACAAGAGGTTGGCATCGGGAAAGACATAGACATCTGTGGCTACGACTAGCAAACAGAAGGCACTCACAGGGGAATACACACAAGATCTGCAACTAGGAATATCCAATACAGCAATCAACAATGCGAAAAAATACAGACAACCTTTTACGCGATCGCAAACAAGAATCGCCTCGCGTCGTCACCCCCGTTTCTCTGTCTCCTGGGAATACTATATATGACCCCCTCATTTCATCCCTACAAAAATGATGCTTGTGCGGGGGCTGCTGGCAATCATTGTCACCGCCGCGCCGCTGCTGGCATCCGAGACGTGCAGTGAGCTCACCACGATGCAAAACTGCGTCTTTGCGCAGTTTACCGGGGAGACGTGTAAGTGGGTGCTGCACCACGACAAGTGCCTCTGCACGTCCAGTCACGACGAGCATTTTTTTCTGCCGGCGTGCGACGGCAACGACCCGCCAGACAGCAGTACCGGCCTGGACACCAATCAAGTGTTGATGTCCGTGTTTATCGCCTTGACCATTGTCGCGTGCGGCTGCTGCATGTGCCTGCTTCTGCTGCGACCGAGTGGCATCTCGCTCTCGACAAATGCCGCGGAACTGAAGCCGCTGGCTCCGGCGGTGCCCACAAGCATCAAGCCGCCCGAGCAGTACACGCTCGTGCATGCGCCAGAGGGGGGTGGAGTAGCAGGCCCAATGCCGGGGCCGGGGCATTTTTTTGCAAGTCACCCAGGGCAGCCCCCGCAGTACACGTATGTGTCCCAAGGGCAGAATATTGTGTATGAGTAAACTGAGTCAATCTCGGCAAGATTCCGTTTGAGTAAACTCAGTCTATCTCGTGTGATATGTGCATTCCTTCGTTTCCACGACAAAATAATCCAAATCTTATTTTCTGAGACCAAGCGCCTCGTCATGGTCATGCCCCAATATGTCGCCCTCTGAAACATATATAAATTCAGCACGGCTGTGTGCGCTGGCGAGTCATGAAACGCGTGCTGTTGGCTGTCCTACTCGTCCTGCTGTCACCGCGCGCCACTCCGCAGTGGACCGACCGGCACGACTGCGTCTTCAGCGCGTTTGCTAACCGAACGTGTCGACTGGCCAATTACTCTGGGGCGTGTACCTGCAGCGAAGGTGCCGATAGTGTTTATGACACGACGACGTGCGACGGGTGCCACGCCAATCTGTATGAAGACCCTTCAAATCCTCGTTATTTTTTACCGTGCCATGGCAACTCGACTAGCGCCAGCGGCAGCCCATGCGAGTGTCTGGCGGGGTTTACATCGACAAACGGCGGCACGGCCTGTGGGGTCTGCCCTGTCAACACTTTCAAGGATGTTGTGGGAAACGAGGCATGCACGGCCTGTAGAAATTTTTCCGTGTCCCCGCCCGGCAGTCTCGCGGTCAGTGCGTGTCTCTGCCAGGAGGGATACACGGAAAATATCCAGGGTGACTGCGATCAATGTCCAGCCGGAACGTTCAAAAATGTGAGCGGGGACCAGGCGTGTACCTCGTGCCCGTCCCATGAATCGTCGACGGCTGGCGCTTTTTTGCTCAGCAATTGCTCCTGTGACCCGGGCTACACGCGCGTCAATGGCACGTGTCAGGCGTGTGCGCCAGGTACGTACAAGGCCACGCAGTCGGACGAGGCGTGCTCAGGTTGTTGGAATGGCGCAACGTCTCCACAGGGCTCCATCGCCAGCGACAACTGCACGTGTGACAGGGGATTCACGGGTGTAAACGGGGGTGTGTGTACAGCGTGTGAAGCTGGAAAGTACAAGAATAGCCTCGGAGCGGCAAACTGTACTGATTGTCCTGCTCACTCCACGAGCGCGGAGAGCGCAGAGCAAATCACAGACTGCCAGTGCAATGCTGGCTTCATAGGCACCGACGGGGGGCAGTGCTACGAGTGTGATGCTGGCAAGTACAAGACGACACTTGGCAGTGCAGACTGCACCGGTTGTCCGGCTGACTCGACGTCGGAGCTGGGGTCAGATGCGCTGGAGGATTGCAAGTGCAACGAGGGATTCACCGGACCAAACGGGGGAAACTGCACGGGCTGTTTGGCGGGAACGTACAAGGTTGATACCGGCCCGGCAAATTGTACCTCCTGCCCGCAAAACTCTACCAGCCCTGCCCAGGCGACCGCCGCGAGCCAATGTAAGTGTGACCCGGGGTTTACGGGACCCGGCGGTGGAGTTTGCGCGAAATGTGAGCCGAACGAGTACAAGTCCGAGCCTGGCAGCGCAGCCTGCTTAGAATGTCCAGGCAACGCGTCGTCACCGGCCGGGTCGACAGCAAAAACAGACTGTCGGTGTAACGCTGGGTTTACGGGGAACGACGGCGAAGAGTGCACTGCCTGTGGCGTCAACCACTACAAGACAGGGCTGGGCAATGCAAGCTGCTCAGAGTGTCCGGGCAACACGTCGTCGCCATTCGCGTCCACGGCCAGCACAGACTGCCGGTGCAACGCTGGGTTTACCGGGCCGAATGGCGGTGGGTGCAGTTTATGTGGCATTGGCGAGTATAAGACAGAGCCTGGCAATGCGTCGTGCTCAGAGTGTCCCGGCAACGCGTCGTCGCCCACGGGGTCGACGGCAGTGACCGACTGCCGGTGTAACCCGGGGTTTACGGGGCCAGACGGTGGGGATTGCGCGGCGTGTCTGGTCAACGAGTACAAGCCCGCGCCTGGCGATGGGGTTTGCTCGGAATGTCCAGGCAACTCTACGTCACCAGTGGCGTCGACAGCCGAGACAGACTGCCGGTGTGTTCCAGGGTTTACGGGGAACGACGGCGGGCCGTGTGTTTATTGTCTGAGCGGGACGTACAAGGCCACCGTGGGTAGTGCAGAGTGTACGAGCTGTGACCAAAATGAGTTTTCGCCCAATGCATCCACGTCGGAGGCGGAGTGTGTGTGTGACGCTGAGTTTGAACGAGATGAAGCCACCGGTGATTGCGTGGCATGTCAGCCAGGGACTTCCAAATCGGGGGCTGGGGACTATAAGTGCGGAGCCTGTCCTGACAACTCATTTACGTCCAATACATCCACACACGACAGCAAGTGCTCCTGCAACGCTGGCTACACGGGGCCCGACGGCGCTGGTCTCTCAGGCCTTCCGGAATGCCAGGCATGTTTCCCGGGCGAGTACAAAGAAAACATGGGCAGCGCGCCCTGCCAAGAGTGTCCCTTTCACACGTACAACCCGTACGTAAACGCCACGTCGATCGACGCATGTCTTCCATGCATGGAGAACTCCATGACCGAAGAAATTTTCGGCCATGAAAGCATCCACGCGTGCATGTGCAACAGTGGCTACTTCCACGACTCCGTGTCGTCGTGCGCTCCATGCGACCCGGGCTACTTCAATCCCGACCGGAATCAGACGCAGTGCTCGAAATGCCCGGCGGGTTCCCATTCCACCATGTCCAATGCCACCTCCAACGCATCCTGCATTCTCTGCCCGGCAGGTTTTTACTCGTATGAGGGCAGCAGAAATTGCACGCTGTGCCCACTTTCAGCCACATCCGAGCCTGGCGCCGCCAGCGTGGGCGAGTGCGGCTGTCTGCCAGGATTTTCATATGATGGGCACTGCAGGCCCTGCCAAGAAAACTTCTTCAAAGACAACACCAGCAACGCCGCCTGCCAGGCCTGCCCCGCCAATACGACGTCCCTCTCCGGCGCGGCCCTCCGCACCAACTGCACGTGCCAAGCTGGCTATGAGGGCGCCGACGGCGGCCCCTGCACCCAGTGCGCCACCGGGCGGTGGAAAAACGTGTCTGGCAGTGGGCCGTGCTTTGCCTGTCCGGCCAACGCGTCCTCGCCCGTCGGTGCGGTGCAGCTCCACGAGTGCGGCTGTGATGCTGGCTACACCGGGGACTTTGGCGCGGCGTGCAACGCGTGCCCTGTTGGGTTTTTCAAGTCCGCACCAGGCTCGGTGCCATGCTCCGCGTGTCCAGTGCACATGACGTCGCTCCCCGCGGCCACGTCCGAGCTCGACTGCGTGTGCGACCTGGGCTTCACGAGTGCAAGCGACGGGTCGTGTACAAGTTGTGCTACGGGAACCTACAAAAACGAGACAGGCCCCCAGCCGTGCACGTCGTGTCCTGCATTTTCCAGCTCCGAACCCGGGGCGGTGGACGTGGTCAACTGCTCGTGCGTGCCGGGATACACTGGCGCAGACGGCGCGGCGTGCTCACCGTGTGGCGCTGGATTTTTCAAAGCGGTGGCCGGCAGCGCGCCGTGCGAGGTATGTCCACCGGATACCTCGTCCTCAGCAGGCGCAGCCGTGTGCGTGGCGGACGCAGGCGTGTCGCTGCGGGTCGCCGTGGTTTTCACCGTGCGCCTGCTCATGTCCCAGGACGAATTTCAGCCGGCGGCGTACAAGCAGGAGATGGCGGATAGGCTTGAGGGCGTCGAGCCCGCGCAGGTGTTTATCGTCAGTGTGCAGGCGGTGGACCTGAGCAGTCGGCGGCGGCGGCTGCTCGACGCGCATGCGGCAATCGATGTCGAAACCGAGATCGAAACCACGGAGACCGACTACACAGCGCTCGCCGCCGATGTCACCAACTCAGTCGAAAAAACCGACGGGTCCGCCAACAACACGCGCGTGTCCAACGTCGAGACGGAGTTTACCGCGGTGCAGTGTCCCGCGCACACGTACAAGTCTGGCTCCAGCAATGACGGCTGCACGGCGTGCCCTGGAAATGCGTCCTCGGGGCCTGGCTCCGACAATATCACCGACTGCCAGTGCAACGCGGGCTTTACAGGTCCTGACGGCCAAGCATGCACGGCTTGCGCTGCGGGAAAGTACAAAGACATCATTGGCCCCGATGACTGTGGGGATTGCCCGGTGAATTCCTCGTCCACCCTCGCCAGCACGCACCTGGCCAACTGCACCTGCAACATGGGCTACACCGGCCCGGGCGGCGGCAGCTGTACCGCGTGTGCTGCTGGCACGTACAAAAATGTGTCTGGCAGCGCAGCCTGCGCAACGTGCCCCCTCTTGACCACCAGCACGCCCGGCACCACGCGCGCCGGCGACTGCATCTGCGAGGCGGGGCTGACACAGCACGACGGGAGCTGCATTGCCTGCGCCGCGGGCACTTTCAAGAGCGAGCCAGGCGACGGGGCGTGTACACTTTGCCCGTTCCAGGCGTTTAGCGCAGCGGGGGCGACGGCCATCACCAACTGCACGTGCAACGCTGGGTACACGGGCGCAGACGGTCAGAACTGCAGCGCGTGTACCGCCGGCACGTACAAGGACATCACAGGCGGGCACGCGTGTTCTGGGTGCCCAGGAAATTCCTCGTCCGCCCCTGGGGCGGTGTCTGCGCTTAATTGCACATGCAATGCGGGATACACGGGGCCAGACGGCGGGCCTTGCGCTGCATGCAAAGAGAATACCTTTAAGAATGTCTCGGGGTCGCAGGCGTGTGATGAGTGCCCCTTGTATTCCTCGTCGCCCTTGGCCTCCACGATGCGCATCAACTGCAGTTGCAATGACGGATATGACGGCGACGCCGGCGGGCCGTGCGGAGCGTGCGTTGCGGGAAAGTACAAGGACAGCGACACAGGGGGCTGCTCCAACTGTCCCACTCACACCACGTCCGCGGAAGGATCGGCTAACATCACCGACTGCAGGTGCAACGCAGGATTCTTTGGCCTGAATGGTCAAGTGTGCCAGCAATGTCTACCCGGGACGTTCAAAAACACCACGGGCCCCGCTAATTGCTCGACCTGTCCGGTGAACTCGTCGTCTGCTCCTGGCGCGACGGTCGTCACCGGCTGCACGTGCAATCCTGGCTCGACGGGTTCCGATGGCGGGCCGTGCCACCTGTGCGGGACGGGCACGTACAAAAATTTCAGCGGCAGTGATGCCTGTGCGACCTGTCCCTCCCACAGCAGCAGCGCGCGTGGCAGTGTCAATGAGCTCGACTGTTTTTGTGTCGAGGGCTACACGGGGCCAGGAGGCAAGTTGTGCGAGACCTGTGCGTCCGGCAAGTACAAAAATATTACAGGCAGTGAGGCCTGCGCGAATTGCCCACCGCAGTCCTCGTCCGCACCGGGCGCCACCGCCATTCAGAGCTGCGAGTGTAATCAGGGGTATACCGGCGAAAATGGCGGGACATGCGAGGCATGTAAGGCGGGAACGTACAAATTTAGTGCGGGAAATGCAGTCTGTACCGACTGCCCACCAAACGCCGTGTCCCCCGCGGCGTCCACCAACAACATAGACTGCCAGTGCCGACCGGGATACCGCGGCCCAGACGGTGGAACGTGCTTGCTCTGTGACCCGGGCACCTACAAGACGGTTTTGGGCTCAGCCCCGTGCGAGCCCTGCCCCGACGACTCCCACTCGCCAGAAGGGTCGGCCGTGGAGACAAACTGCACCTGCAAACGGGGCTTCTCTGGGCCCGACGGCGGGCAATGCGATGCTTGCCTGGCAGGCACGTACAAGGTCGTGACCGGCAGCGCGAGCTGCCAAACCTGCCTTCCAGGCTCGCATACCGACGACACCGCCGCGGAATCAGCCGAAGAGTGCCGTTGCAACGCGGGCTTCACGGGCCTCGACGGCGGGGAGTGTGCCGCGTGTGGCGCAGGCACGTACAAAAATTCCTCGGGCTCGGCAGCGTGCGACGCCTGCCCCTTGCAGTCGTACTCGCCAGCGGGCGCGGCGTCGGCGGGCAACTGCACGTGCAACGTCGGGCATGCTGGCCCTGACGGGGGCCCGTGCGTCGCCTGCAGCGCGGGCTTCTTCAAGGCCGTCAATGGTTCGGCACCTTGCCAGCCCTGTGGCGTTGGCTTTTTTGTGCTCACGCCCGGCGCCGCGCAGTGCACGCCGTGTGGCTCGTGCGGGACAGAGGGCTTCCTGACTGGCTGCGGCAACGCGTCCAACGGGACCTGCGGGCTGTGCCCTGTCAATTCCACCGCCCCCTCCAACGCGCTGTCTGCCACCGACTGCAAGTGTCTGCCAGGTTTCACAGGCAACGACGGCCAGCCCTGTTCGCCATGCCCCGCCAGCACATACAAAAACGCCTCGGGGGCAGGGGGGTGTGTAGGGTGTCCAGAAAACTCACTCTCACCGCCAGCGTCATCCAGTGCCGAAAAATGCGTGTGTGGGCCAGGGTTTGAGGGCCCGGGCGGCGGGCCGTGCGAGGCGTGTGGCGAGGGCCACTACAAGTTACACTACGGCATTGCATCGTGTCAAAAGTGTGAGGACTTGGCGTGTCTTCAGAACGAATACCGGGCGAATTGCGGCGGTGCTCTCGAAGGGACGTGCACGGCATGCGAGGACAACTGCGCCAACGACCAGTACCGGCAGGGCTGCGAAAAGACGTCGCCCGGCGAGTGCGTGGCCTGCGCACAGTGCCCCGCCGGGCGCTTCCGCCTGGACTGCAGGTACACGTCGGAGGGGCTGTGCGAGCGGTGCCCCTTTTGCGCGCGCGGGCAGTGGAACTCCAACTGCAGCACCGGGTCCTTGATTACCTGCAGCGACTGCGAGACATGCCCGAACAGGGGGATCCGCGCCGGCTGCACGGGGACAAGCCCGGGCACGTGCCTCGACAACCCGAACGGCGAGCCGTTTGACTGGGTCGTGGTGCTGTACTCAAGCATCTTTGCCATCGGGCCGCTGCTCGTCGGTTGCTGCATGTGCTTTTTCTGCTGGCGCGCCAAGCACGGGGTGGTGGAACCGGCGCCCGCGGGGGGGTATGGCACACTGTGGGGCATGCCGATGCCGCTGGGCGGGTGGACCTCGGGGCCGTCGTACGAGGAGGTCCTGCAGAAGGACTATGACCCGAGATTTGTGTATAATAAACGCGTCTAGTTTTTTCGTGGGTCTGATTTAGTTTCTATTCTATGTTTTGAGGTTTTGATGCAAAGTCTGATCCAACTGATCAGCCGCAAGAAAACACCGAACACGTCCAGTTTTTTCGTGGGTCTAAGTTGATCTATGCTTTTAAGCTTGTGGTGCAAAGTCTGATCCAACTGATCAGCCGCAAGAAAACACCGAACACGTCCAGTTTTTCGTGGGTCTAAGTTGATCTATGCTTTTAAGCTTGTGGTGCAAAGTCTGATCCAACTGATCAGCCGCAAGAAAACAC
>MDSV01130264.1_pt1 | contig 12682 bp, 12 predicted proteins | sample 810851 | NCBI WGS metagenome assembly MDSV01 (sample SAMN05326640, study PRJNA326480) | marine metagenome | isolation source: seawater | place: Atlantic Ocean: North East | collected 2012
GATAAATCCAAAAAATTAATCTTTATTTTTTTTCTTAATATTTTCTAATTCACTGTCAACTTTGTGCATATGATCAAGTATCGAATTTAATGCATTCTGAATTGGGTCCGGCATATCCTTACTTTCAGCATAAGCATCAAAGCCGATTTTTTTAGCCATCGCCTCTCGCTGTTCGTTTTTCTCAGGTGAATCTTTTTGCATAACAACATGACCCGGTACGCCAACAACCGTGGCATTGGGCGGGATATCTTTTACAACAACCGCATTACAACCAATCCTTGCGCCATCAGAGATGACAATGGGTCCTAGTATTTTTGCACCAGCACCGATAACAACATCGTCCTTAATCGTAGGGTGACGTTTACCTTTATCCCAGGTGGTTCCACCAAGCGTGACTCCATGGTACATGGATACATCATCACCTATCTCAGAGGTCTCACCAATGACAATGCCCATCCCATGATCAATGAAGAAACGCCTGCCGATGGTTGCCCCCGGATGTATTTCAATACCAGTCATGAAGCGTGCGATATGCGCCATCAGTCGAGCAATTAAATGAAGCTTTCTACTCCACAGCCAATGATTAAAGCGATGAAAAACGATAGCCTGAAAGCCGGGGCAGGTAAAAATGGTCTCCGCAACAGAGCGGGCGGCTGGGTCGCGTTCAAAAACAACATCAATTTCTTCTTTTATTGTATTAAACATAATTAGGGCAATAGCTTTGAAATTGATTCAAGCTGTTCCTGGTAAGTTTCAATATCACTTAGTGTATCAGCTAAGCGTTGTTTTGCACCATCAACGACATCTTTGGGAGCACGTTCGACAAAGCTTTTATTTTCTAGTTTGGTAGATAATTGCATTTTTTCTTTTTCAAGGTTATCTATTATTTTACTAATTCGGTTATGTTCATCTTGTGGATTAATAAGATCAGCAAGTGGCACCAGCATTGTCATTTCTCCAGCTAAAGCCAAAGCCGCATCACTTACTTCATCTTCTGTGGGCACTATTTTTTCAATTTTACCAAGCATTTTAATTAGTAATTCATTTTTGTTGAGCCATCCTAATTCTTTTTTGGAGCCGCCTTTGGTTGAGACAGTTAATTCTTTACCTGGCGGGATATCTCTCTCAGAACGAATTCGCCTGATACCCATAACAAATGATTTTATCCACTCAATTTCTTCATCGGCTTTTTTATCTCTCTCAAATTCATCCTTACTAGGATAGGATTCCAACATGATAGTTTCACTATTTTTATTTAATATAGGCGCTACCCTGTGCCATAATTCTTCGGTGATAAAGGGCATAAAGGGATGTAAGCCACGGAGTAATGCATCTAGGATGTATACTAATGTATACAGTGTTCCTCTTTTTTCTTCCTCAGATTTCGCTTTATCATTTAGAGTAGATTTTGAAAATTCGAGATACCAATCACAATATTCATTCCAGACAAACTCATATAAAGCTTGTGAAGCAAGATCAAATCGATATGTTTTGATACCTTCCTGTGTCGCATTTAATGTTGTTGATAATTGACTTGTTATCCAACGTTCAGTTAAGCCAAATGTTTTTTTATCATTATTGATATCGATCTTTTGCGATTCTATGTTCATTAATACAAATCTTGTGGCATTCCAAATCTTGTTACAAAAATTTCTGTAGCCATCAATGCGCCCAATATCAAATCGTATATCCCTTCCCTGTGTCGCCAGCGATGCAAATGTGATTCTTAATGAATCTGTGCCATACGCATTAATACCATCTGGGAAATGTTGACGAGTCGACTTTTCAATTTTTTTCGCTAACTGAGGTTGCATCAGCCCCGTCGTACGCTTTCTAACCAAATCTTCAAGTTCAATACCATCAATTAAATCTAGTGGGTCAAGCACATTACCCTTTGATTTAGACATTTTTTGTCCGTCAGAATCACGAACAAGACCATGGATATAGACTTCTTTAAAGGGCGGTTCTCCGGTAAATTTTAATCCCATCATAATCATACGAGCTACCCAAAAAAATATAATATCGAAACCTGTCACAAGTACATTAGTTGGGTAGAATTTTTCAAGACGCTCAGTTTTTTCAGGCCAACCTAAAGTAGAAAAAGGCCAGAGTGATGATGAGAACCAAGTGTCTAAAACATCTTCATCCTGTTTTAATTTTTTATCTCCCAGATTATTTTTCTCTCTAATTTCTTTTTCGTTATGCCCAACAAAAATATTCCCATCGTCATCATACCAGGCAGGAATACGATGACCCCACCATAGCTGACGGCTAACGCACCAATCTTCTATATTTCGCATCCATTCGAAATACGTCTTTTCCCAGTTCTTCGGAACAAATTTAATCAGTCCATTTTCTACGGCTTTAATTGCTGGTTCTGCTAACGGCTTTACTTTGACATACCATTGGTCTGTTAAATAGGGCTCAACAATTGCATTTGAACGGTCACCTCTTGGAATCATAAGTTTATGATCTTCGACTTTCTCCAATAGCTTTTTATTTTCTAGATCAGCAATAATTTTTTTTCTGGCATCGAAGCGGTCCAGTCCTTGATATTGTTTTGGCGCTGCATTATTAATAATCGCATCAGCGGTGAAGATATTTATTTTCTCGAGATTGTGTCTTTCACCAACTTCGTAGTCGTTAAAATCATGTGCCGGTGTTATTTTTACGCAACCACTTCCAAATTCTGGGTCAACGTACTCGTCAGCGATAATAGGAATTAGTCTATCTGTAAGCGGTAGTGATACTTTTTTCCCAATGAGTTTGCTATATCGATCATCATCGGGGTGTACAGCTACCGCAGTATCACCCAGCATGGTCTCCGGTCTAGTTGTTGCAACAACAAGGTGCTCGATATCTTTTACTGATTCGGCAAGCGGATATCGCATATGCCAGAGATGGCCGTTTTCTTCTTCTGAAATAACCTCTAAATCTGAAATAGCGGTGTGGAGTACAGGATCCCAATTCACTAATCTCTTACCTCGATAGATGAGGCCTTTGTCATAGAGTTGCACGAACACTTCTCTTACCGCATCCGATAAACCTTCATCCATAGTAAAGCGCTCATTCGCCCAATCCATTGACGTGCCAAGACGACGGGATTGATTACTAATTGTATTTCCCGAGGCTTCCTTCCACTTCCAAACTTCATCAATAAATTTTTCTCGACCAAGATCGTGTCTCGATACTTTTCTTTGTTGAAGTTGACGCTCGACCACCATCTGTGTTGCGATACCAGCGTGGTCAGTTCCGCATTGCCATAAAACATCATTGTTATTCATACGATGATATCGAATGAGTATATCCATTAGTGTCTGTTGAAATGCATGGCCCATATGCAAGCTACCAGTTACATTTGGTGGAGGTAGCATAATGCAGTAAGACGAACCTTGCCCTTTTGGAGAAAAGTAATTATTTTTTTCCCAATGATTATACCAATCTAGTTCGATTGCTTTAGGGTTGTATGATTTATCCATTAAAAAATAATTTTTTTTAGATTGGTAAATTTTCTTTTAGGCTATCAATTTTATGATTATGAATTTCATAATTATCTTTTTTGTAAAGCCTATAGCGTTCTCTCGCAATTTCTTTTTTGTTTTCACTATTCTCTACTATTTCAATAACACGACTAAATTTATCTGCAAACTCAGGGATATTTCCGTCAAGGTTTATCAAAACTTGACGATGGTCAGGAAACAGATCACCAAATCCAATTGTAACAGGTGCCTCATTATTTTCGCTTGCATCATACACTTCATGAGGAATAAAACTTACATCACGAAATGTCCACAATAAGTCATCTAGTTTTTTCGTTGCATCCTCTGAATTTGTATGAATGTATACATTGTTGCCAGCTGTATGTGCCTTTGAGGCCACAATGCATGCGAACCTTTCCATGCCTGATTCACTTGATAATAGATAAAAATCAACTCGAGGCATTTTGAATTAAAGATTATTTAATTTTACTAAAAATATATTGCATCAATAGAGAAACAGGCCGCCCTGTCGCACCCTTTCTGCTACCAGATAGCCAGGCCGTTCCAGCAATATCCAGATGCGCCCATTGAAGTTTTTCAGCAAATCGCGAGAGAAAACATGCGGCCGTTATTGTTCCAGCATCTCTACCACCTATATTTGCAATATCCGCAAAAGGACTATTTAACTGTTGCTGGTATTCATCCCATAGCGGTAATTGCCATGCACGATCACCCGAATCTTCCCCGGCATTGATTAATTCTCTTGCTAAGGGGTTATGGTTACTAAGTAAACCTGTTGCATGTTTACCCAAGGCGACAACACAAGCACCTGTAAGTGTAGCTATATCAATAACAACATCGGGATTATATTTTTTACTGTAGGTAATCGCATCACAAAGTATCAAGCGGCCTTCAGCATCTGTATTTAGAACCTCTACTGTTTGACCAGACATACTTGTAAAAATGTCACCAGGTTTTGTCGCATCACCACTTGGCATATTTTCAGTTGCTGGGATTATACCAATGACATTTATTGAAAGATTTAACTCGGCGACTGCAGACATAGTGCCTAAAACCGAAGCCGCACCACACATATCATATTTCATCTCATCCATAGCTGGAGATGGTTTTATTGAAATCCCTCCCGTATCAAAGGTCACCCCTTTGCCTATAATAACAATTGGTTTTTGTGTTTTTTTCGAAGCTTTATATTCAAGTGTTATTAATTTAGCTGGCGCTGTAGATCCTTGTGATACAGATAGCAAAGAGCCCATACCAAGTTTTTCCATATCCGATTCTTCTAAAATATTAACACTAAGCGCATTGTAGTTTTTTGCTAATTTAATTGCTTGTTGCGCTAAGTAAGTTGGCGTACAAATATTAGATGGATAATTTCCGAGATCGCGAGCAAGCTTCACACCATTTGCAACAGCTGACCCTTTTTTCATTGATGTTTCACATTTTGATAGTTCACGACGTGTTGGTACTGTGTACGTAATTTTACGCAATAGTCTTCTTGGTTTTTTATTTTTACTTTTTAATTCATTAAATTGATATAGAGTATGTTCTGCAATTTCTACAGCTTGCTTTATTTTCCAGCTATAGTCTCTATTTTTTATATTCAACTCACTTAGATAATTTATTCCTTCCAGTGCCCCTGTGTTGTTTAAAACAGAGATGCTATCTTTTATTATTTGACGATAAGCCCCATCATTAATTTCTCTTTCTTTCCCACAGCCAATTAGTAGTACTCGATCTGCCATCACACCCGGAACATTATGAAGTAGCAAATGCTGGCCTTTATCACCATCCATATCGCCACGTCGAATTAAAGTAGAAATATATTGTTTACTCGCCTTATCAATAGCCTTTGCCGGGTTGGAGAGGCGTCTTGATGAAAATATACCAACGATCACGCATGCAGTTCGTTGTTTCTCTGGGCTTCCACTTTTTATATTGAAATCCATATGAGCTCCATAAATTAAATTATAATATGTAAGTAATTGTTATTTAAAGAATAAATCATTTTATTATTTAAATGATTTATTCTGCATTTCATTATCATTAATGTCATAATTCGCATATATTTTGTTAAAAATCATAAAAAAATGATAAAAAAATATATTTAGACAAGTTTATTCATTTATCCGCGATGAAGCAAAGTTAGATTAACAAAAAATCGGTCGATCACTTGATTATTAGAAATTACATTCACAAAGAGATATTGCAAAAATTAGTATGGATAGTGGGTTTACTGGTTTTAATTTTTGCTAGCAACAAGTTTGTTGGTTTTTTATCAGATGCTGCCGAGGGCAATCTTCCAGCAGATATGGTGTTTATGATGTTAGGATTTAAGCTTTTAGCATCACTTCCAAAAATTCTTCCCATAGCAATTCTTATGTCTACATTATTGGTATTTACGCGCATGGCGAATGAACGGGAACTCATAATTTTGGAAGGTTCTGGAGTCAGCAAGTTAATGCAGTTGAAAATTGTTGCACAGTTTTCATTTATTTTTTGTTTATTTGCCGCATTAGTGACTATGTATGCTGCTCCTTGGGCAGAACAAAAAATTCACAATCTCAAGGAAAGAGCAAAGGAGGAATCCGATATTTCTGGGATTCGGCCCGGTCAATTTAAAGAATTTAGTCAGGGCGATAGAGTTGTCTATGTACAAAATTTTGTACCACAAAAATCTTTGATGGAAGATGTTTTCTTGCAAGTAAAGGAAGATGAGAATCTGGGCGTTTTAGCTTCTGATAATGCGCGATTTGAATTTGACCGAGAAACAGGCAACAAATATATCATATTTAATAATGGTAAAAGATATGTTGGTAAGCCCGGGTCACTAAATTATGAAATTACGGAATATGAAAAGTACGCTATTTTAATTGATAACATAGAAAGAAAATCTGAAGGCATAAAAACTGCTGCATTAAAAACTAATGAAATAATCAGTTCAGGTGATATGTCGCACGTTGCCGAATTTCAGTGGCGAATTTCATTAATTATTATATGTTTATCTTTATCTCTATTTTCGGTCTTAGTTGTTCAATCTAGTAGTGTTGAAAAAAGGTACACCCCTTTTATTATTGGTATATCTGTTTACCTCATATATAGCAATTTATTGGGCATAGCTCAAACCTTACTCAGGAGAGAGATTATTCCAGAACTTATAGGTTTATGGAGCGTACATTTAATTTTTTTTACAGTATTACTCATATTATATTATTCACCAAGGATTCAGCTAAATAAAAAATAATGTTATATGTTCGTTACATAGGTAAGAATGTGATGCTAGCAAGTTTGTCAGCATTAGTTATTTTAACTTTTATTTTTTCTTTTTTTTCATTAGTTGACCAGCTTGATGCTACGGGCCGTGGCAATTATGGCGTTTTGCAAGCCATACAATATGTCCTGTTAACAGTCCCAAGATTGAGTTATGAGTTATTTCCAATCGCAACAGTAATTGGCTGTATGGCAGGTCTTGGAATACTCGCTAATAATAATGAGTTAGTTATTTTAAGAACTTCTGGTTTATCAAAAATGCAACTTGCATATGCATTAGTTAAAATTGGACTAATTTTTATTATCATAAGTATTTTAATTGGAGAAGTAATTGCCCCAATTAGTGAACAGGCAGCACAACAAAAGCGTTCAGTAGCATTAACGGAGCAGATATCGATGAAAACCAAAAATGGTTTTTGGTCACGCGACGGTAATAGTTATATTAATATAAGAAAGATTTTACCAAATGAGAAATTAGAAGATATACGCATATATGAGTTTGATAAAGACCGTCAGTTAAGAGGGACTATTCATGCAGAAAGTGCTGACTTTAATAATGGAAAGTGGCTTCTATATAATATTTTAAGAACTGATATTTCTAAAGATAAAATTACAAAATATAATTATAAGAATGCGGAATGGGAGGCGTTATTGAACCCCGAGGTTATTAGTTTGGTAACAATTAAGCCCCATTATTTATCATTACGTGGATTAATTAATTATATTGATCACCTAAACTTGAACAATCAAGATAGCAGATTATATCTTCAGGCCTTATGGCAGAAGGCACTAAATCCCTTAATGATTTTATTAATGATGGTTCTGGCCGTGTGCGTTGTTAGATGTGACTCTATAACTGTTGGTTTAGGGCAGAGAGTTTTTGTTGGAGTATTGCTTGGCATCATCTTTCATTTAGCAAATCAAATATCTAGGCATCTCGGTATAGTTTATGATATTCCTATATTTATCAGTGTTTCCTCACCAACCATAATAGTTTCGCTTTATGTTATTTATAACCTTAGAAGCGATCATTAATTTTATAATTATTTTTTTATTATTAGTGCAGTTTTAGAAAGATGGTCATGCAGCGCGCTTTTCTTGTGGTCAAATAATGACCATAGAAAACCACTTCCTAATAAAATAATTGATAGTATTGAGCCAAAGTATCTTCTTGTTGATTGCTGCCAGCTCGGATTTTTGCCTTTTTCGTTTATTATTTTTATATTCCATGTTCGCATTCCTAGTGTTCTTCCACCAAAACTCCATTGCCATACAAAATATATGTATGCAATTATTAGTAAATATATTTGATACGCAGCATTATCGCTTTCGATAGCAACACCATTGAGCGGCATTAAAAGAGAAGTAGCAAACATCAATACTGCAAATAAAAGTATGCTGTCATAGAGGATTGCGCCCAATCGGCGCAAAAACGAACAAGGTTTGTAATCTTTTTTTCCCAATTTATTTGGATTTATCAATCTTGATATACTAGGATTCTTTCATATTTATTAATTAATACACTATCTAATGACTGAGCTAGAAGAGAATAAAAAAATCAGTAGGCTAAAAGTAGCCCCAAAAATAATATCTCGCAGTGATCACATCATATCACGTATGCAAATAAGTGATAGCGCTCTGAAAGTTTTATATCGCTTAAAGAATGCAAAATATAAAGCATATCTCGTAGGAGGAGCAGTGCGAGATATTTTATTAGGAATAAAGCCTAAGGATTTTGACGTTGTAACGGATGCTGAACCTGAGCAAATAAGAGAACTATTTCGAAACTGTCGTCTAATTGGGAGGCGCTTTAGACTTGCTCATATTCAATTTGGCAAAGAGATTATTGAGGTATCGACTTTCCGTGCATCGCATCATATATCCGATTCTAATGAGGGACATGAACGAGAGGGAAGAATAATAAGAGATAATGTTTATGGAGATATAGATGATGATGTTTGGCGACGAGACTTTACAATTAATGCGCTATTTTACAATATAAATGATTTCTCAGTAGTTGATTATGTAGGCGGTATTGAAGATCTTGAATTAGGTCAATTAAGATTAATTGGTGATCCAAAAAAACGTTATGTAGAGGACCCTGTTCGTATGTTACGGGCAATTAGATTTATTTCTAAGTTTGATCTAAATGTTCATCCCCTAACAGAAAATCCAATCATACAATTTTCGTATCTATTGGAAACTATCCCAACAGCCCGTTTGTATGAAGAAATGTTAAAGTTATTTTTAAATGGGTTTGCATTTAAGACATATATATCACTAAGAAAATATGATCTTTTCATATACTTGTTCCCACAAACAGAACAAGTGTTAACTCAAAACAAAAAGGGTTATCCGCATGAATTTATAAAGAATGCTTTAAAAAACACTGATCAGCGCGTAAAACATGGCAAATCTGTTAACCCCGGTTTTTTATTAGCCACAATTTTATGGGCGCCCATGAGAATTATGATTGAAGAATACTCCTCAAATGTACACTCTGATATTGAAGCAACAAAATTAGCTGGAGACGCAATAATTTCAAAACAAATTTCAAGCATCTCAATACCCAGACGTTTTACACATATGGCTAGAGATATTTGGACATTACAAGCCAGATTAAAACAAACTAAAAGAAAATCATATCGTGTTCTTATGCATCCCAGATTCAGGGCTGCCTATGATTTATTATTATTACGGGCACAATCAGGCGAACCTTTGAATGACCTAGTGGAGTATTGGACAAAAGAACAATTGCAAGAACCGCAAATTGGAAAAAGTAAAATAAAAACAAGGCAGAAGCGAAATAATTCTAATAGAAATACTAAAAATTCCAAAAAGAAGGATTTATGACCATTGCATACATAGGGTTGGGTAGTAATATGAACTCACCTGTAAAACAGATAAAATCAGCTATTACATCAATAGAGGAAATAATATCTACAAAAATTATTGGCATGTCTTCTTTGTATAAAAGTAAACCTGTTGGTCCTCAAAATCAGGATGATTATATAAATGCAGTTATCAAAATAGAGACTAAGCTTGTGCCTTATCAATTGCTAGAGTGTTTACATGATATTGAAGAAAAGCATGGGCGAATACGCAAAGAACATTGGGGGCCTAGGATACTGGATTTGGATATTCTAATTTTTGGGAATGAAATAATGGTAGACGAAAAACTAACAATTCCTCATCCTGAAATTGAAAACCGTTCATTCGTGTTGGCGCCACTGATAGAGATTGACCCTGATTGCATCATCCCTAAAAAGGGGTTAGCCAGTGATTTATTAGCAACTATAGGTAAAGATAATATAGTTCAAATACAATGAAAAAACAGCACCCAGATTACATTGTTGTTGAGGGCCCAATCGGCGTAGGTAAAACTACTTTAGCAAAACGCTTAGCTGAGTCGTTCAATACCGAGTTAATGTTAGAGCTCGCAGTTGATAACCCTTTCCTATCTAGATTCTATGCCGATCCAAAGACAGTTGCACTACCTACGCAATTATTTTTTTTATTTCAGCGCGCTAAACAAATCGAATCACTTCGTCAAAGAGATATGTTTAGACCAGTTCAGGTGTCAGACTTCTTAATTGAAAAAGATAAGCTCTTTGCGTCTATAACTTTAGATAGTGATGAGTTAATGTTATATCAGCAAGTTTACGAGAAGCTTACTATAGATGTGCAATCTCCAGATCTTGTAATTTATTTGCAGGCCCCCATAGAAACTTTAATGAAAAGAATAGAAAAAAGAGGATATGATTACGAAAAAGCTATAAATCATGATTATTTAAAAAAAATATCAGACGCTTATATAGATTTCTTTTATGGTTACACAGTGGCGCCTTTGTTGATAGTTAATACGGATGATTTTGATTTATCAATAGATGAAAAAAACTATAATTTATTGCTTGAGCATATTAGCAGGCTTCCCTCAGGGCGACATTATTTCAATCCTATTGCAGTTAAATTATGAATGAAAAAATAACAATCAATTCTTTAAGAAGAATGAAAGAAACAGGCGAAAAGATTGCTTGCCTAACTTCATATGACTCTTCTTTTGCAATATTACAAGATAAAGCTATGCTCGATGTTCTTTTGGTTGGGGATTCTTTAGGGATGGTTATACAAGGAGCTGAAAATACATTAAAAGTAAAAATGTCTGATATCATTTATCATTCTAAAATCGTTAGTGATGTAACGAAACGGGCAATTATTATTTCTGATATGCCCTTCATGAGTTATTCAAATCCGAGAAAAGCACTTGGTAATGCATCAAGACTTATTACTGAAGGCGGAGCGCATGTCGTGAAAATTGAGGGCGGCAAAGAATTATCAGAGACAATTAAGCTCATAACTCAAAATGGTATACCTGTTTGCGGACACCTAGGATTAACTCCACAGTCTATACATCAGATAGGCGGGCTGGGTGTTCAGGCGACCACAGAGAAAGATGCTAAAAAGCTTAAAGAGGATGCCTTATCCTTACAAAATGCAGGGGCTTCGTGCCTTGTTCTCGAATGCGTCCCATCTTCCGTTGCATCAGTTGTTACTAAGACCTTAGACATACCTGTTATTGGTATAGGTGCTGGCGTTGATTGTGACGGGCAAGTGCTCGTTTTGTATGACATACTTGGTTTGACATCATTACAACCAAAATTTTCTAAAAATTTTCTTGTCGACCAAAACTCTATTCTTGATGCAATTAAAGATTATGTCAAAGAAGTGAAAGATAGCACCTTTCCATCATTATCAAATTCTTACAAGTGATACAAAAAGTTAAAACTATTATTGATTTACGTGATGAGTTAGCACAAGCGCGAGCTATGAAAAAAAAAATTTCTCTTGTTCCAACAATGGGAAACTTGCACAAAGGGCATTTATCTCTCATTCAAAAAGCAAGGAAAATATCCAGTTATGTAATTGTTACAATTTTTGTTAACCCCACTCAGTTTGTTGAAGGAGAAGATTTTTCTAAATACCCTAGAACTTTAGATTCTGATCTAGAATTGCTTTCACAATTAGATATAGACTTGGTATTTGTGCCGGAAGTTAGTGAGATATATCCAATTAATGGTGATGCAGCATCAATCGAAGTTTCTGTTCCAGAACTCGAATCAATTCATTGCGGGAAGTATCGTCCCGGACATTTTCAGGGTGTAGCAACAATCGTTTCTAAATTATTTATAGCAGTGCAGCCAGATATTGCTGTTTTCGGTGAAAAAGATTATCAACAGCTATTAATAATACGTAGTTTGACCAAGAATCTTTTTTTGCCGATAAAAATAGTTGGTTCGCCTACTATAAGAGAAGACAGTGGCCTAGCAATGAGCTCGAGAAATAATTATTTGACTGAGCAAGAAGCAGAGCGAGCACCAAAATTATATGGATGTATCAAAACGTCTATTGAAACGATAAAAAATGGCGAAAGAGATTACAAGAAATTAGAAAACGATGCGATCGTGTTTCTAGAGGGCGTCGGCTTTAAAGTAGAGTACTATTGTATATGTGATAGCGAAACACTAGGCCCCATTGAAGGTGATGATATCGTAGTTCTCGCTGCTGTATGGCTTGGGAAAACGCGATTAATTGACAATGCAAGAGTGCATACATATTATTAACACTACCAAGCGCGGCTTAATATCAAACTGGTTGAATATAGAAACATATAAATATCAATGCAAATTACTGTCCTAAAAGCAAAATTTCATCAAGCAACGGTCACACACTCTGAAATCGAGTATGACGGTTCATGCGCAATTGATGGTAATTTACTGGATAAGGCAGGCATTCATGAGTATGAACAAATAGAAATCTATAATATTACTAACGGAGAGCGTTTCAGAACTTATGCTATTCGTGCCGAGGATCATTCACGAATTATCTCTGTCAACGGTGCTGCTTCACATAAAGCA
>MDSV01010048.1_pt1 | contig 12681 bp, 12 predicted proteins | sample 810851 | NCBI WGS metagenome assembly MDSV01 (sample SAMN05326640, study PRJNA326480) | marine metagenome | isolation source: seawater | place: Atlantic Ocean: North East | collected 2012
ATGTCTTAAGACAAAGTACCATCGGCGCTGAAAGGCTTGACTTCCGAGTTCGGGATGGGATCGGGTATTACACTTTCGCAATAATCACCAGGCACGAACTTATACTAATATAAATAAATCTTGTAAAGTACTTAAATTTTATGAAATTTGAGTAATAAATTATCTTTTTTTGAAATTAAAATATTAAAATTTTTTGTATTTCAGTAAGCTTATTAGGGCCTCTATTGCATCAATTGAGGAAATTTTTTTTCCTTCTTGATAAGTCCTACCTCTGTAACTTATTGGAATTTCAACAATTTTTATATTTTGATTTGATATTTTTGTAGTTATTTCTGGACAAAAGGCAAAACCTTTTTCTTTAAGATTTATTTTTTTAAATATATCACTTTGAAATAATTTATAACAAGTATGAGCATCTGTTAATTTTTGTTTATTTATAATATTAGAAATAAATGTTAATAAACTATTTCCCCAAATTCTAATTAAATGAGTAAAATTTTTAGTATTTTGAAATTTATTTTTATTTAATACCCTAGAACCATATAAAACAGATAATTTTTTGGTAAATGCGTAATTGAATATTCTTAAAATATCTTTTGGATTATACTCTAAATCAGCATCTTGAATAATTACATATTTACATTTTATATATTTCTGAGCAGAAATTATTGCAGATCCTTTTCCTAAATTTTTTTTATGAAAAATAATTTTATTAAACTTTTTTTTATATTTTTTTAAGATATCTCTACTACCATCTGTAGAACCATCATCAACAATAATTACTTGCTTTTTAATTTTTAATTTTAATATTTTATTTAATATTTTTTTCAATGTTTTGTGTTCGTTGTAAACGGGAATAATAATTGATAAACTTCTCATGCTAGAAAAATTTAAATTTTATTAGAGTGGTTTTTTAAAAAATCTTTATAAGTTTTATCTAATCCATTAAGCAAGCTTGTCTTATATTTCCAACCTAATTTTCTTGATAATCTTACGTCCAGTAGTTTTCTCTTAACGCCATCTGGCATTTTTCTATTATTAACAATTTTTAATTTAACTTCTAAATACTTCATTATTATTTTTGCGAAATCATTTATGCTCATGTCTTTCCCTGTTCCTACATTAATTAAAACTGTTTTAGTTTTTTTCCTCATAAAATATATACATGCATCTGCAATATCATCTACAAACATTACTTCTCTTTTTGGTTTTCCACTCCCCCAAATTTGTAGATTTTTTTTTCCTTTTTTTTTCGCAATATAAATTTTTTTAAGTAGAGCAGCAAAAAAATGTGATGTTTTTAAATCATAATTATCATTTGGACCATAAGAATTGCATGGCATAAGACACTTAAAATTTGTTTTATATTGTTTGTTGTAGCTTTCACATAATTTTATACCTGCGATTTTAGCTATTGCGTAAGGTTCATTGGTGTATTCAAGCTTTCCACCTAAAAGCATTTCCTCATTTATAGGTTTAGAGATATTTGCTGGATATATACAACTTGATCCTAAAAATATTAAATTTTTAATACCATTAATATATGACCCATGAATTATATTGTTTTGAATTTCAAGATTTTCATAAATAAATTTTCCTCTTAGTGTATTGTTGGCATTAACTCCGCCTACCCTAGCAGCGGCCATAATTACAAATTTTGGTTTATGCCTTCTTAAAAAATTGAATACTTTTTTTTGGTTTAATAAATTTAATGATTTTTTATTTGCGGTAATTATTCTTTTATATCCTTCAATCTTAAGTTTTTTTAAAATTGCAGACCCAACATGCCCTTTATGCCCAGCTAAAAAAATCTTTGATTTTTTACTATCCATATTTTTTTAACTCAAAATCAATCATTTCCTTGATAAGTTTTTTGATATTTTTTTTTGGCTTCCAATTAAGAATTCTTTTTGCTTTATTATAATCTCCTCTTAGATTATTTACTTCTAAGGGTCTAAAATATCTCTTATTAATTTCTATAATACAATTTCCATTTTGATCATAAGCCTTTTCATTTAGACCTTTTCCACTCCACTTTATTAAAAGATTTAGTTCTTTTCCTACTAAGTTGACAAATTGTTTAATGGTCATTTTATTGTTTGTTGCTATTACAAAATCATCAGGAGATTTACTTTTTAGTATTTTCCACATAGCTTCAACATAATCTTCGGCATGCCCCCAGTCCCTTTTAGAATAAATATTTCCGAGAAATAGTTTTTTTTGTTTTTTTAATTTAATTTTTGTCAAAGCTTTTGTAATTTTTTTTGTAACAAATGTCTCTCCTCTAAGAGGACTTTCGTGATTAAAAAGAATTCCATTTGATGCAAAAATTCCATAAGCATTTCTATAAATTTTTGTTATCCAATGAGAATAAAGTTTTGCTGCCGCGTAAGGACTTTGAGGTTCAAAATTTGTTTTTTCATTCTGAGCTTTTTTTTGTGTACCTCCATACATTTCCGATGTACCTGCCTGATAAAATTTTATTATTTTTTTTTTTCTTAAACTTTTGATAACGTCTAAAATTCTTAAAGTTCCTAATCCATCAACATTACCTGTATACTCAGGTACTTCAAAAGAAACTGCAACATGAGATTGGGCAGCTAAATTATAAATTTCATCTGGTAAAATTTTATTAATTATTGATGCTACAGATAAACTATCGATCATATCTCCATAATGAAGAATAAAAGTTCTTTTTTTCATTGAGGGGTCTTGATAAATGTTGTCTATCCTTGATGTGTTAAAAGATGACGATCTCCTAATTACTCCATGTACAATATAATTTTTTTTCAAAAGTAGTTTTGATAAATAGGCACCATCTTGACCAGTAATTCCAAATATAAGTGCAATTTTTTTTTTCATATAGTTTGAATATATCTATAGTTATTATTGAATATTTTCAAATATAAAAGATTAATTAGTTATAAATTAATTCATATCATATAATTATAGAAAATTATGAATAAAAAGATTTCTATAATAACAGTAGTCAAAAATGGTATGCCCTTTTTAAAATCTGCAATTAAATCATTTAATCTTCAAGATTATGATAATAAAGAACTCATAATAGTTTTTGCTCCATCAAACGATGGAACAGAAGAATATTTAAATCAATTGAAATTTGAAAATATTAAAATTATTAAAGACAAAAACTCAAAAACAAAATTTGGATCTTTGAATTTAGGAATAAATCTTAGTTCTGGAGATATATTGGGTTTGTTACATTCGGATGATGTTTTTTTTAATGAAACTATATTAAGTATAATTTCAAATAATTTTAATAATATTGATTTTTTATACGGAAATATTCTTTTCTCAAATAAAAATGACCTTAGTAAAATAATTAGGATTTGGAGAAGTAGAAAGTTTGAAAAAACATTATTAGAACTTGGTTGGATGCCTCCTCATACATCTATTTTTGTAAGTAAGAAGTATATAAAAGAGAAACAATGTTATTATGATGAAAAATATCCGATTTCTGGTGATTATGATTTTATATTAAAGGCACTACACGATCCAAATATCAGGACCACGTATTTAGATAAATACATATCAATAATGCGATCTGGTGGTGATAGCACAAAACCTTCAAATTTAATCAGGAAACTTAAGGAAGATTTGTCAATTTCAAAAAAATATTCTAAATTTAGTACTTTAAGTATCTTTTTTAAAATCATTCAAAAAGTTTTTCAATTTAAAATATTAAAGAAAAACATTAAGAGTAGTTACGTAAAGGATTTGAATAATATTTAACTTATATTTTTTTTTGTGAATCTGTTATTGTTTGAACCTTTTACTATTTCACTTTCTATCCAATTATATGTTTTTTCAAGGCCTTCTTTCAAACTAATTTTATAACTCCAATTTAAAACTTTCTTGATTAAATCGTTGTTACTTGATCTTCCTCTTACTCCTTTAGGTTTGTCAAGTTGATAAATCTTTTCAAGTTTTTTATTTTTTGATATCTCTTCAATTATATCGATCATCTGATTTATCGATACCTGCTCATCACTCCCAATATTAACTGGTTCAGCATAATCTGAATTAAATAATTTTAATGTACCTTCAACACAGTCATCGATAAAAAGAAAAGATCTTGTTTGATTGCCGTCTCCCCAAACTTCAATATTTTTTTTATTATTTAATTTTGATAAAATTACTTTTCTACATAAAGCTGCTGGTGCCTTCTCTCTTCCTCCATCAAATGTTCCAAACGGTCCATAAATATTATGATATCTAGCAATTCTTACTTGAATTCCAAAATCTTCCATGAAATGTCTGCACATTCTTTCACTAAACAATTTTTCCCATCCATAACCATCCTCTGGGTCAGCAGGATAAGCATCATTTTCTTTAAGTCCTTCAATAAATACATCTTTTTGTTTTGATTGATTATAGGCGCAGGCACTTGAAGAGAAAAAATATTTGGATATTTTATTTTCTCTACAAGCAGAGAGTAAATTTGTATTTATAAGAACAGATAGCATACATTCTGCTTTATTATTCTCAATGAAGCCCATGCCACCCATATTGCATGCCATATTAAAAACGTAATCAACATTTTTAGTTACCTTTTGACAATTTTCAATATTTTTCATATCAAGAGAATAAAAATTTTCAACATCCTCAAAATCTTGAAACCATAATTCTTTTGGTTTTATGTCGACAGCTCTAACTTGGTGTCCAGAACTAATTAATTTATTAACAAGGTGGCCACCTATAAATCCTCCAGCTCCTACTATTAAATATTTACTCATTGTTTGCTTTGATAATTAGATAATTGTGTTTTTTTTCAATTTTTAAACTTTTTCCTTTCCCTATATGACAAATAAATGGGATTGACCAGCATAAATTTGACTGACTTGAAACTTCTATTGGATCAGGATAGTTGATATTAAAATCATTAATTTCTATCTGAGAAAAGTTGATCTTCAATATTTTTGGAAAATAGCCATCTTGTTCAATATCAAACATAATTCTTTTTGTATTTTTAACAAAATTAAATGTCAGACATAAAATAAAAATAATTTCAAGATACTTAATTTTTCTTAAATTTAAGATCTTATCTGTAAAAAATATTACTACAAAAAATAATAATATATATAGATATGGTATTCCAAATCTAATTACTGGAGACCTAGTAAACCATACTAAAAAACCTAAAAAACCAAATATACCAATTAAAAATAATATTTTGAAATTGAATATTGTTTTAAAATCTAGTTTAATATTTAAGTTTTTAATATTTAAAAATATTAGAACTATAATTGGAATTATAAATGCAGCAAAATGTTCTAGTAGTTCTATTTGATTTCTGGCTAACCAAGTTTTAACCCAATTAAAATTTTTGATATATTCCTCTTTAGTTAAATCACCATTATATTGATTGTAAGATTTATTTACAGCACCAGTAACATCATACAAAGCTTGTGGAAGACCATTTTGAAACCATGAAGAAGTTTTTAAACATGTAAATTCATAGAATGGAACTAAGCATGAAGAATATATGAACTGTTGTGATAACCAAAAAATAGAAAAAATACAGCAAATTAAAAAAGGTTTTAAAAATTTTTTTAATTTAATTTTATTTTTTATAATTTTAATAAATGCTATTAATACTAAGATTGGAGAAAGGAATGTCGAAAACTTAATTGAAATCGAGATTAAGGAGAAAATCATTAGTAAACTAAAATATTTTATTATTTTTATATTTTTATTTGTCTCAAAAATTTTAATGAAGTAGTAAAATGCTAATAGAAAAAAAAAATTCGCTGGAAAATCAAAACCGTGTTCTGAGACTCTTGAAAATTTGATAATTCCATAAAAAGAGAAAAAGATTATAAAAAAGTTTGACAAAGAAAATTTATTTTCAGTTTCTCTTAATTCTTTAAAAAAAAATAATATTATAAAAAAGAATAAAGCCGAATTGGTTAATTGTGTGCCTTTAAAATTGAAAAGTGGAAAATACATCATCGAGGAAAAATTTAACCAAGAAGAGTTCCATGCAAATTGAGCTTGAAGATTTGCTAGTCCAAAAATTGCTTTTTCATTAATTAAATTAACAATATAAGGAAGATGGTAAAATCCATAATCTTCATTTGGTTTATATTTTATAGTCATTGTTATAACTATAATTAAGGATATAAAAAAAATTAAAGTTTCCTTATTTTTAAAATTAATATTTTTAATCGAAATATTTTCATACAGATAATATGAGAGTAATAATAATGCTATAATTAAGTTTAAGTATTCATTTAAAGGGAAAAATAAATGTAAAGATATTGATAGAAATGTATAAAAAAATATTCCCAATAATCCTAATTCATATATTTTAAAAGATTTATAACTATTTGAAAATATAAATTTGCTTAAAAAAAAAACCTGCTGATAAAATGACCAAAATTAAAATTATAAATAAAAAAATTAATTCAATCATAATTAAGTTATATTATTTAAAGTTGGAAATGTTAAATGATTAATGAAAATAATTATAATCCATTAGTGTCTATAATTACTCCTAATTATAATGGTGAAGTTTTTTTAGAAAATACAATTAAGTCTGTTGTAAATCAAACTTACAAAAATATAGAATATATAGTTATAGATGGTGGATCTACAGATAGATCTCACGAAATTATTAAAAAATATAAAAAATATATTAATTATTTAGAAATTCAAAGTGATAATGGTATCTTCCATGCGGTTCATAAAGGAATAAAACGAAGCAAAGGAAAATATATTATTTGGATAAATTCAGATGATGTTTTAAGCCCAAGAGCAGCAGAAAATGTCGTGACAATATTTAAAAAAAATCCAAGTCTAGATTGGATTAATGGAAAATGCGGATACATCAAAAAAAATATTCAATTCTCATTTATTCCTTATGTTTATCCAAAATCTATAATAGAAAAAGGTAAAGCTCACAAAAAATTTTATGGATATATTCAACAAGAGTCTACTAGTTTTACTAAATCCTTATACCTTAAATCTGGAGGGTTGGATATTTCTAGCAATTCTGGAGGAGATTATTTTTTATGGAAAAAATTCTCAAAAATAACAAATCTTAAAACTTATTTTATTAACATCGGTTATTTCAGATCTCATAACAATCAATTATCATCAAACAAAGATTCATTTGAAATATTTACAGGACATATTTCTAGTAAATATGATTTAAATTTGTTTAGACTATTGTTATCTTTAATTTATTTGCCTTTAATTATATTTAAAACTTTTGTAACAAAATATATAAAATAATAATGATTTATTTGGTAGGATTTTTTAGTTTAGTAACTTTTTTTATTTTTTATACTTTTAGTAAATCTATTGCCAAAAAATTAAACTTATATGACGATAAAAATATACCCGTTATTGGAGGGGTTTACTTAATTATTGGATATTTATTAAATTATTTTTTCAATGAGAATAATTTGGAAGGTAATTTATTTTTTATAGAACCTCTATTTCTTATTCCAATATTTTTTGTTGCACTTTTAGATGATAAGTTTGATTTAAATCCGTATTTTAGATTAATTATAATAGTTATTATATCATCAATATTTATAGATTTTGAGAATTTTTATATACAATCATTGAATTTTAAATATTTAGGCTTTTTTAATATTCCAAATAACACTTTTATAAATTTGTTACTTCCTATTTTCTGTATTGTAGTTTTTATAAATGCTTTCAATTTTACAGATGGAATAAACGGATTAGCTACTTTACTTGGATTAAGTTGGTTATTGTATTTAGGTATAAAATTCAATTTTCTAATAGATATTTATTTTATTTTATTCTTATTTTTAATCTTTTTTTTGATTTTAAACTTTTCAAATAAATTATATCTTGGTGATAGTGGAAACTATATAATCTCACTAATAATTGGATACTTATTAATAGTTTTAAATAAAAAATTTGTTTTCTCTTTATATGTTGAAGAGATATTGCTCATGTTGTTAATTCCTGGTTTAGACCTAGTAAGACTGTTTTTCATAAGAATTAGAAATAAAAAAAACCCTCTAAAAGGTGATAAAAATCACTTACATCATTATTTATTTAGAAAAATGAGTTTAATTAAATCACTTGCGGTTTACTTATTATTGGTAAACCTTCCAATTTACATATTTTTATTTTTTGAAGATTCCTTAATATTTTTATTGATTTTATCTTCTTCAGTTTATTTTTATATAATAAAAAAAACACAGCCTTAATTAGATAATTTAAATTGATTTCTTAAGTTAAAAAAATGAGCTATTAATAAAAAAAACAAATAAGATGTATTAGTAGTGAAAAAACTACCAGTAGTTTTAATTGGAAAAATAAAAGTAATAATTAAACAAAATAATATAGAGCAACCAAAATTTCTATATAATTTTTCTTTTAGAAATATTATAGAAATATAAATAAAAAATGATAGAAATATTGCATACCCTAAAATTCCATTATCAGATAATATTTCTATATGGAAGTTGTGTGGATGAGTGGAACATCTTTGCTTGTTTGTGTCATTAAAATTTCTTTCATATTCATAACAAACAATCCTAAATGTTCTAAAACCTGAGCCAGTCAAAAGATTTTTATTAAATATATTTATTCCAGCGAGAAAGTGGTTCGACCATTTACTTTCTGTAATTTGATTTGGAAGTAAAGATTTTTTTTCAATTTTATTGTCATTTTTTTTTTCATTTATTTCTTCTTTAGATTTAAAAACAGCAGGTAAATTTGTCATTTTATATTTCATTGATAAGAAATTACCTCTTTTATCTCCAAATGGTTGATTTATTAAAATTAATGAAAATATAATTAATAGAATAGAAGAAATAGCCAATAATTTTTTTTTATTAGAAATAATTATTAACAAAATTAAAAAAATATAAATACTAAAATAAGTAGTTCTTTCTCCTGTATACAAGACAGTCAAAGATATAATTAAAATAAATAAAATATTTTTAGTAGGATGAATTTTTGAAAAAAAATTAACATATGACAAGGTTAAAAATCCAATATTAAATAAGTAGAATCCAATTATCCATTCGTCACCAAAAGGTCCAGAAATTCTCAAATAATCAAAATTATAACTGTACCCAAAAATATCTTTTCCAAAATAAAATTGGATAAGTGAATCAAAAATTAAGAATATAATTAGGGCGTATAAAAAACTCAAGTATATATTTATTTTTGACTTTATACTTTCAAGAAAATAAATAACTGCAATTGCAAAAAGAGGGAACCTCAGATATGCAAGAATTTTTGTAGTTGATAATAGTTTTAAGTCTGAAGATAAAATATTAATTAAGAGAATTAATGTAATTATTATAAAAACAATCTTATAATTTTTTAGAAATTCATAATTATTTTTCCAACGTGAAAATAAAAAAAATAATATTATTGAAGATATTGTTAGTAAATTTACCAATAAACTGCCAGCAATAAAGAAAATTTGAGATAAAATTAACAACCCCAAACCTATATTTAAAGGTTTGCTCTCTTTGTTTAAATTATGAATCATTTGTTAATTTTATGTTATAAATAACAATTTAACTTATTCAATAATTATATAAATTAAATTTCATGATTAATAAAAAAATAATTATTTGTTCGACGATAAGAAATGTTGAAAAAGATTTAAAAGACTTTTTCATAAAGCTAGATCAGATAACATCAAATTTTGATGATTACTTTATTATTTTAGTTCAATCAAACTCAAATGATAATACTGCCAAAAGCTCAGAAACCTTTCTGAAAAATAGAAAAGGTATTATTATTAATAAAAATTTAGATCTAAGCTTGTATAGAACTCAACGATTAGAAATTTGTAGAAACGAATTTTTATCTTATATAAAAAAAGATACTCTGTTAAGGACATATGATTTCCTAATTGTAATGGATGCTGATGGAATTAATAGTATGATTAAGTATGAGTATATTTACAATTCAATTAACTCAAGTAAAAATTGGAGTGCAATTTTTGCTAACCAAAAATATATCTATTATGATATTTGGACTTTAAGAATTAAAAATTATATTGATTTTGATTGTTTTCAAAAAATTAAAGAAGAAGCACAAATAAATAACTCAAATTTAAAAAAAGTTTTTAATAATTATTTTACTAAATATTTTTTTATTAAAAATGTTTTTAAAGATCGATTCATTAAAGTAGATTCTGCTTTTGGAGGTTTGGGCATATATCAATTAAATAAAATTCTTGATTGTCATTATGATAGTAAAGGTGGGTCACAGTGCGAGCATGTTGGACTTAACGAGCAATTAAATAAAAAATATGGAGATTTGTATATAGATAAACAATTAATAAATTCCTCTGGAATTAGCAAACACACTATTAATGGAATACTTTGCTCTAAATTTAACATTTTTGCTAAAAGATTTTTAAAAATAATCAAACAAACTATAAAGTAATTTTATTTACACTTCTTCAAAAGGTAGATGTTTAATTTTTTCAAATTGGCTATTTGCATTTAATTTTGACCATTTGTTTCTCAATTCACCCTCTTCATATAATTCCTCTGGACTATAAGAAATTATGTTATTATCTTTTTTAATTGAATTTTTTAAAAATATTGCATTGGTACCACCAATACATTTGATTAAACTATATTCATATTTTTTCAGTAGCTGGGCAAAAGCACTTAATGAAGCACCATGGTAAAAACCAGTCTTATGTTTTTGTTCTCTATTAAATAGCTCATCATATGGAACACTTATTTTGTAATTTAATAACGAAGGATTATATTCTGTTATTATAACATCTGGTAATATATTCCCTTCAACTATTTTTTTAAGTATCCAGTAATCATTTCCATCAATGTCAATTGATAAAAAACCAATTTCTGTTTTTTTGAGAACATCAATAACATTATTTGTAGTTATAAATGCATTAGAAATGTTTACTTTTTTCCTTAAAATAAACATTATTAGTCTCATCAAGTAGATATTTAATCTGTTACCACCATCAATAAGTTGTCCTTGAAAATTTTTTTGAATTAACCCAGAAGTATTATATTCTAAATGATGAAATCCTATTTCAATAAAATATTTATTTTTAACTAAATTTGCTAGACTTGTTAAAAATAAATTTTCTTTATTATTATTTTGACTTTTGCATATTTCAAAATAATGGTTCTTTGAACCTAAAATTTTAAAAAGGAAATAAATTTTTTTTAATAATTTTATAAACATTTAAAATAAAACCTAAATAGTATATACATTTTAAAAAAACATATTAATATTCATTTATTAATATTATTTTTCAAATGATTTCATTAAATAAAAACGGAATAGGTGTATTCATATTAGCTTATAAAAGACTGGGTCATCTTAAAAGAACTATTTATAGACTCAATAAATATATAAATAAAAGAGATGTTATATATATTTTTATGGATAATTTTTCTGAGGATCAACCAACTGATGAAATAGTAAAAATTAAGCATGTAAAAAAATACCTAAATAATTTAGATAAAAAAAAATTTAGAGTAATTTTTCGTAAAAAAAGATTTGGTATGAAAAAAAACTGGATTTTGGCTTATAATTTTATGTTTAATAAATATAAAAAAGTTATTTGTTTAGAGGACGATATCTTAATAAATAACAAATTTATAGATTTTATGGTTTTTTATCTTAATTACTATGAGAGAAATAATAAAATTATGAATATCACTGGCTTTGGAACTAAAATAAAAATTCCACAAAACTATAAATATGATTGTTATTTAACTAAAAGATCAATGTCTTGGGGTCAAGGATCTTGGAGAAGAGTTTGGCTTAAATTTTCAAAGATGAAAAAAAATCATAAGTCTATACTGTCTGATAAAAGAAATAAAAATATTCTAATTTCATGTGGAGAAGATTTATTAAGAACTATGACACTTGATTATTTAAAACTAGCAGAGTCTATACAAGTTTGGTGGATATGGAATATAATCCAAAATAAAGGATTAAGTATTAATCCAATAAATTCACTAGTTGATAATATTGGTTACGATGGAACTGGATATCACACTAAGTCTAAAAAAAAATTTCCAAGAAACCTTGGAAATATTTCTAAAAAAAAAAGAATGCTAGAAATACACTTCAGTGAAAAACTAAATTATCAATTTATTGAAAAGTTCAAAATTAAAGTTTTAACATTTAATTTATTCAATCTATTACCTTTGGAGATTATAAGTATCCTTTTAAAAATTAAAAAAGTTATAAAAATATAATAGATGGTTATTAAAAAAATAAATTTACTTCTCATTTTTTTTTTAGTAATTTTTTTTTCTATATTATTTCTAAATTTTAAAACATGTAATTTTAATCGATTTATATCTAGTTCGATTAACTTTGGTTTTATATATTCTACAAGACATTGTATAAATACTTCCGTTTCAGATTTAAAAAAAATTTTAAAAGATTTAATTGTTGGATCACCTGCAGAAATTTACGCAAGATCAGTAATAGATAGCGGAAATTATGAAAAAATAAATTACGAAAGATTTAACAAATTAAGAGATTACAAAAGAATAAATTATGTCGCTAAACCAAAAAAAGGTGATTTTAATTTTTTATCGAATAGAATTATAAAAAAAAATAATTTTAATCTTCCAAATAAAGAAGTTAAGAATTGGATAAGGTCTCACGGTGGAAATAACAATTTAAAATTTTCTGATTATTCAGAAA
>MDSV01078990.1_pt1 | contig 12680 bp, 12 predicted proteins | sample 810851 | NCBI WGS metagenome assembly MDSV01 (sample SAMN05326640, study PRJNA326480) | marine metagenome | isolation source: seawater | place: Atlantic Ocean: North East | collected 2012
AATAAAGCTGTCAATGTCCCAACTTATTCTAATCAAGTTAAAGAAAGTAGACAGTACAAACAAAATATGACTAATATGATGAATAATTCAAATAATAATCCTACAAGTAGTCCAAGATACCCATGGCCAGTTGTTCGTAAAAATCATTATGTTAATCAACCAAATAATTTCGGAAGTCCAAGACCTTTTTATATAAATAGAAGAGAATACTTTGGTCAAGGAAATTTTATATTAAAAAATATTAAAACAATACAAGAATGTTTATGTTACATAATAACATTTTCTATTTGTATGATAATTCTTCTATTAATAATGCTAATAGCTTTCTAATCTAACTATAGTATTCCTAGTGTAATATATATTAGGTTCCATAATTATATAAAATTTTTCGCGTGAAATATTCCTGTATTCTTGTATAGTCATATTTCCTCCGAATGCTTTTAATATAGAAAAATGAGGATTAGATTTAATTATAAATGTTTCACCAGTTAATTCTTTAAAATATGTTTGAACTAAATTATTGTATTTACCATTACAATTCCTAGATGAATAAGCTTTTAAACAACCCCAACTACAAAAATTTCCACAAACTTTAAATTTTTCTTTATATTTTTGTACAGGTAAAAATAAAGGTTGTGTTTTAAAAGAATGACTACAATACCAACATAATAAATTGGTTTTTTTAGGAATTACTTTACCTTCAGTATCATTTATACTATCGTAATGTTTCATAATTCCTATAAATTTAATATCTTTATTGATTTTCTTTGGAAGACGAAATTTTATTTTCTTTTTTTCATTTTCATCTTCTGAATCAGATTCTTCCTCAGAATCAGAAAAATTCAAAGAACAAATTTGCTTTTTTTCTTCAACAATTTGTGATCTTTCGTTATTCTTATTATAAAATTTTTTTTGTATTTCTTTTGGGTCTTCTTTTTTTGCATTTTGTACAATAATAGAAAGATTACCAAATGATATTTTTTGTTGAGGAAGATCTTTATCTAAATTATTATCACATCCTGAAAAGTTTATTTTGTTATCAACCATATCAATACTTTCACCAATGTTTGAATATCCTGTTATCTTATTTAAAGCATCTATATCACATTTTTTCTTACGACCCCTCTTTTTTTTAACTTTTGGAACTTCTTCAGTTTTTGGTTTTGGCTTTCTTCCTCTTTTTTTCTTAACTTTTGGTACTTCGTTCTCAGGCTTTGGTTTTGGTTTACGACCTCTTTTTTTCTTGACAGGTTCAGACATTAATTATTTTATGGATATTTCTTTAAATAAAGTTTATTACTTAAAAAAATATATCCAGTATTATTATCATGTATATTTTCGCAGCAGTAAGTACTTTTTTTATTTATCAAATGTTATCTAAGTCATACAAGGATTGTATAAAACAATTTATATCCGATACTTTTCATCTTCCAGAAGAAAAACAATTAGAAATTAGAAAACCAGAAAACAATGAAATAGAAAATGTTTTCATTATCAAAAAAAATGATTCATTTAAAATTACCAATAAATACAATAACATTAAAGAATATTTAGGAGAAGAAAATATTAATGTTAAAAAATTAGACAAAGAAGGAGATTATGTACAAATTAACTATTGGATGAATAATGAAATTTATTCAGTAATGTATACTGGAAGTATTGTATTCCCAGTTTATACAAAAGAAGAAATTGAAAAACATCCAGCAACTGAAAAAAAAATTAAAACAAGTTATTTGAGATTAAAAGAAAAGAAAGAAAAACAAGAAGATTGTAAAGATATTATTATGAGTTACAGTGGTCCTAAACATAATTTCTACGGAGACAAAGAAAATATCAAAGATACTTTAATTAAAGATGTATTTGTTGAATATCCAGAAGATAAATACACAGACCTTGTTATTATTGACCAATTCGATAAAGAACATACTATTAAATATACAAAAAATGAAAAAATAATATGGAACACATCTTTTTCATTATCCAGTTTAGTTTTTAGCACTAAGTAAATCGTTTAAAAAAATAAATACTTATCATTTAATAATTAAATGAGTGAGTATAGTGTATATTTTAAAACAGTACAAAGTTCTGCAATAAGAACTTTAGTTGAAGCTTTAAAAGAAGTATTAAATGATGTCAATATGACATTTCATGAAAATGGAATTAAAATTATGGCTATGGATGGAACTAAAGTAGCATTAGTACATCTTAAATTAGTTGCTTCAAGTTTTGAAGAATGGGTTTGTGAAAGAACTCAACAAGTTGGAGTGAATATGTTAAGTCTTTTCAAATTATTAAAAACTATAGGAACCAATGATACACTTTGTATGTTTATTAAAAAATCAGATCCTAACCGTTTAGGTATTCAAATAGACAATAAAGATAAAGGAATGCAGATTGTTTCTTACCTTAATCTTCTAGACATCAATGAAGATGTTATTCAAATTCCTGACGTAGAATTCGATAGTGTTATTACAATGCAAAGTAATGATTTTCAAAAGTTATGCAGAGATATGTTACCACTTCATAACATATTAAAAATAACAAGTACTAATGGAGAATTTGTCCTTTCAGTTAAAGGAGATTTCGCAGAACAAAGTATTAAAATTGGTGAAACTGTTAATGGTCTAACATTTTCTAAACAAATGGAAGCAAATAAAGTAGTAGAGGGAGAATTTGACTTAAAGTACATAAATCTTTTTACAAAATCTACTAACCTTTGTAGTACCATTGAAATCTTTATCAGACAAAATTATCCTCTCATTCTTCTTTACTCAGTAGCTAACCTAGGTTCATTAAAATTTTGTCTCGCTCCTAAAACTGAAGACTAGATTAGTGTAGTAATAATTTTAATAAAAAATATTTAAAGAATATTTTCTATTACAATTAGAATGCCCGAAGGACCAGAGGTTAAACATGTTGTTGATCAACTTAATAAATATGTTACAGATAATATATGTATCATAGAAGATATAAAAATACACAGTGGGAGATATTCTAGACACGGAGTACCAGAAGGATTTGATAAAATTAGATTTCCATGTTTACTTAAAAGTGTACATTGCAAAGGTAAATTTATTTGGTTTCAATTTGATAATTTCACAATGTGGAATACATTAGGTATGTCAGGTCAATGGGGCTTTAATAAAGAAAAACACAGCCATCAAGAATTTATTGTTAAAGGAGGTAGAAATTTTTTCTTTACAGACACTAGGTGTTTTGGAACTTTAAAGTTTTGTTTCTCTAATGAAGAATTACAAAAAAAATTAGATACAATTGGCCCTAGTTGGTTAGAAAATTTAGAAGTCGAAGATTTTTTTCACATTTTCAGAAAGAAAAGTCAAAAAATGAATGTATGTAAATTTCTTATGAATCAAAGGTACACTTCAGGTATAGGAAATTACTTACTTTCAGAAATTTTATATGCAGCAAAAATAAATCCTTGGGTAACCCTTGGAGAAGTATCTAATTCTGATATTGTTAAGATTTATAAAAATGGTTGTAGAATAATAATGGCAAGCTATCTTTCAAATGGAGTTTCAATAAGAACTTATAAAGGAATTTACGAAGACGAAGGAGAATATACATTCGAATTATTAGCTTACGGACAAACAGATAACAATAGGATTGTGTCAGAAAATGGTCCACATAATAGAACAATTTGGTGGGATCCATTAAGACAAAAATAAAGAAAGCGTATAATTTTTGTTAAAATTTTCAAATTATTATAGTATAAGATGAATAGACTCTACTTTAACAATATGAACTGTATACAAAATTGTAAGGATGAATATTGTGACGGAACTGCGGAAGATTTTATACACCATACATCAAATGGTTGTATTGTGTGTTCTGTTTGTGGAGAAATTCAAATTTCGAGAATGGCCGTCGAGAAAGACTGGAATAATTATGCAGATGAACAAGGTGTTTTTAAGGATAAGTCAAGAGTAGGTTGGACTGATCCTAATAATCCATTTGATACTGGTGGTTCAAATGCTATTATTATTAAACTTAAAAGTGGTAAAAATAAAATAATACACAAAACAAACTTTAATAGTAAACAAAGAGCATTTTGGAATGTAAGTAAAATGTTAATGGATAAAGCAGCAATACATGGTTTAACAGATAGAGTTGTTAATACTACTAAAAGAATTTGGGGAGAATTAATGAAATCTAAAAAAACTAATAGAGGAGGTGTTAGAAAGGGTATTATAGCTTGTTGTCTTTTAGTATCTTTTAAATCTATTAACTCTCCTAGAAGTCGTGAGGAAGTAGCTAAAATAATGGGTATTCCTGTTAGTGATATTACTAAAGGCGAACCTATTTTCAGAGATCTTTTAAAAGAAACTAAATATAATAATTTGTTAGAAGAAGAAGATAACACTGCTATCTTATTTACTAGATATCTTATCCTTTTGGGATTACCTGTGAAATTTTCTAAAAGATGTAGAGAAATTCACAAAGAATTAGAAGAAGAGTTGGAAGAAGTAGCTCCAAAATCAGCTATAGCAGGTGTTTTGACTCATGTTATTAAAGTTGAATTTAAATTAAAAACACCTTCAAAAAAGAAAATTACTGAAGTAATACAAATTTGTAATCCAACTTTAAATAAAGTATTGAAATTGATTAAGAATAACCTATGATTTTTTTCCAAATGCTGCACGGAGTGAAGAATTTATAGAAACTGGTAAAGGTGTATTTGTATATTCTTTTATTATTTTATCAGTTTTAATTGGGGGACGTTTATTATTTTTTTTCAATAAATTATTTCTATATTGATACATATATTCATTATAAGAACAAATAAGGAAGTTATCTTCCATATCACACATTTCATCATATTCTGGTAATTCATCTAAATAATGTAAAAATTTATACTCATGTGTAGTATGGTTTTCTATTTTATTTAAGAATTGGATATAAATGTATTTGTCTGTGACAGATTTTTTTATTTTATCTTCTAAAGATTTTCTAAGGTAATTATCTATTTCTTGATAATTCATTAATTATATTACAATATTTTATTATTCGTATTTTTATTTTTTTTTAAAACTAAGGTTAAATTAAATGAATAACAACGAAGAAATAAAAAAAAGAAGACAAGAAGTATTTCAAAAAGCAATGGATGAAGCTTTTAAAAAAGTTAAAGAAGCTGTTTGTCTTCCTGTAGATACATTAAAAAAATTGTGGAATGAAAATAAAGAAGATAGAACTATTAACTGGTTCCATGATTTAAAAAACGAAAGAGATGATATAGTAATTTTAAATAAAAATACGGAAACACCTCAAACTTTTTGTAAAATAAAGAAAAAAATTAGACCAATATATTTTAGATGTAGTAGATTTTTTCAAAATAATGATTTCCTTGCATCTTGTGATATTTATTATAATAAATTAGGATTGACTATAGAAATTTCACCTGATAATATTGTTAAAGGAAAGTGGTGGGTTAATTTAAAAGAAAAAAGTATAAATAGTTGTATTTTATAATACTATTGTTACAGTACTTACTGTATTGAAACAATATTATTAAAATAATTAATTCATATTACCGTATTCCATTAATCTAACGATAATTTTATCACTGGGTGATTCTGCTCCTATTGGTACAGGTCCTTCTTTTGAAATAGAAGAACAAGTTTTTAGAAAATCCTCCCCTCCATCTTTTTCCTCAGAAATCTTTAAAGCTATAGTATTCAATTGTCTATCGTTTATTTGTTTTTCATTGTTTGCAAAAATTTCACTTACTTTACCTTTTAGTTTGTCAATTAATCCTTGACTAGCTAACAAATTTCTTATTTTACTAATTAATTCATCTCTTGTGAAAGGATGCATTTTTTCATAACTTTTGTAAAGAACTTCAGGAGAAACAGGGGAATTCATTGTTTTTATATTTTGAATAGTAAATTTATTATTTTTTGTGTATAACCCTTGTTCTTTCATTAAGTCTGTTACTATCTTTTCAACTTGTTCTTTGTAATTTACTACAGTTACTTGTTTAAAATTTTCAACTTTTTCTATTGGTTTAGCTTTAAACATTAATTTTTTAGTCATAAAACAATATACAGTTCCTAAAATAACTGTTGCTATTAAAATAACAATACCATACTTAATCATATCATTATCATTAGAAGGAGTTATGAATTCTTCGCTAGACATCTTATATAAAAAGTAGTTATTTTTATTTTTATAATTATCCGAGCAATATAAAAAAATGATTCCATTTCTACTAGAATGTGTGACGTTTACTTTACACATAAAGCTTCTGGTAAAAAAATTAAAAATCATTTTTATTGGGAAGAAGTTACTTGGAAGATGTGTAAGTGTGGTCTCGTACATAGCAACCGTGCTATTCCTCCAGAATTTTGGAAAAGAAAATGGGTTAAAAAAGCTAAAAGAGAAAAAGTAGGAATAATGATAATAAAAAAAGATAAAATATGGATTACACAATCCTATAATAAATGTTTTGGATTTCCTAAAGGAGAAAAAGAAGAAGGAGAAACTGATAAACAAACTTGTATAAGAGAATTTAAGGAAGAAACTGGAAGTATAATTGAGGAAAATCAACTTTCTGATGATTTAAAAATAGTAACTAGAGTAAGAGATATAAAATATACTTTTTTTATATTAAATGTTGACTCAGATTTTGAAATATCTACTTATCCAGAAGATGATGTTGAAATAACTACATTTGGATGGAAAAAATTAAAAAATATTTTTGACATACATCTTTCTAAAGCTATTAAAAAGACATTGAAAATATATTTTAACAGATATAAGAAAAATAATGGTATATAATTAATGAGTATTGGATTTGAAAACATAACTGACGAGATAATAGAAAATATATCTACAGAATCTGTTGTTGTATCAGAAGACGATGAAATGATGTGTATAGAATCTTCAGACCCTGAACCTGAACCTGAACCTGAACCTGAACCTATTATTCTTAAAAAGAAGAAAAAGAAAAAGAGTAAAAGAAGAAAAAAGAAAAAGAAATTGAAAGAATTTATAGAAGAAAAATATGAAAAATATTAAATTGTCTAATAGTAATGGGAAACAGTCCAACACATCCAAAACTCTTTGAAGTTGATGAAGAAATTAGAATATTACAAGATGCTGTTAATGACGCTAAACAAAGAAAACAAACTATCATTTATAAATTAATGCAAGAACACCCTCATTTTGCTAAAGCTAATCAAAGTTATACAAGTTATGTTTGGGAATTTATTTTTGGAGAAAGTTAATTTTTTAAAACTATTATCTAAGTATATTATATATGAGTGAAAAGTTTGCATTTAGTTCAATGTTACATCTTGTATGGGCAGTTGTCCTAATTTTAGGAATGGGATTCGTACATTTTTATATGTCGATGATCGCAACTAGTTTCGATCCATGCCCTGATGATAACCCAGAAGCAAACATACAAACAAGCATTGATAAATCAGTAAAATATTTTAATGATATTAAGATGGTACATCTTGGAATAGCTTTAGCAATTATTCTTTCTATGCTTATAGGAAGAGCATTAACATCTTCTAAAGGTCAAATGACTGTTTCTATTATAACAATTGTGTTAAAATTCGCTGCGTGTTTAATAGTAGTATTTGGGGTAAGTCATGCTCAAAATATTCTTAAACTCAGACATAAACAATGTAATAATCCAATAGATGAAGCTAAAATGAGAGAACTTAAAATTCTTATAGAAGCATGTATCGGTAGTATAGGAGTTATTATAGGTAACTATCTCTCATTAGGAGTGAATAATCTTATTAGTTATAAAATGGATTCTAATATGAGCATAATTATTACTACTATAGTTGCAGTTCTTCTTGTTTGTTCAATAATTGGAGGAGATGCTTTAATAAATGTATTCAAAAAAGAATTGAATATTAAGAATGAATGTATAGCTTTAGATGAAGAGTTGTCTAAAGTTGACGTCAGTATAGGACCAGCCAATAATTTATTAGGTGGAATACTTCCAGACCAGATTGGAACTACTAATACAAACACATATACAGACTTAAATGCTGGTAACAAAGAAATGACTGGTAAACCAGTAATTACTACAGTAGGTGAAAGTTATGAACCAGGTTCAAAACAAGATATAAATATCCAGTTTACATCAGAACAAATTATAAAAAGCGGTAAAATTCTTAAGGTTATCTTCCCAGATGGGTTTACAGTAGCAGACCCAACAAATGACCCAAAAATTTTAACTGACGCGACTCCATCAAAAGATGGTAATACAATCTCATTTACAGCTACTGCTAATATTACAAAAGAAAAAGATTCTTCTATAATAATCCCTGGCGTCACTTTGGCAAAACAGATAGGCTTTACAGATCCTATTAAAATGGAATTATATAATGGTGAAACTTTAGAAGAAGTTTCATATAATAATTATTTTGATTTAAAAGAAGATTTCTTTATAACTTTTGACAGTGTTAATGTATCTTCATTGTCTACAATGACCTTGAGGATTGCTAAAGATCAAATAACAGAAGGTGCTGAATTTACTTTACCTTCAGATAAAGAAATATATTTCAACAATAAAGAAGGTTATGAATCCAAAATTATTTCAAGTGTAGGACATGCTACTGGGTTTTTAGGGAAGACAGAAACAAAAGAATTGGGTTCTTTGAAAATAGAATCAGTTGGAGATAAAACAGAAGTAAAACAAGGTTCAGGTAATATAGATGGTTATAAAAAGTTTAAATTAACAGGAGTACCACAACAAGATACCATTAGTTCTGAATACGTAACGATTAATGTTCCTATTTTAACTAATAAAGTACCTGTTAAACATTCTTCTCTAAGTTTAACTGATGCATTAATACATAAACATCCTATTGAATTTATAGATCCAGAGAAACAACAAGACACTACATGTCCTGTGTTGAGTAGAGATCTTTTTATGAAGATTTTCTTGACATCCGTTATGACCGGATGGGCAGTTTCTAGTGTTGTTTATTTGAGTGGAGATTTATACGAATATAATACAGATCATATGGAAATAATGTTAGGAGGAGGAGGAGGAATGATTACAGATACTGCAACAACAGCAGCGGCAGCGGCAGCAGCAGCAGCAGCAGCTACACAAAATGCTTAATTTTTAAAATAATTTTTAATGTTCTCCTTAGAGAATATCGAAAAATATTTATGTTCTATTACACATTCTTCTTATACGATAACTTTTTTCTGCTTCAAGTTCTTCAAAACTTTCTGAAGTTCTACTTGAGAATCCACTGAAACATTTTAATCCAGGTTTAACATTTGAAGATAAAGTAGTTGGTTCTTCTCTGACAAATTTATATTGATGCTGATAACCATTATCAGAAGCTGTTTTTGCATTAGTACCATCTTCTTTCACACATGGACCCCATGTGTTTGGAGCAGCTTCAGTATCACTACTATACCATCCACCATATAAACAATCTGTTCCACAATCTTTTGGAATAACAAAATCATTACTTGTTAAATTTTTAACATTAGTTCCATTTTTATATTTTTTACCAATAAAATCAGAGGGTTTAAATTCATCTTTACATTCTTCTTCAGAACCTAAACATACAGCAAATCTTGTTTTATTTTCCGGACATTTTATTTCAGCATCTCCTTCATGCCAGTTACCATGTTCTCTAGTTAATTTTTCATCAAAAACTAATTTAGACCATACAGCTTTTCTTCCACTGTAACCTCCCTTACAATCTACAACACCGTCATTTTTACTAAGATAACCTGCTTGTATTTTCGTAGAACCTTTAGGATAAATTCTTATATACCTTGCTTCTACTGGTTCTTTGAAAACTTTAAGTTTTTTACCATCACCTAATTCGGGAGTGGTATTATGAAGTGGAATATTATCACTCCAGCTACTTTTGTTTCTACTATACTGTACTGTAAGTTCTCTATCTTTCCCTGATACAGTATAAACTATAGCTTTTACAGTTTCAATATTTCCACTAACCATTTCAAATTGTAACCAATGTCCATCCCCAGGACAGTTCCAGTATTTAGAACCATCTAAAGAAGGTTCAAAATCTGTAGGTTCTCCATCATGTTTACTTGTAACAAAATTACCCTTGGTAAGATATCCATGAGGAAATTTTGGACTGTTTTCTTTATTGTTATAAAAATAATCTCCTTCTGCTTTTGGTGTCATAATATTATCATTAGTATTATTAGAAAAAATTACTCTCTTACTTTCAAATACTTTATTTTCTTTCTTATATACTGGGTCACAGTTCCTAGTAACTACGTTTTTATGTAATTTCCAACCTGGATTAGGATAATTTATTTCAGATAAATTTTTACACAATCTGTATTTTTTTAAACGATAATCAGTTAAAGGTGGATATTTTTCTTCAGCAGTTTCTTTACCCGGTAGAAGATGCCAATTTTTACTTTCAAATCCTCCATATTTAGATACTAGATTAGTGTCTTGTGCTGCTACCCTAGATTTTGTTTCAAACAAAAGTTTATTACCTGGTTCTTCTATATTATCCATAGAAGGCCAATTTTCATTTATTTTAAAATTTCTTTCACTTTCATCTATAACTTCTTTTTCTGTATATGACGATTTACAATTTTCAGTATTCCAATTAATATCAGACCATAATCCAGGTACAAATTGTTGATCTTGAGGACAAGCATTTTTTTCATAACTTCCATTTTCTTTTAAATAGTCTTCTTTTTTTTCCATTGGACCAACACAAGCTTTACCTCCATACATTGCTTCTTGTTCTATTTCTCTAGTGAAAACTTGTTTAGGAGTAATTCCATTCATACTTAATGATAAAATATTAACACAATCTTTTCCGTATCTTGGATGTGATAAATGAGGATAAGTTACTTTATTAACAGTGATATTTCTACCTTGTATTTTTTTAAACTTCCAAGGACCAAATTTACAATCAATTGGTTGGACTATGTTATCAGTTGGACATGGTTCTTCTTTTTCTTTTAATTCACATTCACCAGTACCTATAGCAGGTACTAATACTGCTTGTTTCATTTTTCTTACATGTTGTTTTCCGTCGCTCCATTCATTTTTTTGGCTATCCCATGTAACGTCAGCGTATGGTCCACCATAAACACCCGGACATGCTTCATTAATTTGATAATATTTACCATTACCTTGTAAAACACAAGGAGCATTGCATGGTGCGTCACCACATACAAAATCTTTCTTTTCTGCTTCAGGACAAGAAGGAGCACTTTTATCTGCTATTACTATCTTTTGTCTTTTTTCAATACCTCCGTCACATGTAGCATTACAATCTTCTACTACATTAGGATAATCATGACTATAAATACATGTATCATTACATTTCTTTCCTCCTCCCATTACAAATTCAGTGTCAGGATCTCTTGTTATTTCTCCTTCGTAAACTGTTTGTCCTATATCACTTTTTGTAATTTTATTTCCAACAGGGTCTTCAGCAAAAGGTTTACAAGGTTCTGTTACAGTAGGAGGTCCAGGTAAACATAATTTCCCTTTTGAATTACTAAGTTCTTTGTATTCTACAGAATATTTAGTTCTTGCTCCTTTATTATAATTATAACCATCTTTTGCTCCTCCACAATCTATTTCTTTACCATTATTTAAACATTTTTGATAAATTGTACCAAATTTAGTAAATCCTCTGTAGTCTTCTGTGTCATCATAATAAGGTTTTTTCATGAAAACTTCACATTGTGGACATTCGTAATCATTACAATCCATTTCAATATCATAGGTTTTTCCTTCTTCTCCATTTTGTACAGGACATGAACCACTACCTAAAGCTTTTTTATAAATAGATATTTTAGCTGTTCTTTTACCAGGTCCATCTCCATCATTACAATTTTTACTGCATTCAGTAAGACTTTGAGTGTCTATAGTATAACTACAATCTCTGTTACATTCACTTGTACAATCAACTATTTTTTCATTTTGTTCTTCATTGGTACTTGAAGGAAAATTTTCATCAATATTTTTTGAAATACTTCTTTTTACTTTTTTATTGCATTCGCTATTACATTTTTCTACTACAGTATCATAATTTTCACCGTATTGTGGTTTATTTTTTTCTTTAATTGTATTGTATAATTGATTAATACTTGCGCAATTTACTAATTCATTTCTAGTCGGCCAAGGTTTAATAGAATCCCAAGGGATATTATTAGTATTTTTTGGCCATTGTCCATTATTTAAACTTTCAATAGTTTGTAAAATTTTTTCTTCTTCTGGACAGTTTTGTTTAACAGAACTTTGAAATAATTTTTTAACATCTTCCAATTTTTTTTTAAATTGTTCTTTAGACATATCAGGTTTTGCTGAAACTTCCATTACAACTTGCATTTTGTATGAAGGAGGATAATCATCTGGGAAAGTAAGACCTTTTTCTACTAATTCATTTTCTGTTAAAATTTTAGCCTTAGGAGGTTGTTTACTTTTATCAATAACACAATGTCCCCAACTATCTCTAATTTTTTCACTAGTATTTTTGTATACTCCAAAATTTTTACATTTGCATTTCCCTTTATGTTTGAAACTTCCCTCAGGACAATCATACATACATTTTCCTTTATAACATATATTTCCTCTACTAGGGTTAGGAGTACATTCAGGGTCACATTTAGGACCAAATGGAGGTTGGTTGAACATTTTATCAAACGCTAAACCCATACTTAATTTA
>MDSV01003280.1_pt1 | contig 12679 bp, 13 predicted proteins | sample 810851 | NCBI WGS metagenome assembly MDSV01 (sample SAMN05326640, study PRJNA326480) | marine metagenome | isolation source: seawater | place: Atlantic Ocean: North East | collected 2012
GTTCCAACTTGAGCAATCTCATCGCTATCTTTTACTTTTTTTGCTGATGAAATTAAATTAGCTTTCACATGTTCAACCGCAGATTCTATTCCTCTTTTAACATCCATAGGGTTCATGCCTGCAGTAACATATTTTACACCTTCTTTAACTATTGCTTGTGCTAATATAGTTGCTGTAGTCGTTCCATCACCAGCTTCTTCATTTGTTTTGCTAGCGACCTCTTTAACCATTTGAGCGCCCATATTTTCAAATTTATCTTCTAGATCAATTTCTTTAGCAACAGTAACACCATCTTTAGTAATCCTTGGAGCTCCGTAGGATTTGTCGATAACGACATTTCTTCCTTTTGGTCCAAGAGTAACTTTAACTGTGTCAGCTAAAATATTAACACCTCTTATCATTGCCGCTCTTGCTTCAGAGTCGAATTTTACAACTTTTGCCATTTTATTTTCTCCTTTAATTTTAAATTATTTACCTGAAATACCCATAATGTCAGATTCCTTCATTATGCTGTATTCTTTGCCACTGATTTTGATTTCAGTTCCTGACCATTTGCCAAAAAGAACTTTGTCTCCAACTTTCACATCCATTGGAATTATTTTTCCATCTTCAGTTTTTGCTCCACCACCAACAGCGATCACTTTACCTTCTTGAGGTTTTTCTTGAGCTGTATCAGGGATAATTATGCCTCCAGCAGTTTTTTCACTACTGTCTAAAACTTCTATTAAAACTCTATCGTGTAACGGTTTAAACTTCATAAAATTCTCCTTTTAATATGCGACTCATATAGCTACTACGTGAACTATTTCAAGATAAACAAACAAAAATAACTTAGGCAAAAAAGCAGAGAAATTGTAAGTTTTTTGGTCTATACCTCATTTAATGACTAAAAACTTAGATAGTGAAGGTTTAAGATCAATTATAAATGATTATGATTTATTTTTTATTGATATTTGGGGTGTAGTTCATAATGGAATTAAGCTTAATGAAAAAGCCATAAAAACTTTAATTGAAATTGAAAAAGCCAAAAAAGAGTATGTGCTTTTAACTAACGCACCAAGACCAAATAATACAGTAAAAAAATTTTTAAATAAAATGGGTTTAAATAAAGACATTCAAGAAAAAGTTTATACTTCTGGAGAAGCAGCTTTAAATTATTTAAAAAAGAATCATTTAAATGAAACATTTTATCATCTGGGTCCCCCAAGAGATTTTGATTTGTTCTTAGATTTTAAAAAAAATAAGATAAACAATATTCAAGATTGTTCTTATATTCTATGTACAGGTTTGTTTGATGATCATGAACAAGATTTAAATTATTATAAAGATCTATTAAATGAATTCACATTCAAAAAAATGATTTGTACCAATCCAGATTTAATAGTCGAAAGAGGAAATATTCGAGAATTATGCGCAGGATCAGTTGCAATGATTTTTGAAAAAATGGGTGGAGAAGTTATATATTTTGGTAAACCATTTTTAGAGGTTTATAAACAATCTAGTGACATAACTAATAAGAAAATATTATGTATCGGAGACAATTTAAATACAGATATAAAAGGTGCTAATTTACAAAATTTTCATTCTTTATTAATTTCTAATGGGATCCATAGAAAAGAAATAATTGATAATGGATTAGAAAATGTTTCTAAAAAATATGAAGTAATAGTAAATTTTATACAGAGTGAATTAAAGTGGTAAAAAAAATTAAAAATTATAAAAATTTTAATATTTCTAAGATACATCAAAACTCAATATTGCTTGTAGGAAATTTTGATGGTCTTCATTTAGGACATCAAAAATTATTTAATTATGCAAAAAAATATAAAAAAAAATATAAATTAAAAATAGGCGTTGTAACATTTGAACCAATGCCAAAAATGTATTTTAATAAGTCAATTAAAAATTTTAGAATTTCTAATCTTAATCAGAAAAATATGATTTTACAAAATTTAGGTATAGATTTTATTGTTACAAAAAATTTTAATAGAAAATTTTCTAAGATTAAATCTAATATATTTATTAAGAATATTTTATTCAAAAAATTAAAAGCAAAATATATTTTTGTTAGTAATAACTTTAGATTTGGTAACAAAAGAGAAGGAGATGTAAAACAATTAATCCAAAATGAAAATATTTTCAATTTTAAAATTATAAAACCAAAACCTTTAATTAAAAAAAATAAAGTTATTTCATCAACGTTAATAAGAAAATTATTAATAAATGGAAATTTAAATAAAGCTAATAAACTACTTAATAGAAATTGGTCAATTGAAGGAATTGTTGAAAAGGGAAGACAGCAAGGAAAAAAGATTGGATTTCCTACATGCAATATTGATATCAAAGATTATGTAATTGCAATGCCAGGAGTATATGCTGTCAGAGTAAATTTAAAAGATAAAAGACAAAATCTTAAGGGAATTGCAAATCTTGGTTATAGACCTACTTTTAAGCAGAAAAAAATTTTATTAGAGGTTCATATTTTTAATTTTTCTGGAAATCTTTATAATAAGCATTTATCAGTTGAGTTCAGAAAGTTTATAAGAAAAGAAAAAAAATTTAAAAATGTTGATCAGCTTAAAAAACAAATTAAATTTGACTTAAAGGTTGCAAAAAGAAGCTAAAATGAGCAAAGAAAATATTAATCTTCCAAAAACTGCCTTCTCTATGAAGGCAAATTTACCAGTTAAAGAACCTGAAATTTTAAAATATTGGGAAAAAATACAACTTTATAAAAAACTTAGAACTTCCAATTCTGGAAAAGAAAAATTCGTTCTTCATGATGGACCACCTTATGCTAATGGAAATATTCATATGGGTACTGCCTTGAACAAGATACTTAAAGATATAATTGTAAAATTTCATCAAATGAATGGAAAAGATTCTGTTTATGTCCCAGGTTGGGATTGCCATGGACTGCCAATAGAATGGAAAATAGAAGAACAATATAAAAAAAATAAAAAAAATAAAAATGAAGTTCCCATTGTAGAGTTTAGAAAAGAGTGTAGATCATTTGCTGAAAAATGGATTGAGGTTCACAAAAAACAATTCCAAAGATTGGGAGTTGTTGGTGATTGGGATAATTATTACTCTACAATGAGTTTTGATGCAGAAGCTCAAATAGTTAGAGAACTAGGTAAATTTTTAAAAGAAGGAAGTTTATATAGAGGTTTTAAACCTGTACTTTGGTCGACTGTTGAAAAAACAGCTCTAGCTGATGCAGAAGTTGAATATCAAGATCACACTTCTGATACAATTTATGCATCTTTTCCTGTCAAAAAATCTAAGATCAAAGACTTAGATGATACGGAAGTTGTCATTTGGACAACTACCCCCTGGACTATACCTGCAAATAAAGCTTTGGCATTTAACCAGAACTTGGAATATTGTATCGTTCAAATAAATGATGAAGGAGATTTTCAAAATAAAAAAATAATAATTGCTAAAGATTTATTAGATTCAATCATTAAGGATTGTGAAATTAAAAATTTTCAAGAAATTAAAAAGTTTAAAGGGAAAGAGCTAGAAGGAACTATCTGCAATCACCCTTTTTTCGAATTAGGATATGATTATGAAATTCCTATGCTAGAAGCAAGATTTGTAACAACTGAACAAGGTACAGGAATTGTTCATTGTGCACCTAGTCATGGTCCTGATGATTTTAATCTATGTTTAAACAATGGAATTAAAGCTTTAGAAACAGTTGATGGAGATGGAAAGTATACAAAAAATATATCTTTGTTTGAAGGCACACATATTTTTAAAGCAAATCCAATTATTATTGAAAAACTAAAAGAACAAAAAAAATTAATGTCAAATGGAAAACTAGTACATTCATATCCTCATTCTTGGAGGTCTAAAGCGCCCTTAGTTCATAGAGCAACACCACAGTGGTTTATATCAATGGAAAGTCATGATTTAAGAAAAATAGCATTAAAAGCGATAGATGATACAAAATTTTATCCTAGCAAAGGAAGAGAAAGAATAAGATCAATGATAGAAACAAGACCTGATTGGTGCGTATCAAGACAAAGAGTATGGGGTGTGCCTTTGCCAATATTTATAAATAAAAAAACAAAAGAAATTCTTGTGGATGAAAAGGTTATTGAAAATATAGCTTCTATTTATGAAAAAGAAGGCTCTGATTGTTGGTTTTCAGATGATCCAAAAAGATTTTTAGGTGAAAAATATAGTGCAGACGATTATGAGAAGTTAAGTGATATTGTAGAAGTTTGGTTTGATAGTGGTTCTACTCATGCTTTTGTATTAGAAAAAAGGGAGGATCTTAAATGGCCAGCATCTATGTATTTAGAGGGGTCTGATCAACATAGGGGATGGTTTCATTCATCTTTGCTCGAATCATGCGGAACAAGAGGAAGAGCACCTTATGAGTCAATTTTATCTCATGGTTTTGTTGTAGATGGAAAAGGACTTAAAATGTCTAAGTCACTTGGAAATGTAATTGCGCCCGAAGATATATTAAAGAGATATGGTGCAGACATTTTAAGAATTTGGGTTGCTTCTTCAAATTATGAAGAAGATCTAAGAATTGACAATTCAATAATAGAACAACATGCTGAGTCATATAGAAAAATTAGAAACACTTTTAGATATTTGCTTGGAAACATTAATGATAATTTTGAGTCAATAGATTTAGAAAAATTAAACTTGAAAGAATTACCAGAACTTGAGCAGTATATGTTACATAAAATTTTTAATTTAAATCAAAATTTTAAAAGTTATTTTAAATCTTATGATTTTCATAACTTATATAAAGAGCTTTTAAATTTTTGTACTGTCGATTTATCAGCTTTTTATTTTGATATTAGAAAAGACACTTTATATTGTGATCCACTAAATTCACAAAAAAGAAAAAGTTGTATTATTGTTTTAAATATAATTCTTGAATCTTTACTTAAATGGTTTGCCCCAATATTATCATTTACAACTGAAGAAGTTTTTACATTAGTAAATAAAAATAACAAAAGTATTCATTTAGAAAATTTTATTGAAATACCAGAAAAGTTTTTTAATAAAAAATTAAATGAAAAATGGATGGAACTAAAAAAGATTAGAGACATATGTAATATAAGTATTGAGTTAAAGAGAGCAAATAAAGAGATAGGTTCAAGTCTCGAGGCAAATATATTAATTAGTCTGAATGATAAAATGATTAAACATTGTGAAAATATAGATTTTGCGGAATTATGTATTACCTCAAATGCTAAGATTGAAAAAACACATAAAGATGAAATTCTAGTTGAAACAATTAAAGCTGAAGGAAAAAAATGTCCAGTTTGTTGGAAAATAAATAAGAATCAATGTGAAAGACACCCAGCTTAAATAAAATGCCTAAAATAAACTTTAAAGATATATTTAAAAACTCATTAATTATACTAATTATTTTTTTAGCTGATAGAATATCAAAATATTATATTCTTAATTTAGCTGAGTTAGAAAATACTGTAGATATATATTTAACGCCATATTTAAATTTTTATTTAATTTGGAATAAAGGAATTGCTTTTGGGCTATTTTCATTTGATGAGACTTATATTTACAATTTAGTTAGTTTAGTAATAATTATTATAACTTTTATTATTTTAATAATGATCATAAAATCTAATGGTTTTAAGAAATATTGTTTAATCTCCATATTTGGAGGCTCAATAGGCAACCTTTTTGATAGAATTTATTATTCAGCAGTGCCAGATTTTATAGATTTTCATATAAATAATTATCATTGGTTTGTCTTTAATGTTGCAGATATATTCATTACTCTAGGTGTGATGTGCCTTATTTATGCAGAAATTTTTTTTAATAATAGTAAAAATGAAGAATTTATCTAAAAACATAATTTATTTACTTATAATATTATTTTCTCTTGGAGCATGCCAAAGTGTTCAAGATGGATTAACAGGTGTTAAAAAAAACAACTCTGATGAGTTTTTAGTTAAAAAAAAGAATCCTTTAGTTTTACCCCCAGATTATAATGAATTACCAGTGCCCGAAACATTAGAGACTAAAAATGAAGAAAAGAAAGAAGAGAATTTACAAACCATCATAGATAAAGAGATGAGCTCTATTGATACTAAATCAAAAGTTAAGACTAAAAATGGCCCTTTAGAAAAGTCTATAATGGACAAGATTAAGAATAATTAATGTTAACAAAAAATATTAATTTTAGAGATTTTCAATATAAAAAACCTAATAAAAAAATTAAGAATGATTTAAAAATATTTTTAAAAGAGAATAATGAAATATGTAAATCGTTGAGCCCAAATTATAATAATTCTTATCTTAAAAAATTAATAAAAAAATTAAAAAAATACTTTGAGATAAGAATTATTGGTATGGGTGGTTCTATATTAGGAACCGAGTCAATTTATGATTTTTTAAAATATAAGATTAAAAAAAAAATTTATTTTATTAATAATTTTAAGTCAAAAATAAATTTTGTTAACAAAAAAAAATATATTAATATAATAATTTCAAAGTCAGGCAATACACTTGAAACTATATCAAATAGTAATATTATTATTAAAAAAAAAGATACAAATATTTTCATTACTGAGAATAAAAAAAGTTATTTATCGTTATTAGCTAAGAAATTAAAAGCAGAAGTTATTCATCATAATAATTTTATAGGAGGACGATATTCAGTATTATCGGAGGTGGGTATGCTGCCAGCTGAATTAATGGGGTTGAATATAAAAAAATTTAAACAAATAAATAATTTGGTAAAAAATAAATATTTTGTAAATTTATTAACATCAAATGTAAGTAATATTCTTTATTTTTTGAAACAAAAAAAATTCAATTCAATTATTCTAAATTATGATGAAAGTTCAGAAAATTTATTTAAATGGTATCAACAATTAGTTGCTGAAAGTTTAGGAAAGAAAAAAAATGGTATTTTACCGATTATTTCTTCAATGCCTAAAGATAATCATAGTCTTATGCAACTTTATTTAGATGGTCCTAAAAATAATTTTTTTACTTTTTTTTATGTAAAAGAAAAAAATTCTCCTAGAATAGTTAATAGTGAGATTTTATCCTCCCATATTTATTTAAAAAATAGAAATATAGATCAAATAAAGTTCTCTCAAAAATTAGCTACTGAAAATGTTTTTATTAAAAAAAAGATACCATTTAGAAGCTTTGAGATTTCAAAAAGAGATGAAAAATCCCTAGGAGAACTTTTTTGTTTTTTTATTTTAGAAACAATCCTTATAGGTAGAGCTCTTAAAATTAATCCTTATGATCAACCTTCTGTTGAATTAATTAAAAAAGAAACAAAAAAAATTTTATTCTAAAAGTAATATCCAAAAATAACTTTTGAAATTCCATAGATTTTTCGTTCTATAATTTTAAAATTAACTGGAAGTTTGTCGTTTTCATTTTTATGTCTATGAATAATAAATATACTATTTTTTTTTATTATATTTGACCTTATTATTTTATCTAATAATTCATTTAAGTTCTTTTCCTTGTATGGTGGATCAATAAAAACTAGGTCAAATTTTTCTTTTAAATTATCAAAATTTAGCTCTTTAAAGATATCTTTTTCAATTACTTTAGAATTACTTAAAGAATTTAAATTCAAAATATTCTTTTTTAAGATTGGAAGTACTTCTTTATAATTTTCAACAAAAGTAACCCTCAAAGCTCCTCTAGATAAACATTCTAGTCCAAAAGAACCAACACCTGAAAATAAATCTAGGATATTAGATTTCTCTATTTCTAGATTAAATTTATTAGAATGCTTAATTATATTAAAGATCGATTCTTTTGTTAAATCCTTAAGAGGTCTAGTTGATTTATTTTTAGGTTGAATAATTTTTTTACCCTTAAAATTTCCTGATATTATTCTCATTCATTTATTACTTTGTATCCAATATCTCTACGAAAAAAACCATTTTTCCAATTTAATAATCTTATTAAATTAAAAATTTTATCTCTACTTTGTTTAAAATCATTAGACAAACAAACAAAGTTTAAAACACGTCCTCCATTTGCATAAATTTTTTCATTAATAGTTTTTGTACCTGCATGATAACAATATTCATCATCTTCGAGAATCATCTTTTTTAGATTTTCAATTAATACATCTTTTTTAAAATTATCAGGATATCCTTTTGAACATAAAACAACACATAAGCTTTTTTTACTATGCCATTCTATTTCAGTGATTTCTAATTTTTCATTACAGCAAGCTATTATTAAATCTAATAAATCTGTTTTAAGTTTTGGTAAAATAGTTTGACACTCTGGATCGCCCATTCGAACATTATATTCTATTAAATAAGGTTCATCTTTTACAATCATTAAGCCAGCGTATAAAAAACCTCTATAGCTAACTCCAATTTCTTTAAGACCTATTATTGTTGGTTTTATTATTCTATCTAATATTTTTTTTTCTAAATTTTTATTAATTAATCTTGATGGTGAGTAAGCACCCATTCCACCAGTATTTTTTCCTTTATCTCCCTCTAAAACTCTTTTGTGATCTTGAGCAGTTTGAAAATTTTTTATCATTTTTCCATCACTTATAACAAAGTAGCTCATTTCTTCACCAACAAGAAATTCCTCAACAAGTAGATTTTTAGCTTTACCAAATTTACCCCCAAAAATTTCTTCCATTGCAATTATTGCTTCATCTTTATTATTGCAAATATAAACACCTTTACCAGAAGCTAAACCGTCAGCTTTTATAACTATTGGATATTTAGTTTTTTCAATAAATTTTTTTGTTTCTTCGATATTTTTAAAAATACCAAATTTTGCAGTTGGTATTTTATATTTTTCACAAAGATTTTTTGTAAATATTTTTGAACCTTCAAGCTGAGAAGCTATTTTATTAGGCCCAAATACTTTTATATTGTTTTCTTCTAAAAAATCTACAATACCATTAACAAGGGGCTTTTCTGGTCCAACAATAATTAAATCAATCTTATTGGATAATATAAAACTTTTAAGCTCATTAAAATCTTCCAAATTTAAGTTTATATTTTCTGCTATTTGTTCAGTTCCAGCATTTCCAGGAAAACAATATATTTTATCAATTTTTTTTGATTTTTTTAAACAAAGACATATAGCATGCTCGCGTCCACCACTTCCTATTATTCCAACTTTCATATAATAATATATAAACTAAAAATGAATAAAAAATTAGCCAAAATAGAATACTTACCAAATAATTTTAAAGTACTTGAAGAAGGTGATCATGTAATTTGTGCAATATCTGGAAAAATAATTAAACTAGAAGAACTTAATTATTGGAATGTAGACCTACAGGAGCCATATTATTCATATAAAGAAGCATCACAGAAAAGAGAAGATAGTTAAAATAATTTTATTTCCAACGATTATGTGACCAAATCCATTGTTCAGGATTTCGTAAAATCATTTTTTCGAGTAAATTATTAAGATCAAGAGTTATAGATTCAATTGACTCATCTTTAGAGTATTCAAGAGGTTTGTGTATAGTTAATTTAAAATTAATATCTTTAACTCGTTCAATATAAATTGGAACTACTTTACAATTAAATTTTTTCACAAATTGAGCAGGTATTGTAGTTGTTAAAGCTTCATGTTTAAAAAAATTAGATTTAATACCTTGAGATACTCTTTGGTCTATCATTAAAGCAATTGATGAGCCTTTTTTAAAAAATGATAGCAATTCTTTTGTACCAGAAATTCCTTTTTTTATTTGATTTTTACAAATATACTTTTTTCTTATTCTTTCCATTATTGAATTTAAAAATTTATTATTAAGTGGCCTATAAATAGCTGCTAGATTTATACCTGATTTTTCTATATGCATTGCCATTAATTCAAAATTATTAAAGTGCCCAGAAACAAATATAACAGGCTCATTATTTTTTTTTATTGCATCTAAAATTTCTTGACCATCTATTTGTAAATTATCTTTTAAATTATTATTTCTAAAATCTTTTATGAAAACATATTCTGATAAAATTCTTCCATAATTACTCCACATATTATGAATAATATTTTTAACATCTTTTTGATTTAAATTTGGAATTGCTTTTAGTATATTATCTTTTATTACTCTCTTTGATCTAAAAAAAGGACCAAATAAAGAAATAATTTTGCTAGAAATATTAGAAGCATTTTTTAAACCTAAAATTTTAAATATAAAAAAGAATATAATAATTATCAAAAATTGAATAAAATATTTTATTGAATTCATATATTTGTTTTTAAATAATTAATTAATTCACTTTCATTTTTAATTTTTAATTCCATTTTTAAAAATTTAATATTTTCTTTTTGCAGAATATTATGATTTTCTAACCTTACATAATCTTTTTCTGTAGTAATAATCTTTGCATTCATACTTTTTGCAATATTAATTATTTTTTCTAATTCTTTATAATCATATTTCCAGTGATCTGGATACTCCAGAAATTTCACAATTTTAATTCCATTATTGATAAGTGTAGTATGAAAATTTGATGGAATGCCTATACCAGCAAAAGCAAGATACCTATCTTTTTTGTTAAAATTATCTAAATTAATCAGCTTATAATTTGACTCAAATATTTTTATATTTTTATTTTGCTCCTCAATCTTTGATATAATTTCATCTAAATTTTCATTATTACCATTTAAAAAAACTGCATCGTATTTTTTTAAACTACTAATTTTTTCTCTAAGGGGTCCAGATGGGATTAGCATACCATTGCCAATAAAGCTTTTGACATTAAAGCATACAAATTTTAAATCATATTTTATTGAAGCATCCTGTAGGCCATCATCAAAAATGGCTACATCGCATATCTTGCTTGCCTTAATCAAAGAATCAATCCTCTTGGAGCTAGATAAAACATTTCCATGTTTTTCTAATAATTTATGTTCATCATAGCTATCTTTGTAATTTTTTTTTATAAAAACAGTTTTATATTCTAGATCTTTTAATATTTGATTAATCTTAATTACAGAGGGTGTTTTTCCAGTTCCTCCTATATAAATATTTCCAACACAAATAGTTTTTAGATTATAATTGTTTTTGTTTTGAGAGGCATTATTACTTTTGTTTTTTAAGTTATTTAAAAAATTATTTAATATAATTGGAATAGTGAATGGCAATAATAAAATAGAGAGAAGGCCTGGTCTTTTATAGTTCCAAAATTTAGGTTTTTTTAGTTTCATTTTTTTTAATAAAAAAGTTTACTTCTTTTAAAGTTGAATTTAAAATTTTATCACCTAGATTTTTTATTTTAGTTTTTATATTTAAAGAATTGTTTTTTTTATTAAATGATTTATCTATATTATTAACAATTTCATTTGAATTAGTTATCCTATTAGAAACTTTATGTTTATTTAGTAAACTATAAATTTCCTGAAAATTTGAAACATTTGGACCATGTAAAATTTTACATCCATACCTTGCGGCCTCTAAAGGATTTTGACCACCATGCTCAATTAATGATCCACCTAAAAAAACAGTTTTACAAATCTTAAAAAAAGATTTTGTTTTACCATATGAATTAACTAAATATATATCTGTGTTATTACTAATCTTTTTTTTTGAGTCATGAATATGAAACTTTAGATTTAAATTTTTAACTTCTTCAATAATACTTTGTGTTCTATCAATATGTCTAGGAATTATAATGGTTAATAAATCTTTGTGTTTTTTTTTAAGTTTTTTGTGAGCAATTAAACAAAGCTTTTCTTCAGTATTATGTGTACTTGCAGCACACCATATTTTTTTCGATAAGAAATATTTTTTTATACCTACATTTAAAAAATATTCTTCTTTTTCTGTTTGTGAAAATTTTAAATTACCAATATTTTTTATTTTATTTACACCAAGAGATTTAAGATATTTTTTAGATTGCAAACTTGAAGAAAAACAAACATCAAATTTTTCAAAAAGTTTTTTTGCGCTTGAACTAAATATTTTCCATCTCTTAAAAGATTTTTTAGTTATTCTTGCATTTAAAAGTATTAATGAAATAGATTTTTTCTTAACATTAGTTATCATATTTGGCCATACTTCTGAATCTATAAAAATTACTACTGAGGGTTTCCAATAATTCAAAAATTTTTGTGTATGATAATTTGTATCTATTGGAAAAAATTGATGAATAGTTTTTTTCAATCTTAAATTAGATATTATTTTTGATGAACTTAAAGTATTAGAAGTTAACAAAATTTGACTTATTATTTTATTTTTTTCTAATTTTTCAATTAATGGGATTACACTTAATATTTCACCAACACTAGCTCCATGTAACCATATTAGTTTGCCATTAGTTCTTTTTTTTGAAAAGAAACAAAATTTTTCTTTAAATCTTTTAGGATCTTCTTTTTTTTTAAATAGTCGAAACAAAATAATGACTGGGGAAATAAGTACAATTAGATTTATTGCTATCCTATAGATTAGTAACATTAATCTTTTTTAATTTGTTTATCATAGAAATTTTTATAAACACTGGAGTTATTTAATAATTCTTCATGTTTTCCTTCTCCAACTATTTCTCCAGCTTCTATTACATAGATTTTATCTGAATTTAATATTGTTGATAACCTATGAGCAATTACTACTGTTGTTCTATTTTTTGTTAAAAAATTAATTGCTTTTTGTATCTTATCTTCTGTTTCAGCATCCAATGAAGAAGTTGCCTCATCTAACAGTATAATTGGA
>MDSV01107831.1_pt1 | contig 12679 bp, 11 predicted proteins | sample 810851 | NCBI WGS metagenome assembly MDSV01 (sample SAMN05326640, study PRJNA326480) | marine metagenome | isolation source: seawater | place: Atlantic Ocean: North East | collected 2012
AAAAAAAAACCACTTTTCTGAGCATACCTGAAATCAATAGTAAAGATTTATCAATAGTTTCATCAGAAATTAAAAATAACAATGTAGCTTTAGGTGATTGTGTTGAAAAATTTAGAAATCAAGTAATTAAAACTACTGGTTCCAAAAACATAATTCTTACTTCAAATGGGACTTTAAGTTTGTATGCAATTTTGATAAATGAAAAGATTGGTGAAAATGACGAAGTTTTAGTTCCATCTTTAAATTATATTGCCTCAACTAATGCCATCTTAGCTTGTAATGGAATACCACATTTTGTTGACTCATCTTTAGTTGATTTAGGAGTAGATTTTAAAAAACTGGATAACTATTTAAAAATAATCTCATATATAAAAAAAAATTGTCTCTATAACAAAAGATCAAAGAAAAAAATTAAAGCAATAATGTTGACACATGTTTTTGGTCATTCAAATAATATGAAAGAGGCTTTAAAAATTTGTAAAAAATATAAATTAAAACTAATAGAGGACGCTTCTGAAGCATTGGGAAGTACCTACAAAAATAAACATGTGGGAACTTTCGGAGATTATGGGGTTATTAGTTTTAATGGAAATAAGATTATAACCACGGGAGGTGGTGGAGCTTTAATCATAAAAAATAAATCAAATTTTTATAAACTTAAAAAAATAGTAAATAATGGAAAAATTTATAATAAATTCAATTTTATACACAATACTTTTGGACTGAACATGAATTTACCAAATTTAAATGCTTCTTTAGGTTATTCTCAAATAAAAAGATTAAAAGATAAAATAGCCAAAAGAAGAAAATTGTATAAGCTTTATTCAAAATATAATGATATTGGATTTGAATTTATAAACGAGCCCATCAACTCAAAAAGTAATTACTGGTTACAGGCTTTGAGAATTAAAAATAAAAAAGAAAAAAAATATCTACTTAATTATTTTTATAGAAATAATATTGAAACTAGATCAATATGGAAACCAAATCATTTATTTCCACATTTAAAAAGATTTCCTAAAATGAATTTAGATAATTCTATTAAATTGTATGATACAGTAATCAATCTTCCAAGCAGCATTAAAGAAAAGATAAAATAATGAAAAATTTTTTTAACAAAATTATCAAGATAAATAACAAACTAATAGGGGGAGATAATCCAATATTTATTATTGCAGAGGCAGGCGTAAATCATAATGGCAAACTAAAGTACGCTTATAATCTTGTAGATATTGCAAAAAAAGCAGGAGCAGATGCTATTAAATTTCAAACATTTAACACTAAACAATCTACTACAAGAAAATTAAAAAAAGCAAAATATCAACTTTATAGTAAGAAAGACAAGGAGTCACAGTATGACATGTTAAAAATGTTAGAATTAGATTATGAAAATCATTTACGAATAAAGGACTACTGCAAAAAAAAAAAAATTATTTTTTTTTCAACACCATCGGACATTGAAAGTTTGAAACTTTTACAAAAAATCAATACTAGTTGTTATAAAATATCATCTGTAGATTTAAATTATTTTGAATTAATTAAAAATGTTTGTAAAACAAAAAAACCGATTATTATTTCTACAGGCATGTCAGATATTGAAGACATAATTGCGACTAAAAATGAATTAATTAAATACAAAAATAAAAACATTGCATTTTTACATTGTGTAAGCTCATATCCAACAAACGAAAAAGATTTAAATTTAAATTCTATTAAATTTTTAAAAGAAAAATTGGACACTATAATTGGTTTTTCTGATCATACACTTGGTTATGAGGGTGCAGTACTAGCAGCAGGGTGTGGTGCAAAAATTATTGAAAAACATATTACTATAAGTAAAAAAATGTTTGGTCCAGATCATAAAATTTCAATGGAACCTAAAGAATTTAATATATTTGTTAATAAAATAAGAAAAACAGAGACGATACTTGGGAAGTATGAAAAGAAAATTAATAAAGTTGAATTAAATACCTTGCAATCAACAAAAAAAGCGTATGTTGCAAGAATTGATTTAAAACCAGGAAAAATACTAAAAAAAAAAATGATTTTGTTAAAATCATCAGGAAAAGGCTTAAACTATAAAAATATAGGAAATTTTTTAGGAAAAAAAATCAAAAAAAAAATCGAAAAAGATAACCTTATCAATAAAAAATATTTTTAAATGAAATATAAAGTTTGCTTTGTTTTAACATCTAGGGCTGATTTCTCTTTAGCTTATCCAATTATTAAAGAATTTAAAAAAAATAAAAATATAAATGTATCCTTAATTTCATCTGGATATCTTTCTGGAAAAAAATATGGAAATAAAATTAATAGTATAAAAAAAAAAAATTAAAAAAATTGATCTTGAAATTAAAAATTTTCCAAAAGATGATACTGCATATTTTATTACAAAATCGTTATCTGACGGCATTAACAATTTTTCAAAATATTTCAAACACAACAAACCTGATTATTTATTTGTATTTGCTGACAAATTCGAAATGCTATCACCTGTTATTAGTTCAATACAATATAAAATTCCAATTTGTCATATTGAAGGGGGAGATATAACAGAAGGTGCTTTAGATGACAATATAAGACATGCAATTACAAAATTTAGTCATTTACATTTTGTATCAACAACACAATATAAAAAGAGATTAATCCAATTAGGAGAAGAACCATGGAGAATATCAGTAACTGGTTCACCAAGTTTAGATTTAATTAAAAATGTGGATTTAATGAATAGGAAAACTTTATCCAAAAAAATTAATTTTGATATAAAAAATGATTTTATTTTATGTACCTTTCATCCTGTTACTAATGATTTAACTAATACAAAAAAATATATTACTAATTTGATTAATAGTCTTAAAAAGCATAAAGCCAGTATTGTTTTTACCTCTCCCAATGCAGACCTCACAAGTTCAATTATTAAAAAAAATATAAAAAATTTTTCTAAAAAATTTTTAAATGTAAAGTATTTAGAAACAATAGAGTATCCAGTATATTTAAGTTTGATGAGATACTGCAAATTTATGATTGGAAATTCATCGAGTGGAATAATTGAGTCTCCCTCTTTAAAAACAAAAGTTATAAATATAGGCAATAGACAAAAAGGTAGAGTGATACCATCAAATGTTATCACATGTGATTACGACGAAAAAGATATTAATTTATCTATAAAAAAAATTAAAAAATTAAAAACTAATTTTTATAATCCATATTACAAAAAAAATGTTTCAAAAAAAATTTATACGTTCTTCAAGTCTCATTTGAATAATAATATTGTAAATAAAAAATTTATTGATATAAAATTTTAATTATGGATTATAAATCTTTAACTAGAAATTTATATCTTAAGCAGCATAAACGTATTTCAAAAAATAAAATTGCTTTTGATAGAATTTACAGTATATATAATGATCAACATTATGGTCTTGGAGACAAGTGGTTTAATGATAAAATTGTTCTAGATGCTGGATGTGGAAATTTTGGTGCATTAACTGTAAGATTATCAAAGCTTAGTTGTAAAAAAATTTATGCGTGTGATTTAGGAAATAAATGGATCAAACCACTTAAAAAAAGCCTTAAAGATAGAAAAATTAGTTTAAAAAATATAGAATTTAAATCTGGAAATATTTTAAATCTAAATTACAAACAAAATTTTTTTGATTTTGTTGCTGTTAATGGCGTATTGCCTCATCTAAAAAACACAAGGGATATTCAAAAAGGTTTTGCACAGGGTGCTAAGGTGTGTAAAAAAGGTGGTTATTACTTCACTTCTTTTGGTGTGTCTGGAGGATTAATTCAGTCAGTAATTTTTCCAGCAATTAGAAAACATTATCAAACAGATAAAAAATTTAAAAAATTTATCGATAATTTAAATTTTAAAGAAATTGATAAAATAATTCAATTTATAATTCAAATTTCTAAAAAGAATAAAGGCCCTAACCTTAATTATAAATTTTTAAAATCGATGTTGTCAGAAGATTTCTGTGTTTTTCTTCATAACCACATACAAGCGCCTTACTGGTTAACAAATGAATGTTCAAAAGAGTTTATAATTAAAATGTATAAAAAAAATGGATTTTCTAAAATTAAAAGAATTAAAAAATTTGTAAATCGAACAGATGTAAGAAAGTTTTTTGCACCTCTTCATTATGAAAGAGATAGCTATATTTCTAAGATTTTATATGGACAAGGATATATGCAATTTATAGGTAAGAAAGATTAAATAAATGAAAAAGGTAAATTCAGATAACGAATGGGGTAAATTAAAAGAAATTATAGTTGGGAAAATACCTGATAATTATCTAATTCCTGTTTCAAAGAAAAAACCTTTCACAAAAGAAGACATCTCATTAATTAAAGGTTGTTCTAAAAAAGTTTTTCCAAAAAAGATGATAGAAGAATCGCAAAAAGAATTAGAAAATTTATGTAATATATTAAAAAAATCTGGTGCTAATGTTTTAAGACCTTCACAAGATCATGTGGGAAAGATATATTCAACTCCTTATTATAATAGTATTGGAGAGATTGTTTATAACGCTAGAGATCTCGTATTAATTGTTGGTGATAAAATCATAGAATGTCCATCTCAAGAAAAATATAGATTATTTGAAACTTATGGTTATTACGATATTTTCAAAAAATATTTTAACAATGGGTCTAAATGGATTTCAGCACCAAAACCTAAGATTAAAAAAAATAATTTAATTAATCTTAAAAAAAAAAATAAAAAATATCAAAAACTTATAAATAATGAAATTACATTTGAAGCAGCAAATGTATTAAAGCTTGGTGAAGACTTATTGTATCTCGTTTCTAGATCAGGAAATAGAATGGGTGCAGAATGGTTAAAAAGTGTTGTTGGAGAAAATTATAAAATACATATAACAGAGGGAATTTATGGAGGTAGCCATATAGACTCAACTATAATGGCTTTAAAACCTGGTTTAGTGCTTATTAACGGCTCAAGAGTTAATAAAGCAAATTGTCCAAAAATACTTAATAAATGGAAAAAAATTTATTTTACGGATATTATTGAAACACCAAAAAAAGTAATCGAATTTCATCAAAAAATAAGAAAAAAAAATTATTCTATCCTAAAAAGGAATGGATTAATTGCAGATATAAATCATATTGCATCATCTTGGATAGGAATGAATTTTTTATCCATTGATAAAAACACTATAATCATAGATGAGATTCAAACAAATTTAATTAAAGTTTTAGAAAAAATGAAATTTGATGTCGTTCCAATAAAATTTTCAAATTCATATTTTTTAAAAGGTGGGCTTCATTGTTGTACACTGGACACAATAAGAGAAAATGAATGAACTTATTGGGCGTCATAACTGCAAGAGCAAATTCTCTAAGATTACCAAAAAAAAATTTAAGAAAAATTAAAAATAAAACCTTAATTGAAATAACAATTAATTTTATTAAAAAAATTAAAAGTGTTGAAGACCTTGTTGTGACAAGTGATTCAAAAAAAATCAATGATATTGCAAAAAAAAACCAAATAAAATTTGTCAACAAAAGACCTGCTGGTCTCTCTCTAAACAATACATCTTCAGCTAAGACTACAATACATGCTGTAAAGTGGTATGAAAATAAGTATAAAAAAAAAGTTAAAGCTATAGCGTTATTTCAGCCGACAACTCCCTTTAGAGACAAAGAATTTATAAACTTATGCATAGAAAAGTTTTTTAAATTAAAAAAAACTGTTGCTTCATCTAATATTATTTTTAAAAAAAAAAATCTCAATAGAACGGATGGCTCAATATATTTAATTAAAAAAGATGAATTATTTAAACTTAAATCTTTTAACGAAATAAATGCTATTAAAATATATTCTCATAATAAATTTAATAGTATTGATATAGATAGTTTTGATGATTTATATAAAGCACAAAAATTAGCTAGTATAATCAAATTATAAAATGTCATTTAAATTAGAATTTAAATTCCCAAAAAATCAAGATTTTCTAATATTTGATAGTTTAAAAGTAGATATTTTAGGGAAATACTTAGGAAAATCTTTCAATGTCATTTTTTTTAGAAATAATAGGTTTAATATATATGCATTGCTATATGCTTTAGTCTTTTTTTTTAAATCAGAATTTAAAATTGAATATATAAATTTTTTTTTGAAATTTACTAAAAAAAAAACAATTATTTCGTTCAACTATAATAGAATAATTTTATATAAAATTAAAAAATACTACCCATCAACTAAAATAATAATAATACAAAACGGTTTGTCGAATAAATTTTTTATTCAAAAATTGAAAAGAAGTAATTTTCAACCGTCTTGTGACTATTTTCTTTGTATGACTAATGTTGAAAAAAAAATCTTTAGAAAGTATATTGACGCTAACTTTCTAGTTATTGGGTCATTTTTAAACAATTTTTTCAGTGTAAAAAATAAAAAAATTAATGAAATTTTAATTATTTCTCAATTCAGGGATAAAAATTCAATTCTTGATTTTCAGGAGAATTATTTTCTAACAATAAAATTTCTTACTCCTATTTTGGTAAAATTTTCAAAATATTATAAAATTCCTATTTCAATTCTTGGCAGTTCTAAAAATTTTCAAAAAGAAAAATTATATTATAAAAATTTATTTGAGGATTATAAATTTAATTTTTATAGGAGATCTAATTATATGAGTTATAAAAGAATAGATATGTCATCAATAATAATAGGAGTCGACTCTACACTCGTTTATGAAGCTTTTGCCAGAGGAAAAAAGATTTTTATTTTTAATTTAAGCAAAATGAAAAAAAAATTTTTTATTCATGACTCCTTTTTATTAAAATATTTTTTAAAATTAAATGGTTTTTTTTGGGTTAAAACCAAAAGTCGTAACAAAATTTTAAATCTATTGAAAAATATTTATTTAATGAAACAGAAAGATTGGATGGAAAAAAAAAAAATTTATAACAATCTCTTTATATTAGATAGCCAAAATAAAATATTTAAAAATATTATTTCAAAAAAAACTAAATTATTAAAATAATTATTTTTTTCTAAATTTTTTAAGTTCATTTAGAGTTCCTAAATCAGTCCAATTTTCATACAATGGATATGAAATAACTTTCATTTTATTTTTTATTGCAAGTTTTATAATTTCATCCATATTAATCTTTTGTTTAGATTTAATTAGTTTTTTTATCTTTCTATTCAGAATATATAATCCAGTACTTATATAATTTGTGATTATAGGCTTTTCTTCAATCGAAGTAACTTTGAATTTTGAATTAACGTTTAATTTACCAAAAGAAAATTTGTTTACAATTTGTTTAGAAACAATAGTTAAGTCAGCTTTTTTATCTAAATGAAAATTTGATATTTTTGTAAAATCTACATTTAATTCTATGTCAGAATTGACGACATAGAAATCCCTTGCATTATTTTTAAATAATTTAATAGATCCAGCAGTGCCTAAAGGTTTTTTTTCTATTATAAAATCACCTTTAGTAAACGAGAACTTTTTTTTAATTAAATATTTTTGTATTTTTTTATGCATATGATGAACAGATATTTTTATATTTTTTATTTTAGCCCTGTTTAATTTAACAATTAAGTTTTCGATTAAAGTTTTACCTTTTACTCTAACTAATGGTTTAGGAATATATTTTGTAATTGGATATAATCTTTCACCTTTGCCTCCTGCCATAATAATGGCAGAATTAATTTTGTTATTTTTTTTGTTTAAAATTTTAATTTTTATAATTTTTCTTTTTTTGTCTAAAACAGGTATACAATTTTCCTCAATTTTTCTTATATTTGGGTGGGGTTGATTTTCCTTTATATAAATTGGGTGTTTGTTACAAATTTTAATAGCTTTACTTCTAAAATCTAATTTTCGAACTAAACTTCTTCTAATATCGCCATCTGTAATTGATCCTACAAGCTTGCTTTTTTGATTAATTAAAAAGCAAATTCTTTGATCGGTAAGATCAATCACTTTAATTGCGTCTAAAATTGAGGAATCTTCTCTAATTAATAATTTTTTATAGTTTACCATAATCTTGCTATAGTTAATTGTCTTGTATATGTATTCGTTAATTTTTACAAATAAACATTCTCTAATGTTATAAATTTTGAATTAAATTCTTTTTGATAATAAAAAAAATTATATGAAAAAAAATAATATTGATTTAATTACCGGTGTAGCTGGATTTATAGAATTTAGTTTGGCATTAAACCTTTTAAAGAAAAAAAAATTAGCTTTAGGCATAGATAATTTAAATAATTATTATGGTATAACTTTGAAAAAAATATGTAAAAAAGCTAAGGTTAAATATTTACTATTACAAAAAGCGCATGTGCCAGATGTTACATCTAGTATTAAAAAAATTAATAGAAAATTAAATTACATACCTAAGGTCAATGTTAATGAAGGTATAGGTAATTTTGTTAAATGGTATAAATCTTATTATAAAAAATGATTCAATTTTCCTTAACAAAAAAACTTTTTAAGGTATTTACTAAAGAAGAAAAAATTATTTTTTTTTCAATAATTTTAATTCAATTTATATCTGTATTTTTAGAATTATTAAGCATTGGTTCTTTATTGCCAATTTTTAAAGTATTAACTGATCCAGGTTGGAATGAAAAATATTTTTATTTTATAAATGAAGAATATAGAGTTCTTGTGATTTTTCTTGCTGTAGTAACTTTATTTTTTATAAAGAATCTTGTTTTAATAATAGTTGCATATTTAAGTGGTACTTTTAGGAATAAAGTTTCTCTGAGAATTGTGAAAGATACTTATGATAGCTATTTAAATAAAAATTATCAATTCCATATAAACAACCACTCATCTGTACTTGTAAGAAATATGGACTATATGAATAGTATAGACTCAATTTTTATGCGTCTGGTTAGCTTTTATTCAGATTTAATATTAGCAATTATGTCTTTTTCGCTGGTTTTATTTATTGATGTTAGGCTTACTTTTATAGCTTTGACGATAATAATATTTATTTTTTTGACTTACGGACTATTCACCAGAGTTTCAATAGAAAAATATGGTTCAGAGACACAAAATTATCATTCATCATATATGAAAAATATGATGGAAGGCATTAAATCTTTCAAAGAAATTTTACTTTTTGGAAAGCAAAGTTTTTTTTCAAGCAGAAATAAGGATTATAAAGAAAAGTCTTTGAAATATAGTTTAAAATTTACAATCATTGAACTTATTCCAAAACATATTTTGGAATTAGTTTTTGTTATTTCTATTTTATCTGGTACTTATTATTTTGTCGTAATTGAGAAAATTGATTTATATGATTATTTACCATTTATAGGAGTGATAGTTGTTGGACTCTTAAAATTTTTACCAAATCTATTGAGAATTTTTTCTTCTTACCAACAATTTAAATATTTACTTCCAATTATTGATATTATTAATAAAAATCTTATTAAAATAAACGATAAGAGTGAAAAAGCTTATGATCTAAATGAGGATTATAGTGAAGCTATAAAATTTTCTGACAAAATTGATTTTAAAAATGTCTCATTCAGCTATGAAAATAAAAAAATACTTAATCAAGTTAATTTTGTTATAAAAAAAAATTCAACCATAGGCATTAGTGGAGAGAGTGGTTCAGGAAAATCGACTTTGCTTAATATAATTACTGGTTTATTAAAACCATCCGAGGGAAATATATCAATAGACGGAAAAGAACAAAAATTATCGAACAGATCATGGCAAAATAAAATAGGTTATGTAAGTCAAAATACTCATTTAATTGATGACACTATAAAAACAAATATTGCATTTGCTGATGATTATTTAAAGATAGATGAAGAGTTATTGAATGAATGTATAGTAAAATCAGGATTAGAAAACTTTATTAAGAGTCTTCCAAATGGAACTGAAACATTAGTAGGAGAAAATGGAACAAAAATTTCTGGTGGTCAAATGCAGAGAATTGGGATTGCTAGGGCTTTTTATAAAAAACCAGAAATCTTAATTCTAGATGAACCTACTAATTCCCTTGACCAAGAAAATGAGAGAAAAATTATCGAAACACTAAAAAATCTTAAAAATCAAGTTACAATGATATTAGTGAGCCATAATCAATATCCACTACAAATTACTGATCAAAAATTATTTATAAAAGATGGAAAAATATTCTCTTAAAACATGAAAAAATAATTTTATTCTATATATCTAGATTCCATTTTTTTTTATATAAACTAATATAGTCATTAATTCTTTTTTTGGATGAAAAATTTTCATTAATAAATTTTCTAATATTTTTTTGTGAGAACCTTTTTTTTTGTAATTGATCTTGAGCCCACAAAATTCCGTTTGATAAGTCTTCCACTGATTTAAACTTTGCTAAGTAACCAGTTTTTTTATGATTTATTATTTCTTCAACGGCAGTGTTTCTAAAAGCTATTGATAAAAGACCAAGAGAACCTGCTTCTACGTATATTTGTCCAAAGGACTCCATAACACTTGGAACTATTAATATATGACAATTATTATAAATATTTTTTAATTTTTTATCTGAATTAATGTGTCCTAGAAATTTTTTCTGAATTTTAATTTCGTCAAATTTTTTTGGCTTATCTCCAACGACATACAAAATAATATCCTTATTATCATTAATTTTATTGATTGCTTTTGCGAGATAGTTAAATCCTTTTCGATAATTAACTGAACTAGTAGCACTAAACAAAATTTTAATCTTCTTTGTGATATTTTTTTTGTTTTTATTTAACCTCCAAGAATTTAAATCTATAATTGATGGAAGTATATGAACAGAATTATTTTTTTTTAGTTTTGTTAAATAAAATTTTTTTTCTATCCATTTAGATGGTGCAATGAATGCAATGTCCTTAAATACATTTTCTTTGTATGTTAACATAATTTTATCTAAATAATTTTCGAATTTATTTGTGTTTTCTCTAAAATGTTTAATACCACTAAATGCCCACATATCATGTAATGTCCATATTAAAGGCTTAGTAATTTTTGATATATCTTTTATTGAAATTATTTCATTTCCTATCCAATGAATATGTACAATATCTGGATTTTCGTTGCTTATAATTTTGTTGATATTAAGAGCTCTAAAAAAGTTAATAGAAGTTGTTTCTTTATCAAATGTCTTAACAAAAAATTTTAAAATAAATTTTTTTATTAAAACATTTATTTTCCATCTTATTCTTACAATGTTATTTTGTTTAATATAATCACTAAAATAAAATATTTTACTTTTAATTTTTTTTTTTATTAATGCATTATGAAGTCTTAGAATACTTGTGGCTGGACCGCCTTGATCCGAATATGTTATATGAAGGATTTTCATAAGCTATTTTTAAATAAAATTTTTACAGATTAAGTAAGCAATATTTTTATGAATTTCAAAGATAAAAAAATATAACTATTTTAAATTGACAATACAAAGCATTATATATAAATGAATCTTGCTTTAATCTTTATATAAAATAATATCTTTTATATTTATAGTATAGAATAAAAAACTTAGTTGCATTTCAGATGAAAAAAATATCTATAGTTGGCATGGGCTATGTGGGTGTGCCTTTGGCTATGTCATTTCAAAAATACTTCAGTGTTGTTGGGTTTGACGTCAACAATATAAGAGTTAATCAATTGAATAAAGGAATTGATTATAATAAACAATTTACAAAAAAAAACTTTCAAAACTGTAAAAACTTAATTTTTACTTCAAATGAGAACAGACTCATAGATACTGATATTTTTATTATAACAGTTCCCACACCAATTTTTGAAAACAAAAAACCTGATTTATCTTATCTAAGAAAAGCATGTTTGCTAATAGGAAAAAAAATAAAGAAAAATACAATTGTAGTTTTTGAGTCAACTGTTTATCCTGGTTGTACAGAGAACTATTGTGCAAAAATTTTAGAAAAAATTTCAAACAAAGTTGTAAATAAAGATTTTTATTTAGCCTATTCTCCTGAAAGAATAAATGTTGGTGATAAAAAAAATACTCTTGAAAATATTACTAAAATTGTAGGTGCTTCAAATCAAAAGACACTAAGTTATATATCGAAAATTTATTCAAAAATAATAAAAGCTGGAGTTTATAAATGTGAAAGTATTATGGTTGCCGAGTCTGCTAAAGCGATAGAGAACGCACAGAGAGACATAAATATAGCTTTTATAAATGAGATAGGAAAGATATGCAAAAAGTTAAATATTAATTTAAATTCTGTATTAAATGCGGCATCAACTAAATGGAATTTTTTAAATTTTAAACCAGGATTGGTTGGTGGACATTGTATAGGCGTTGATCCTTACTATTTGACATATATTGCAAAAAAAATTGGAATAAAACCAAAAGTTATAGATTCAGGTCGAGATACTAACGATTTAATGTTTAAAGATTTAGCTAAGGATTTTTTAAAAAATATTAAGAAAAAATTAAAAAAAAAATTAAATATTTTAATTCTTGGTCTTTCGTTTAAAGAAAATACAAATGATTTAAGAAACTCAAAAGTATTTGATTTGTGTAAAAAATTAAATTTTAAAGGAAACAAAGTATTTGTATATGATCCATTAATAGAAAGTAAAATTAAAAATAAAAATTTTAATTTTTCAAATAAATTAAAATTTAAAAATAAATTTGATGGAATATTTTTTGCTGTTCCTCATAAAGAAATTTTGAATAATATGAG
>MDSV01048383.1_pt1 | contig 12678 bp, 7 predicted proteins | sample 810851 | NCBI WGS metagenome assembly MDSV01 (sample SAMN05326640, study PRJNA326480) | marine metagenome | isolation source: seawater | place: Atlantic Ocean: North East | collected 2012
ATTCATAAAAATCCCACAAAGCATTCGGACCAAGATCAAGTAAAACCATTGAGGGTTTACTTTCGATAAGTTTTGGAATTTGAAGCATCTCCGTGTAAGGGTTAGCGCCTGACATCGCCAAATTATATACGCGATATTCGTCGTCAGCCAATTGGTTTGAAACGCATCCTCCATCAGTAGCATATTGAAGAATGGATGAACCAATTGTAATTATTGATTTAGTTTCTTCATTTTTTATCGACTCTAAGGCATGTTCAGTAATCGCAAATCGTGCATCTTTGAGAACAGATCCTTCGACTAAAGATTCATCAATAATATTAGGGAATATATTTCCAACTGAAAGAAGAAGCGTTAGTAAAATAGAGATTAATGAGTATGCGAAATCATTTGCAGTAAATTTTTCAACACTATTTTCATTCATCCTACCACTTATCAGAAAGGCATTCTTATCTTGGCATCAAGGTTTTCCTATGGCGTGTACTTGCCAACCGCTTTTTGAAAGGGATTTAAGATTCAAGACTCTGCGTCCATCATAGACAATTTTTCTTCTCATGTTTTGTCCTAACCTCTCCCAATCGATTTCCAAACATGCTTTATGGGCAGTAACCAAAACAACCAAATCAAACTCATTGGCTAAGTAAATATCTTCGATTATGTTTACTTTACTAGGATAACTCGACGCCTCTAAATGAGGGTCCCATACAGATACGGAGATATTTTTCGCCTCCAATATCTCATGTAAATGTTCAGCTGGGCTTTCTCGGGGGTCGCCGACTTCGGGCTTATACGCCCACCCTAAGAACAATATTTTTCCTTGGCCGGATGGAACCCCTGCCTTGTACATGATTTCATGGATTACATTAGCAGCATGTAGCGGCATTGTTCTGTTGACCGCACGAGCGGCGGAGATTAATTCCGCTGGAACGCCAACATCTGCAGCTCTCTGAATCATGTAATATGGGTCTACAGGAATACAATGCCCCCCAACGCCAATGCCGGGTGTGTATCTATGGAAATTCCATTTTGTCGATGCAGCACTTAGTACCTCTTCAACATCGACGTCTAGTTGTGGGAAAATTCGAGCGAGCTCGTTTACAAGAGCGATGTTTATGTCTCTTTGAACATTTTCAATGACCTTTGCAGCCTCAGCAACTTCAATTTTGCCAACATATCGAACATCTCCACTGGTAAGTTTACCATACAACGAGACCAACGCTTTTCCAATTTCCTCATCTTTACATCCAATAACTCTTGCAACTTGGCGAACACCATGTGCAGAATCTCCAGGATTAAATCGTTCGGGACAATAGGCTATTTCTAAATCAATTCCTACTCTTCTGTTAAGTTTTTCAATCTCAGGATTCCATGTTTGGGCTGTGACTCCTGGATAGACCGTTGATTCTAACACAACGATGGTTCGAGACGCATTTGGTATTACCTCAAATATTGAAATCCCTGCATCTCTTACATAACTTAAGTCAGGTTTAAGGTCACTCGTGACGGGAGTTGGAACTGTTACCAGTACCACATCACAATTTGGAACGGCTTCTGTTACACTGGTAGTAATATTCCATCCACTTTTGCCGTATGTAGGAATGATATCATCAACATCAGGATCGCCAGTAGGATTTACTCCTTGTTTAATCGAATCAACAGTTTTTTGTGAAATATCGACTCCCCAAACTGAAAATCCAGCATCATGGAAACCAATTGCCGTAGGCAAACCAACGTACCCAAGACCAACTACGCCTATGACTAACTCCCGATTCTCGGCCTTAGCCACAAATTCTTCCACCCATCCCATGACAAACCCTCCATACAATAGTTTTTGAAACCACTGAAAAAACTCACATAACCATTATCAAAATAACATAGTTTTAGGATATCCTGATGTATGAAAAGACTCAGGAGTGAATGAGAAGGGAGGAGAAGGTTTTGGAAACATCGAACTCTTCGGCACCCTTACGTGAGCCATATTCTAAACCTTCACTCGGAACAACGCTTACATCTATTTTTTCTTCAATGCCATTAATCCGAGTCTTGGTCAGAAGGGACTTGAGGCTGAGGTACCACTCATCAGTGCTTGGATATTTATGGACATTGATTGAGCCTCTCATGCTCGCAGGTGCATATTATTTTGTATTTATCATTCTACGTGGGACATCAGAACCAATGTATCCACTACTGGTATTAACAGGGATTTTGATATGGTCAATGTTTGCTAAGACCGTTAGATTTGGTGTTAATTCTCTAGTGAAAAATGCGGGATTAATTCAACAAATTCAATTTCCGCATGCGACATTGATCGTTGCAAAATGTGGTGCTAACTATATAATTACCGCCATGAGCATGCTCGTCTTGATACCATTTATTTTAATGTATGACCTTTCAATTTCTTGGCGGATTATTTATGTAATTTATGGGCTGGTTATGACTGGAATTTTGGCGTGTGCTGTTGGATTTTTACTCGCTCCAATAAACGTAAGGTACAGAGATGTAGATCACCTCATAGGTTTTTTGACCAGAGTAGGTTTTTTTCTTACCCCCATCATGTATACCATGTCATTCATACCAGAAAAATACCATTGGTGGTATCTTGCCGTTAATCCTATGGCCGTAAACATATCTACTGTGAGGAGCGGAGTTCTTGGAAGCGAGTTAATCATTGACGGTACATCAGTATTATTTTCTTTCTTTTCAACCATGTTTTTGTTATTTTTCGGCTTACTAATTTATTCCAAACAGCAAAATAAGGCGGTGAAGTATCTATGAAAAGGACCGCAGTGTCCGTAATCGACCTTGGATTAAATTTCCCAAAGGGCAATTTATCTGTAAAAACTTTACAATCAAGATTATTGTCATTATTTTCAAGAAATAAAATCGATACAGATTTTCTTGCTCTGAAAAATGTCAATTTTGAGGTCATGGAAGGTGAAGTTCTTGGAATTATTGGGCGTAATGGGGTGGGGAAAAGTACGTTGCTTAGGGTAATTGCTGGAATATATGCCCCCGATGCAGGCGTCGTGAAAATTAGGGGAAAAGCGGCCTTGCTTGCAAGTGTGGGAGTAGGATTTAACAGAGAACTAACTGGTAGAGAAAATATTTTTCTTTATGGATCAATTATTGGATTAAAGAGAAGTTTAATTGAAGAAAAAATCGATGAAATCATTTCTTTTTCTGAACTTGAGGATTTTATCGATGCTCCTTTGAAGACGTATTCATCTGGAATGAAAGCAAGACTAGGTTTCTCGGTTGCTGCCAACCTTGATGCAAATATTCTACTCATTGATGAGGTATTCGGAGTCGGCGATGCTTCATTTAGAGAGCGTTCAAAAACGAAAATCTTTCAAATGGTGAGGGAAGCAAACCGAACGGTTGTGATTGTAACGCACAGTCCTTCGATATTGCGTCAGCTTTGTGATAGGGTTATAATCATCGACGAGGGACATATTGTAGCGTCAGGACAACCTGAAGAAATGATTGAGACATATGATTCAATGATTGCCGATGGAGATGGATTGATACGCAGAAATCGCAACAGAGATGCAGTCTTAGGTCCTGCAGCTATACAAAGAGCAGTTACCCTCATGAAAAGGGGACAATATAACGATTCAAGAGCATTATTAGAAGCAAATTTAACAAATGGCAAAAATCCTGATATCGTTCGTTATCATTTAGGACAGTTGGCCATTGAAACGGATGATTTTGTATCTTCGTGTCAATTTTGGTCTCAGATTAATCTAGACAACCTTTCAGACAATCGTAAATTGAAGAGAATTGGTACAATCAGCAAAAAATATGACTTAGAATTAGCATTTAGAGTCGCCTCATTTAGTCTAGCAAGTGATCCAGATCAGAGTTGGGCATGGCAAATTCTTGAACAGATTGTGAGGGACCCCGCTCTCGATTCGCTTTTACTCTCCTTACCAATTTCCGCACCGCTAATTTTCATAGAGAATACAAAACGTTCTTCTACTATCGCTCGACTTGCATTTAATCTTGGTAAATTCAAAATTTCAGCAAATTTTTGTAGAGCAGTCAACACATCAATTTTAGACAAAAAACTTGTTGATCTTGAAGGAAGAGCTTGGAATCGGTTAAAAAACCATCAAGAAGCCTTACGCTGTTGGCTTGAACTAATTGAAAGGGACATCGAATTAGACAAAAATTACGATAGAGCAGCAAGAGCGGCATATAATCTAGGTGATTTTCAACAATCTTTCGAACTCTCCATAAAACTACATGCTATTAAGCCAAAGAATAACCAACACCTCATTCTTGCAGCAAGAGCTGTTCAAAATGGAAAATTATTTTCAGAAAAGAAGTATCTTCTGTTATTCTTAGAAAAAGCAGATAGAGGAAGCAGAGATCAGTTATTGAATATATGCAAATCCTATAATGAGTTGAGAGAACACGAGTTAACCGAATCATTACTCGATTTAGCGATACGAGGTCATCCAAATGATATAGAATTTAATTTACTCTATGGCAGGTTTTTATTAAATTCTAACTCAGAATTAGCCGCTCTGGAGCATTTTTATCGCGCAGCCGACATGGAACCAGACAGGCCAGATATTGTGATTTTTTTGGCTCGAACCTTACGAAGGCTTGGTAAACTTAATCAAGCAATCTCTGTATTACAGTCAAAAAATGAAGCAATCTCGTCAAGCCTGAATATTCGTCTCCTCTTGGGGAATATTCTATCGGAGGTGGAAGATTGGGAAGAAAGTCTTGTAGTATGGCAAAAGATACTCCATGACCACCCAGAAAGAGGAGATGCAATACTAAAGATTGCAAATTGTTATCTAAAATTGAACCAATTATCTGAGGCAGAAAAGATACTACAGGGAAATATTACAGATAGCCCTGATACTTTCAAAGGTCTAACTATGTTGAGACAAGTCTATTGGAAGCAATCTCGACATGAAGATGCTCTTGAAATTTTTAAACGCCTGGTTAATCTTGATATGGATAACATCTCGTTATGGAAAAACGTCATCGTTCTTTCAAAGCGCCTGCAAAAGAAAAACGATGTAGAACTTTATTTACAAAAGGTGGTGAAGTATTTTTCTGAGAAAAAACATGGTAATTTGAAATTATCTTTGCTATATGAATCGTTATCTCTAGAAGGTGAAATGCGAAAAGAGTTGAAAAAATTTCGAACAAGTGTAGGAAATAATCCAAATGTAATCTTAAATGCTGCTAAAGAGTTCCGTTCTATTGACAGAGCAGATGTCGCCTTTATCTTGGCAAATGATGTAACCTCATACAACCCCAAACACCGTCAAGCCGGCTTGGTGATGACTGATATCTTCAATCATTTGCATGGTGCTGGCCTTAATGAAAACTGGCTAATCAAACGTTTTGAATCTGGTAAGAGGACGAGTGTATCTGAATTAGTAGTTCAAAAAATGATTCAAATGACTCAACGATCTCAAAGAGAAAGTAAACCCTTGGACAGTATTGCGTTTGTTTCTCATTCAGTAGGTATTGGCGGAGCAGAACGACAGATAATCAACACCATAAAAGGATTTGAGAAACATGTTTCCCCATTGCCAAAAATCACCTTGTATTGCTCAGAATGGAGCGAAAAAGATGATAAAGAGTCCTATCGAAAATTTATCAATGAGTCCATCGTAAATCTAAAAACGATAGTGCCAAAATCTGCGGAAATGATTGAATCTGAGGAAGATTTAATCAGCAAATTTGGAAAAAACTCATTGGAACAATTGCCCAAGAATTTACTCAGAGAGATATATGGATTATATCAACAGTTTAAACAAGAAAAACCTTCGGTTGTCCATGCATTTCATGATAGGTTGAATATTGTTGCAGGAGTTGCCGCAGTCCTTGCACAAGTCCCTCGGATAGTACTCTCTACTCGGTCAGTTTCAAAACATGATGTTGATGGCGTAAATCCATTTGCAAGACCAATTTGGTACAAGCAGGCCTACAAATTATTACTTGAAAGACCCCAAGTTCAAATGTATCATGTGAGTTCGGCAGTATCGAAATCATATGATTCATGGTTAGAATTACCACAACGTCAGAAGTTGGTCATTTACAACTCGACAGATTATGAACTCATGGTAAAGAGTTCTTCGGAAAGCGAATTCAATCTTGAGAGAAAAGGGATTAATCTAGACAAAAGCAATTTGTTAGTTGGTGGGATTATGCGCTTCTCATCCGAGAAACGTCCACTTTTATTCATAGAGACGGCAAAGAAGGTCATTGAAAAATTGCCAAATACAAAATTTATTCTTCTTGGAGAAGGGCCATTAATGAAGCAAGCGAAACGAACCGTTCGTCGGTTAGGTCTTGAGGAAAGTATTCACTTCATTGGGCGCTCACATCAGATTTATTTGTGGTTACAAAAGTTCGATTTGTTATTACTTACCTCCGAATTTGAGGGGCTGCCGAATGTACTAATTGAAGCACAAGGCTTTGGAGTTCCTGTCATTTCAACAAATGCTGGTGGAGCATCAGAGACTTTCATAGAGGGCCAAACAGGATACCTCTCAGAATCGGGTGATAAAGATGACCTTGCTGCAAAGTTAGTAAATGCTCTGAAGGATGATGATTGGAGAACAAAAGCGAAAAGGCTTTCTAAATCCAATGCAAAAGAAATCTTTTCTCTAGAAACGGCATCAAGTAATTTTGTTTCTCTTTATTCAAATATTGATGTAGATGGTGAGGCTCCTGAATTAAAGTATAAACCACTGGATATTTCAAAAGAATCAAAATTAAATCTATTTACTTATGTAGATGACAGAAACGGTAAAGCAGCGTTGCTTTGTTCAGCAGCAAAACGTTTGGGCATACCATCATTCATGGTTCGCAATTCCGAATTAGTTCCTGATAAGGACAGTTCGTTTGTTTACTTCTTCATCGATCATTTGGACCATAGAGATAGGGATAAATTGGTTGCAGAAAGTTTTGGGAAATTAAAGAACATAAAAATGGCCCCCTCGTTGCAAGAATTACGGGTATATGATGATAAAGGTGCTCAGCAAATTGAATATGGTGTGCTAATGCCTCCTGCACTTTATAGTTCGGATAAACAAGCAGCGGAAGAGTATCTAAAGACAACGAGATATCCGTTTGTATCAAAAGCTATTGAGGGAGCCCATGCCAGCAATGTCAGACTTGTTGAAAATGAAAATCAAGCCAAAAAAGAACTCGAAGCAATATTCTCTGAAGAAGGAAAAGCACGTCATGATGCGCATATCCCTGGTTTAACTCAGAAGGGATATGTGTTGTGGCAAAAGTTCATGCCAAACAACCCAAATGACTGGAGACTTATCTTGCTTGGAGGAAAATACGGAATGGTTGTGCATAGGAAAAACCGGGATGACTTGCCATTTGCATCCGGTAGTGGGTTACGTACTCCAGAAAATGAATTAACACCACAAATAATATCTATGTTGGATTGGGCCCGAAAGTTTGTGTTAAACCATGGGATATCGGTCCTCGCAGCCGACGTGATTTTGGATGAGGATGAAGATTTTATTTTAGTTGAAACATCAACGACATGGCCAACGATAATGCATGAGAAGAATGTAGTATTCAAGTATGAAAACGATAATTGGGTAATTTCTAAGTTTAAAGGAACTCAACTCTTTGAATTGAAAGCTGAAATGATTCAGAAAGGTGAATTTCATGTTTGATGATATCTTGAGTAATCAAGAAGAAATTTTACATAATTTTTCAGGTAAGTCTGTGCTTGTAACCGGGGGTGCAGGTTTTATCGGCTCAAATTTGGTGAGGAAACTCGTAGACCTAAACGCTCGAGTACGCGTAATTGATAACTTAATTACAGGAAATCGTGAAAATTTGATTGGATTGCCCGATGACTCAGTTGAATTCATAGAAGGAGATATTAGAGATTATGAATTGTGCTTAGAAGTGATGAAGGATATTGATTTTGTTTCTCACCAAGCGGCTTTAGGAAGCGTGCCGAGATCGATGAAAGAACCACTTTTGAGTCACCAGCATAATGTAAATGGTACGCTAAACGTCTTATGGGCAGCAGTAAACTCGGGCATTTCTAGAGTAGTCATGGCTAGTTCATCATCAGTTTATGGTGATGAAGAGACGCTACCAAAGGTAGAGCATCTCACAGGCAATTTGCTATCGCCTTACGCTGCAACCAAATGTATTGGTGAATCTTACGCAGAAACTATGAACAAGGCCTATGGTTTGGAAGTAGTTGCTTTACGATACTTCAATATTTATGGCCCAAGGCAAGATCCTGAAGGCCCATACGCTGCTGTGATTCCAAAATTCATTGATTTGATGAGAGCAGGACATTCTCCGAAAATATACGGTGATGGGGATCAGAGTAGAGATTTTACCTATGTAGACAATGCCGTATTTGCGAATCTTTCTGGAATGGTAAAGCCGCTAAACACAGGATACTTGTGTGTCAATGTTGCGTGTGGCGGGCGGTTAACGGTAAATGAGCTTGTATCTAATTTGAAATCAGCAATGGAGAAACATATTCCTGAGGTTTCAGAAATACAACCGGTTTACGAGGCAAATCGTCCAGGCGATATTCTTCATTCTCATGCTGATATATCAAAGGCATCTAAATTTTTGAATTATGAAGTATTAGTTGGCATAGAGGAAGGCTTGCAAAAAACCGTTGAATGGTTCCTTAATCGTTGATTAATTTGTTAAAAAAATCGGCAGCTTCCGAGGCTCCATTAGGTAATACTAGTGTTTCCATTGCAATTTTCATCGCCGATCTCATTTCTGGATTAAGGGCTTGTTCAATGGCTAGGGTAAGATTGTTCTTATTTGGCTCCTCTATGACGATTATTGCATTTTGAGATGCGGCAGCCTTGGCTCGAGCTAATTGATCATCCATCCCAGTTTTTGTATTTGGAATGCAGATACTGGGTAAGTTATGGTGGATAACCTCATGATAGGAATTATACCCGCCAGCAATGATTGCAAAGTCAAAGGCGTTGAAGTACATCGAATTAGGGTAGTCCCGTAGAATTTGAAGTTGGCTTCCCTCAAATTCCATACGAGAACCAATCATTGATTCACCGATTACTATCCGGATATTCTTCTTTGAATTCAGAATGCTTATGCAATTTGAAATTACATTGTCAATGTCGTTAATGTTTCCAGCACCTAATTGAATGTAAACAACAAACATGCCGTCTCTAAGCCCCAGTCTAGTGCGTGCAATTTTCTTTGAGACTAATTCAGTAGGATCACATAGAATTATTGGGTTGCAATATGAGACTTCAAGCCCGTACAATATTTCTTTAGAAACATCTGACGTAATGCTATCTTTTGGCCGAACTATATGGTCGAAATGGTTCAAACTATCTTTGGGTATTTTTGTTGCTTTTTTCTTAAATGTGCCCCTTCTTACCCATACCTTTGCTATATTTTTTCTTTCTTTAATCGTATTTAACATCCCTCTGTATGGAAAAGCGCCGTCAAAAACAAACAACTTAGGTTTGTGAGCAGCAAAAACAAGAGAGAGAGACTCCTCTAAAATGGCATTCCATGAGGTAGTAGTTGAGTCCTGATACTCCTTCCTACCTGGTATTCGATATCCAATTATTCCATGTTCTTTTAGCAGATGCATTGTTGACATAGTTGAAAAGAACACGATTTCTAATTCAGGGTCTTTTTCTTTCATTCGCTTTGCTATTGCCAATAGCCTCGTGAAATGCCCGAAACCTACTCCGTTTGTTGGAAACATTATCACACAATTTCTATTATTTGAATTAATTATGTCAAAATCGTCTTGATTGAACTTCTTTTTTCCAATCCGTTCCAAACCCCAATCAAAGCCAATAAATAATAATAGGAATGGTAGAATCAATAATTTTGGTGGGAATTTGATAGAATTTACGATGGTTGTACCAAGTCTAAAAGCAAGGGATGAGCGTATTCTTCTCAATTCTCTATAGTGCTTATTTTCTCGTAAAAGTAATTGACTTATCGAATCATCATCATCTTCGATTGTGGAATCAGATGTTGACATAGCCTCTCCAAAACTACATACTTCAAATTAATTCCGAAGTTATTCTGGCAAATGACTTTCTACCGTTGAGTCCTGATAGGAATGAAACTCATATGGATGTAGCATGGCTTACTGCTAGGAAAATAGACAAAGATCTTTGTGCGACCACGCAACTTGCACTTGCGAATGGCCTAGTAGAAATGGGTATAAACCTAGTTATGTACTCTCCAAGTAATATCTCTGCTTCATCTTTTCAACATGTACAAGTTAACCGTTCAAGCATTATGGGATTACAATCATCATCCATAGTGAATAATTTAAAAAAACATCTTGAAAATATAGAAAATTCAGATTGTGTAATTATTGATTGGAAATTAAGCAAAATAGCAAAGCATATCGAAAGTAAATGTATAATTATTGATCGTGGACCTCCTGCCGACAAAGGCATATTTTCTTATTTGCAATGGCCCGCTTGGAGTAGAGCATGGAGGAATTCTAGTTTTGGTTGTGTTGTTTCAGGGCCTCATGGGGATTTTGTCAAAAAGAAAATTCCCGAATTTAATGGTAGATTGAAGATATTGCCAGCAGGTGTTGATACAACTGTTTTTTTCCCGCGAGAAAAGAATGATAACAAGATTAAGCTAGTTTATCATGGAAGATTAGATGAACACAGGGGCCTTCCTATGGTTCTAGAACTCGCAAGATTATTAGACACTCAATCGGATAAATTTGAGTTTCATTTTCATGGTGAAGGGAAGTATAAAGAAGTACTAATTTCATCGAAAATTCCAAATGTTCACGTGACAGGTAACCTTGATCAAATTGATCTCGCCAAACGTTTGGGTGGTTATGATATTGGGCTATTGCCAATGCCCGATCAAAGGATATGGAGGATTGCCAGTCCTTTGAAGAGATCAGAATATCTCGCTTCAGGCCTTGTGGTCTTGGGCATAGATCATCAAGGAAATAGTTTTGAAAAAAACCATTCTTTCATGAAACTATTCAGTCAAGAAAGATTTCTTAACCAATCAATAGATTGGTTAATGAATATTGACTTACCGAATTTTCGAAAATTACAAACTGAATGTAAAATTTTTGCTGAGAGAGAATTACAATGGAGAGTTTCGATTCAGAACCTCTATGATCTGATTTTGGAGATTACTTCATAGTGAATCAGAATATATTTTAATTTGTATTGTTTATTTACGAGATTAATTATCTCGCAATGCTGGAATGAGTGACAAAAAAAAAATACCTTTGCAATCGATAACACAAATGTGCGCAAGGTATCAATGCTGGTCACAAATAACTGCGACCCTGATCCAAGGGTCCTCCGAATGGGTATTTGGTTGGTTGAGGAAGGATATGATGTCACAATCTACGCGTATGATCGAATGAAGGAAAGTGAGAAAACCTCTTTGGTTCAAGGTGTGAAAATTTTACGATTTCAACATGGGAACTCTCCTTATGGAGGCACAATCAAAACAATTACCGGGAAAAAGCGGTTTTTGAAATTTGCAATAACAGAAATAAAAAAATCTCCTCCAGAAATTGTTTTTTGTCATGATGGTGATACTCTTCAAGCAGGCGTGTATTTAAAGCGGAAACTAAACATATGCCTAATACTCGACATGCATGATTTACATTTTTCTTGGCCTAGAATGAACAATCCTCGCTCTTTTTCAAGAAGATTAGTGAGTAAATATCAACAAAAGCAATTTGAAAAGCATTTGACGAAACCTGACCTTATATTCACTTCAAGTGGGTCTCTACGTAACGGCAGATTTCCGGGATTCAAGCAATGGATAAAGCAAAGAGGGATTGACTCGGTTGTAATTGAGAATAGGCCACAACAACCTCGGAAAATCCCAAAACAAATTAATAATAAAGAAACCGTTATTTCATATGTTGGAAAAATACGTGATAAAGAGGCTATGACCTTTTTAATTTCATCTGTAATTAAGTTAAGAGATCTCTCAAAAATTAAACTCTTAATCGCAGGAGATGGTGTACTATCCGAAAAAGTTGAGAGAGACTTAATCCAGCAACGTAAAGAGTTCGGTATAGATTTCGAGTTTCACGGGCGATTTGATGTTGAACAAAAATATCAATTGATAGCAAGAAGTGATGTTATGTTTGCAATGTACAATCCAAAAAGAGGTAATATCTCTGAAGGGGCGCTCCCAACAAAGATGTTTGATGCTGCATCCGTAGGCATCCCAAGTATTGTCAATTCTAACTGCCTTATGGGAGAAATAATTGAGAAAGAAGAGTGGGGTTTCAGTGTAGAATGGGGAAATTTCGAAGAATTAAGAGATGCGATTTTGTCTGCAAAGAAATACCCAGAAATTAACTTTAAACGAAAACCGATTAAAGATCAATTTTTAGAAGCAATGAATTCTTTAGGATGATAAATTAAAGATAATTTTTGATTTATGGACGCCATGGCGTGGATTTCCAAAAGGTCAGTATTTGTGGTCTTCAATGATTGGTTTTTCAAACACTCTTCCCAACTCTTAATTCCCATCGGTAGTTTTTCAACACATTCTTCAAATCCAGATAAATTATCTGAGGTAAGAACTCGACAGCCTGCTGCTAAACCTTCAAGGATGACCATGGGTTGACCTTCAAAGGCAGATGGTACAAGCAGTATTGCGCTTTCTTCAAGTAGTCTCCTTTTCTCTTGTTCA
>MDSV01020373.1_pt1 | contig 12677 bp, 13 predicted proteins | sample 810851 | NCBI WGS metagenome assembly MDSV01 (sample SAMN05326640, study PRJNA326480) | marine metagenome | isolation source: seawater | place: Atlantic Ocean: North East | collected 2012
ATGTCTTAAGACAAAGTACCATCGGCGCTGAAAAGCTTGACTTCCGAGTTCGGGATGGGATCGGGTATTACCTCTTCGCTATAATCACCAGGCGGAGTAGTTATACCCAAAGAAACATGTTAGTCAAAGATTAATTTTTTAGGCATCTAAGACTTTAATGAATACAAAATTATTGTTTTTAGTGCAATAAAAGCATCTTTCAGTCCTATTTTTTTTCCTTCTTGGTATGATCTTCCATTATAGGTAATCGGAACCTCAAAAAATTTGTACTTTTTTTTAGATAATTTAATAGTTACCTCAGGTTCAAATGAAAAAGTTTTTTCCTTTAGAGAGATACTTTTTAAAGCATCTGTTTTAAAAACTTTATAGCCAGTTTCCATATCTGTAAGATTTAGGTTTATAAATAGATTGCAAATAAAGGTTAAAATTTTATTTGCTAAATAATGCCAAAAAAAATGTATTCTAACATATTTGCCTCCACCTAAAAATCTAGAGCCATAGACAACATCTGCGTTTGTTTCAAAAAAAGGAACTAACAACTTATTGTAATCCATGGGGTCATATTCTAGATCTGCATCTTGAATAATGATTACATCACCAGTGACGTATTGAAGTGCTGTTTGAATAGCTGCACCTTTACCTAAATTACTTTCATGGAAATAAACTTTAATTTTTTCTTCTCGGCTTAAATTTTTTAATAATTCAACTGTTCCATCTTTAGAATGATCATCAATAATAAGAATTTCGTAATTTAAAAAATTGTAATTTTGTAAACTATTAATTACTTTTTTCAAAATAACACCAATGGATTGTTTTTCATTATAACAAGGAATTATTACTGAAAGTTTAAATGTATCTTTGTTAATCATGATCAATTTCTAAATTTATTCACTACTAAATATCCGTTCTTTTTACTAACTTCTAGCTTATTATATGAACAGATAAATGGAGTATTCCAACAAAGTCTTCCTTGCCAGCTATTTTTCTTATTTTTTTTAATATCTGGATAATAAATATTAGCATATTTGTTACTAATTTTAGTATTTAAAATATATTCATTTTCTATTTTTTGTATTCCTAAGAAAAGCTTTTCAGAATTATTTATTCTTAAAATATTCTTTGAGAAACTGAAGATTAAAAAAATTGAAATAAAAATTAGAAATTTTTCTTTTGAAAATTCTTTTGATATTAAAGTACTTGAAAAGAATAAAAATACTAAAGTTAAAAAAATATGTATTGCAAATCTAAAAACTGGAGAATAATTTAACCAAAAAAGTAAACTTAAGGTAACGAAAAAAATTAATATTAATCTTTCTTTAAAGACGACATGAATTCCTGGTCTTTTTTTTAAAACAAAAACAAATATTAATAATGGTAAAATCATAGTCAATAAATGTTCTGTTATTTCTAAAGAACTTCTTTTAATCCAAAACAAAAACCAATTAAAATTACTTAAATAATCTTTGGGTGAATAAATGTCTTTTGCTAAAGAATAACTTTTATTCGTTAATTCAAGTTGTTTAGATAGATCTATATGGTCAGGATTAAACCAGCTTACATTCAAACAAGTTAGAGTAGTGGGAAACAATAGGCAACCTGTGTAAATAAATTGTTGTATAAAAAAAACAATACATAAAAAAATAATCATTAGAAAATTAAAATTAAAAATATAAAATTTCAAAGTTTTGAAATTTGAAAAATATAGATAAATTGGTAAAATTATGATTATAGCCGTACTAAGTTTAATCAAAATTGCAAATATTGAAAAGGATAAATTGAAATAAAAAAAGGATTTTTTATATAAATTTTCTTTAGTTTCATAAAATTTGATAAAATAAAAAATACTTAAAACTGAAAAAATGATTGCAGGAAAATCAACACCAAATTCTGATATTCTAGTAAATTTTAACAAAAAATAAAATAAAATAACAATTAGATAATAATCACTATTATTAATTTGGTCTTTTTTTTTAATAATATTTTTTATTGAAAATATTATAAAACTTAAAAATAATAAAAAACTTGGTAATGTTAAAAAGTCAAAATTTTTATTATCAATAAAAAAGATTGGGTATAAATTTAACCATAAAGAATTATATACAAATGGTTTATCTATGTTAGCAAAGCCAAAAACTATTTTTTCCTCGATAAATGCTAAAGAATAAGGGAGATGGTAATATCCAAAGTCCTCATGATATTTTTGAGAAATAAAAATTGGTAAAAGTAAAAATATTACTATGAAATATAATATTAAAGTTTTTTTTTCTAAAAAAATTGAATGCTTTTTTTTATAAAAAAATAAAATAATACCTAATAAAAAAATACTAACGCTTATCAAAAAATTTATTTTAAAAAATAGATGAATAAAAGTGATGATTAATGAAGTTACTATAAATCCAAAAAAAATATTAATAAAAAAATTACTTTTCGTGTTAAAAGTAATTAAACTTCCTATACCTGAGAATGATAACGATAGAAAAATAATGGCTATTAAAAAAACTAATAACTCAAGAATAATCATAGAATAATTTAACAATTACTTTTTTTACAAATTTTTTTTAAAATCTTTAATAGTTTTATCTAAGGCTGTATTAAAATTCATTTTACTAGTCCATCCATCTTTTTTTGCTAAAGAAGTATCCAGTTTTTTTCTTTTAACTCCATCAATTTTTTTATTATTATCAAATTTAATTAAAACGGTAGGATCAATTTTATTTTTTATTTTAATGGCATAATCTTTTATTGTCATCTCTATCGAAGAACCAATGTTTATCAAAGGGTAAATATATTTTTTATTTAAATAAAAATCACATGCCTCTGCTACTTCATCAACATACAAAACTTCTCTCAATGGTTTACCTGTCCCCCATAATTTTACGACTTTATTTTTACTGTTTTTACTTGCATAAAATATCTTTTTTATCAAAGCTGGTAAAAAATGAGAATTTTGTAAATCATAACTATCATTTGGCCCAAAAAGATTGCATGGCATTAAACAAATATATTTTGTTTTATGTTGTTTATTAAAAGCATTAATCATTTGAATTCCAGCTATTTTTGCAACAGCATAACTTTCGTTAGTTTTTTCAAGAGCACCTGTTAATATTTGATTTTCTTTTATAGGCCTTTTTAAATCTTTTGGATAAATACAACTTGATCCAAAAAGAATTAATTTTTTTACTTTATTTTCATAACTTGATGAAATTAAATTCGTTTGGATTTGTAAGTTATCATTAATAAAATTTGCAGGATATTTAATATTAGCTTTAATACCACCAACTTTTGCTGCTGCTATAATTACAGCATGTGGTTTTTTTTTTTTAAAAAAATTTTTAACTGATAGCTGATTCCTTAAATCTAATTCTTTTTTATCAGCTACAATTAAATTTTTATATCCCTTTCTTTTAAATATCCTTAAGATTGAAGACCCGAGCATACCCTTATGACCAGCTATAAATATCTTGCTGTGAATATTTATCATGTCAAATTTTCTAATTCATGCTCTATCATTTCATCAATTAAATTATCTATAGACATTTTTGGAGACCATTTTAATATTTTTTTTGCTTTCAGTGCGTTACCTTTTAAATAATCAACTTCGACTGGTCTAAAATATCTTTTTTTACACTCAATCAAAACGTTATTAGATTCAATATCGACAGCTTTTTCATTGATGCCCTTACCTATCCATTTGATTTTAAAACCAATTTTTCTGGCAGCTTTGTTAACAAATTCTTTGATCGTAAAAGTTTTACCAGTTGCTATCACATAATCATTAGGTTTTTTTTGCTGTAGCATTCTCCACATTGCCTCTACATAATCTCTGGCGTGACCCCAATCTCTTTTAGAATAAAGATTCCCCAAAAATAATTTTTTTTGATAACCTTTTTTTATTTTTATTAAACCTTGAATAATTTTTTTTGTAACAAAAGTTTCACCTCTAACTGGGCTTTCATGATTAAACAAAATTCCATTACAAGCAAAAATATTGTAAGCTTCTCTATAATTTATTGTAATCCAGTGTGCAAAACATTTTGAAACACCATAAGGACTAGCTGGATAAAATGGTGTTTTTTCATTTTGAAATTTTTCTTTAGTTCTTCCAAACATTTCAGAGGTTCCAGCTTGGTAAAATTTAACTTTTTTTTCAAAATTTAAATTTTTAATTGCCTCTAAAATTCTCAATGTTCCAAGACTATTTACTTCTGCAGAATATTCGGGTACCTCAAATGAAACTTGGACGTGCGATTGTGCTGCAAGATTATATATTTCATTAGGTTTAGTCTTTTTGATTAAATTTGATGTTGAAGATGAGTCAGTAAGATCTCCATAAAATAGAACAAAATCTGATTTTGAATTTATATCTTTATATATATCATCTATCCTTTGAGTATTAATTATTGAAGAACGTCTTTTTACCCCATAAACTTTATAATTCTTTTTCAATAAAAGTTTTGATAAATATGCACCATCTTGACCTGTGACTCCAAAAATTAAAGCAACTTTTTTTTTCATTTGGAATATTTTTTAAATTATATATTCTGTATTCATTTTATTCATATAATGCAAGTAAGTCTTATAACATGTACAAATAATAGTGAAAAAACAATTAAAAATTGTTGCCAATCTATTTTGCTACAAAGTCATAATAATATAGAACATATTATTATAGATAAAAATTCTCAAGATAATACGATTTCTATAATCAAAAAATATGAAAGAGAAAACTTGAAGATATATCAGCAAAAAAGTTTTGGTATCTATGGAGCTCTTAATGAAGGTATGAAAATGTCTAGTGGAAATATAATTGGTATATTACATTCTGATGATGAATTTATCGATAATGAAATCATTTCAATAATTGTACAAAAATTTTTAGACAAAAATCTAGACGTTTTATTTTCTAATATTTATTATACAAAAAAAAATGATGTGAATAAAATTATAAGAAAATGGAAATCAAATCTTGAGGAAGGAATTCAATCAAATAGTAATTTAGAAAAAAAAATTAATAATGGATGGATGCCCCCACATACAACATTATTTTTCAAGAAAGATTTATTAAAAGATTTGGATTTTTACGATGAAAAATTTAAAATATCATCAGATTATGATTTTATAATAAGATTATTTAAAAAAAGTAATCTTAAAATTTATTATCTGAATAAATTTACTGTGAAAATGAGATACGGTGGAATAAGTAACAAAAATATTAAAAATATATTTATAAAAATGAGTGAGGACTTTCAAATCATGAAAAAATTTAAGTTAAATGCTATCAAAGCAATAATTATAAAAAATTTATCTAAAATTAGTCAATTTTTTTAATTTTTAACTTTATCTAATGGTTATTATTGCAGGAACGTTTTCACTTAAAAGAATTACCAAATCTAAATCTTTTTCATATTCAATATCTCTAATTCTATTTCCTTTCAGTAAAATTCTTCCATTACTTGATAATTCGGTAAAATCTTTACTAACATTTAAATTATATATTGAATTAGCTCTTAAGGATGAAACCCATAGACATTTTGATACACAAAAAGAGTTTTTTTCTAAATAAATTACTTCACTAATTCCAATTGAAGGATCATAATATTTTAATGGTTCAATAAATCCTAACTCATTGTGGCTCTTTTTAAATGTATCTTTATCAAATAAATCCTCCTCACCTTTATAGGCTGTACCATAAGAAGCTTTTGGCCAACCAAAATTTTTGTCTTTTTCTAGATTTATAAAATTAAAATTTATTTCATCTCCACCTTTTGGACCATGTTCAGTGTTGATTACTATGTTTTCATTAGAATGGTAATATAAGCCTTGAGGATTTCTGTGACCAAGTGAAATTAATTCATAATTTTTTGTATTTAAATCAACTGCAATTATTTTACCAAGAAGAGTGTCCTTATTCTGAGGTGACTCATAATTTTTAGAGAAACCTATTGAGAATAGAATTTTCTCATTTTTGAATTTTTCTATTCTTCCTCCTGAAAAAACATTATAGTTTTCCCAATATTCTTTAGTTTCAAAAAAAAGTTCAAAATTTATTTTTTTTAAATTTAAATCAGCATAATATAAATTAATAGTTACTCCATTTTTATTTTTTATCATCATCGAAATAAAAACTTTATTATCTGAAATAAACAGGTCTCTAATTCCAATCAAAGAAGAGTTATTTTCTTTTAAAATTTCATTAATATTATTTGATAAATTTTTGAAATTTAAATTATCTGTTAAAAGATTTTTCTTATCAAAATAAACTATTTTTCCATAACCTGATATTGCAAATAGTTTTTCATTATAAATTTCTAAATAATGTGCTCTTAAAGAATTTATTTCTGCTTTCCAACCTAAATTAGTATCCAGTCTTTTAAATGGTAAAAAGAAAAAATTTACGTCGTATTCGTTATTATTTAATTTAACTGACTTACTGTCAAATTTTTGACCCTCATTACCTTGTTCATATTTTCTCAATTGTAATTCTAGGGTGTCATTTTTTGCTTTAAGATTTGGAATAATAAAAATGTTATCTTTTATTTTTTTTATATAGTGTTGCGGTATTATTTTTTTTACTGACTCTATAATTTTACTCTGTCTGTCATAGCCAAATCTAACTATATCTGAAACTTTAAAGAATAGATAAATAATTAAGAAAAAAAAAATTATAACAAGAAAAGATACAAATATCCTTTTTTTAAAATATTGCTTATTCATCTAATTTTTATAATTTGATACTTTTTTTGTACCAATTCAATGATGATTTTAACACATGCGTTAAATTGTTAAACTTAGGTTTCCATTTTGTATATTTCATTAACTTATTTGGATTTGAAATTGAAATTATGATGTCACTTTTTCTTCTTTTTCCCACTTTATAATTAATTTTATTTTTAGTGATAGAATTGAATTTTTGAAAAATTTCTTTAACAGAAAAACCATAACCATAACCACAATTAAAAATTTTAAATACCCTTTTTTTAATAATTAAATTTGCTGCAAGTAGGTGAATTTGTGCTAAATCTTCAACATGAATATAATCTCGAATTGGAGTCCCATCTTTTGTTTTATAGTCATTTCCATTAATTATAAACTTCTTTTTTTTTATACTTGATGAACACAAATTTAAAATTAAATTGTAACCATTTTTTACATTAAATCCACATCTCAGTTTTTTATCTGAACCTGCTACATTAAAATATCTTAAAATAATACATCTAATATGATTTTTTTTTTTTTTAAATAACTTTCTAATTTTAATTTTGATTTTGGGTATGGCGACATTGGATTAAGACTATCTTTTTCGTTTACTCGTTTATTTTTATTTCCATAAACCGCAGCTGTAGAGGAATAAATAAATCTATTAATCTTATTTTTAATACAATTTTCAAAAAAAACTTTTCCCTTAAAAAAATTATTTTCAAAGTATTTAGTTGGATATTTAATAGACTCTTCATTATTAATTAAAGCTGCAAAATGGAAAACAACATCATATTTTTTTTTTAAGATAATTTTTTGAATTCTGTTTGTATCTGAAATATCAACTTTATAAAATTTTGCTTTTTTTGGAATATTTTTTTTATTACCTGTGGAAAGATTATCAATGATGGTGACATCATGACCGCGATCTAGTAAGAAATTTGATACTGTACTTCCTATATAGCCAGCGCCTCCCGTTACCAGTGCTTTCATATTATATTTTCTTTTTTAGATATATGATTACTGAGGTATAAACAATTATACTTATTATTAAAATATAATATGTTTCAATTTTCAATAACAACATCAGTGAAGGAAGTACACACATTAAACTAGTAAAAAATACTGTATAGTTGGTATTTTTAAAGTAATTATTTACAATGTGATGTAGGTGATTAACGTCTCCTTTAAAAGGATTTTGTTTATTAATTGACCTAACTATAAATAATCTTAGCATATCAATAGATGGTATTAAAAGAATTATAAATATCTGATCACCATACAAAAAATTCTCAAAATATTTATATTGATATATAAAAGTGCACCCAATAATTGAACTTAATAAATAACAACCACCATCACCCAAAAATATTTTATTTTTATAATTTAAAATGCCTAAAAAAATTAAACAAACTAAAATTAAAATAAAGAATATTGGAAAATAACCATTTAATATAAATATTATAAATATAAATGTACTAAAAAAAATTAATTGTAAATTAATACCATCAAACATATTCAAAGCATTTGATAACAATGCAAATGATAAAACTAAAAAAATTGCAGAAAAATTATTGAAATAATACGTTTTTTCTATAAACGAAATTCTTATATATTTTAGTTTAATTTCAGGAAATAAGTAGGCTACTAAAACAAATGATAAACAAATCAAAAATAATTTTAAATTTGGGGTTAAGTTTTTTATGTCATCAACAAAACCCACCAAAAAAAATAAAGTACTCAACAATATTACAATATAACTAAACTCTGTATTGAAAAACAAATCATTTAAGCTCAAAAATTTAAGAATAAAGATTATTAAATAAAAATTTAATAAAAGTATCAAACCTCCCAATAAAGAAACCGGACGTTTATGTCTTTTTAACTTACCATCAGGTTTATCAAAAAAAATTAATCTTTTTTCTAAAGCTTCAAAGTAAAAAAAAATTAATAAATTAAAAAAGAAAAAAAATATGATTAGAAAAAAATATTCCATTATTTTTTTGATCTTAATTGAAATATATAAAGTTTCGCAGATTTTATAATATTGAAATAATTATATTTTTTTTTGCTTATTTTAAAAAAATTCGTGAGACTTTTTTCACTTTTTTTATTGTAAAAAACGGTAGATCTATAAAAATTAATTAAATCATTTAAATTTGTAAATTTTAATATATTCCTAAAATTGTATATTTTATTTTTATATTTTTTTTGTCTTAAAAAAACAGATAGTTTTTTTGACGAAAAATCAATGTATCTTTTTGCAATAGCTGGTAATGTTTTTTCCCGCAAAGCAAATTCTGTTAATGTGTGTGGATAACAGGGTGCAGTAATCAAAAATTTACCTTTTGGTTTTAAAAATTTTGAACATTCTTTAATTACCCTTAATGGATTTTTTGCATAATAAAGTGCATAAGATGAAATAATTTTATCAAATTTAATATTTTTTGACACTAAGTAACTTGGAATTGCGTCCATTGAAATGCATTTTATTTTTATATTTTTAGTTTTTTGATTTTTTCTTAAAATCTCAAGAGATTTTTGAGAATAATCTGTTGCTACTATTAGTCCCTCATCTCCAACTATTTTAGCATGTTTTAAAACATGACTTCCTATTCCGCACCCAAGCTCTAAAATTATGTCTTTTTTTTTTATTTTATATCTATCAAATAACCATTTTGTTAAATCTTTTGTTCCAAGTTTTTTGTTTAGACTAAGTCTATTCTGTAAATTTTTTGATGAAATTGCTCTTTTTTCAACAATTGATAGTTGGCTTTTCATGATAAAAGTTGATACTACAATTTAATTAATATTTCTAATAATTATTTATGAATAGAGTTTTTGTAGTTGCAGCACACCCTGATGATGAAGTTTTGGGATGTGGAGGAACTCTTTTAAAACATATAAACCAAGGTGATAAAGTTTATGTTTTATTTGTTACAGAAGGTGTTTCAGGTAGATACAAAAAGAATGAGGCTAATAAATCAATTAAAGAAATTTCCAAAAGGGAAATTATGGCTAGAAAAGCCGCAAAAATAGGTAAATTTAAAATAGTTGATTTTTTAAACTTAAAAAATTTAGAATTAAGTAATTATCCTCATAATTATTTAACTAATTTAATTGTGAAGTACTTTAAAAAGTTTAAACCTGATATTGTCTATACACATTATGAACATGATTTAAATATTGATCATTATCATACCTTTTTTTCAACATTTGTTGCCTCAAGACCCAATAATGATTATTTAATAAAAAAACTTTTGAGTTTTGAGATACCATCATCAACTGATTGGGGAATTAATCAAAATGGTAAATTATTTTGTCCCAATTATTTTGTTGATACCTTTAAATTTAAAAGAAAGAAAGAAAGACTATTAGACTGTTATAAATATGAATTGAGAAAACCTCCACATTCTCGATCTTTAAGAAATATTCATGCTTTATCTACTTATAGAGGTGGAATTGTAGGTCTTAATTATGCAGAAGCTTTTTTGGTAAATAAAATAATATCTTAAAAATATTTTAATTTAAATTGAATTAAAAAATTCGGTAAAAAATAGATTAGAAGTAATTTAAACTTATTAAACGAAAAAGAAAATCTCAATATGTCAAAAATTAAAGAAAAATTTTTTTTGTGAATTAAAAGATAAATTAATCTCAAATACTCCAATCTATCAAAAAGTTTTTTTTTATTTTTTCTAAAAGACGCTTTTTTGAAATTTTGATTTTTTAACCAATTTTTAAATTCTTTATAAAACATTTTCCTATTTTTATGAGTAAAATTATTATCATGAATTCTTATATTCACTAAAAAATCTTGAAATGCCATTCCCATATATTTTTCTGCTATTCGAATTATAAGGTCATAATCACCAATAATATTAAAACTAGGATTAAACTTAAATTTTTTAATTAATTCTTTTTTAATTATTATTGTACTCAACTTTACAAAATAAAATTTTAGTAACTTATCCATTATATATCCAGAAGGTAATTCAACTTTTAGAAATTTTTTAAAATTCCTTTTTTTTTCATAATAATGAAAACAATTTGAAAATGAAAAACCGTAAATTTTTGAGGATTTAAAAAACTTTTTTCTAGACATCAAAAAATTATTTTTCCACCAATCGTCTGCATCTAAGAAAGTAATGAAATCTCCCTTACATCTTTTAAGCGCTAGATTTCTTGATTTATATAAGTTTATTTTTTTTGGCGTCTTAAAATATTTAAATCTTTTATCTTTAAAAGATTTAAATATTTTAGCACTTTGATCTGTGGAACAATTATCAAAAAAAATTACTTCAAAATTTTTAAAAGTTTGAGATTTGACTGAATTTAAAGTTTCACGTAAATATTTTTCACCATTATAACAATTGATGATAATGCTAACTAGTTTTTTTTTCATTTATAGAATTAAAATAAAAATAGTATCCGATAGGAAAAAAATATATCATAGATAACCAGTTATTAAAAAAATTTCCACTAGGTATTAAAGGCCATAAATTTATAAAAATAGCAGACACAAGGATACCTTTTGATACTATATACTTATCGAAATAGTCCATTTTATTTATTTCTCTTTTACACATAAAAATTTCTCTAATAAAAAAACTTAGAGCAAAAATTAATAAAGATAATCCTATTATTCCTGTGGACACCAATATTTGAACATAAGTATTGTGAGGATGGGTAGAACATCCATCATTTTTCTCTAATATGTATATTTTATTTCTACATAGATATCTAAAACCTTTTACTCCCGTACCAATTAAAGGATGATCCTTAAATATTTCGTAAGATAACATATAATGACCATGATGATCGTGTGAGAAAATATAAACTTTATTGAAAATTTTTTTTTTATGTTCTTCATATTGTTCCTCTCCAGCTCCTATTATTTGATTGAAAGATTTTGTAAACATTCTGTTAGCTGGATTAGGTTGTTCTGTTAATTTTATATGAGGGATTAGAAGCGCAAAAAGAATTAATAAACTTATTGTCCAAATTACAAATTTCCTTAGATATTTATTAATAAAAAAAATTGAAAAGAAAAAAAGAATAAGTAAAAAAAAAGATGTTCTTTCACCAGATAAATAAACAATCAAACAACTTAAAGAAATTAGAATTATGTAATAAAAATTTATTTTTTTATCATTTATAAAATCATTCATTACCAAATAAACTAAGAAAATAGGAATTAATCTTACTATAAATCCCCCTAAAATTAGTTCTTCCCCAAAAAAACTTGAAATACGACCTCTCAAAATTTCATAACCAATAATATTTTTTCCAGTTAAGTATTGAAATAAAGAGTCTAAAATAATCAAACAAAAAATAAATACATACAAAGCTAATACTTTTTTATTAAATATTTGAAATTTATCTAAAATATACCAAGCTGAAATTGCAAATAAAGGTATACGAAAATAGAAAATTCCAGACTTAGAGTAATCAAAACTATAAAAATTTGATAATGTCGATATTAAAACAATAGAGTATAACAGTGAAAGGAAAACAAAGAATTTATTTCTAATATATTTATAATTTTTTTCTATATAAATAGAATAGCTTGCAAAAATAATAGTTGATACTAAAAAAATTTCTGAAATTAAAGGACCAATCATTAGCAAAAAAGGAAATATTGCTAATCCATAACCAAAAAAATATTTTTCAAGTTGATTTTGTAAAATCATTTTTCAACAGATTTCAAAAGTTCTGATTTAAAATTATTTTTTGTATAAAAATAATTTTTTTTAATTTTTTTTTGTATATTTGCATAATTTTTAAATATATGATTAATTGTTTTTCTTAAACTTCTCTCATTTCTTTTGCAAACAAAAATCCCTTTTCTACCATGAGTGACATACTTAATATCCTCAAAAATGATTATTGGCCTCAGTCTAGCTAATGATTCTGATATAACTTTTGGAAAACCTTCTATATAAGATGGCAATATAAATATCTTTGAAGAATCATATAAA
>MDSV01028361.1_pt1 | contig 12675 bp, 9 predicted proteins | sample 810851 | NCBI WGS metagenome assembly MDSV01 (sample SAMN05326640, study PRJNA326480) | marine metagenome | isolation source: seawater | place: Atlantic Ocean: North East | collected 2012
CATCGATTTAAAAGCCGTGCCGGATTGTTGCCCGTCCGAGGTGATCGAGAGTCAGATTTGGCGGCGAACAGCCATCACGGCGATGTGCGTGCAATCCGGCATCGTCTCTTCGTTGGTGGCGTTGGGAAGCGGTCGAGGCGACGTCGCATTTTTTGCGCCCGATTCCGATGCGACGTCGCGATCGCAGCCGAACGCCGTTCACAGTGCGCCGGTCACGGCCATGACGTTCATACCTCGAAGCTCGCACGTATTCTGCGCTCGACGCGACGGTTCCGTGGAAATTTGGGATTCGGCGACGTGCACGCGATTATCCGTCGTTCGCCACGCCCACGGCAAAAAGTGCGTCTCCTTTGTATCTCCCGTCGTCAACCAAGTCATCTCTTCGGTGCCCCTGACGGCGTCCGCCGGTGACGACGGCACCGTCAAGCTCTGGGACGCTCGACAGAGCGACTCGACGAGATCGGTCAGCGTCATCAAGGGACACGCGGGCGGCGTGACCGCCTTTGCCACGCGAGACGCGCGCGGCGGCGCCGTGGGGAGCGTTCTCACCGGCGACGCCGCCGGAGTCGTTCGAGCGTGGGATCCTCGTCACGCGAGCGCGGGTCCCGTCGCGCTCGCACACGCGCATCGCGGCAAAGTCACGTGTTTAGCACCTCTCCAGCTCTCCGACTCCACCGCGAGCGCGGGAGAAGACGGCGTCGTGCGCGTCTTGCGACTGGACGGCGAATCCGGCGGCGACATTTGTCTGAGCGGTCATCTCAGCGACATCACCTCGCTCGCCGTGCTTCAGGACGAGACGCGCGGTCGTGAACCCGTCGGTGTCATCGCGTCGGGATCAGCCGACGGCGAGCTGTGCCTGTGGTCCGGCGGCGATCTCATCGAGGACGCGCGTCGTCCGTGGAGATGCGTCAGCAAATCGCGCGCGCACGTCGGCGCCGTCACCAACCTCGCCATCGAATCCACCGGTCGTCCTCGACGTCCCGCCAGCGCCATAAACGCCGGTCGAGGTCAAGCCACGGACGTATCGATGAAATCTTTCCTCTCCGCCTCCACGGACGGTTCCTTCGCGCGTTGGAATCTCGCGACGGCGCGTCTTCGGGGACACGTCGCCGCCACGAGTTGGTCACCCTCCTCCATGCGCGTCCCTCCTCGACGCGCCTCGACCGAGACCGTGTGCGCCGTCATCGAGGCCTCTCGCGCTCGTTTCATCTCCGGCGATCGTTTCGGCACGCTCAGGCGCGCATCGTTACCCAAAAAGGACATCCTCGCCTCGTGAGCGGCGTCATCCGGCGTCATCCGGCGTAGACGCGCCCGCGCTCTCAATGCATCAATCTTCAATCTTCATCCGTCGCCTCGCGTCATGAACGAATACGAACGCCGGCGCGAAGAGCGCATCGCTCGAAACCGAGCGGTGCTCGAGCGTCTCATCGCGTCCGATCCCGCGCACGCGGCGTTACACGCGGGGACGTCGAAGACGACGTCTCGCGCGACGCCGCGCGTGGATTCGAAATTGAAAAAGAAGACGGCGCGCCGCGTCGATGCGAGCGATCTGCGTCGATCGGGACGCGTGCGGAAACTTCCCGCGCCCGTGTACACGACGTTTGACGTGGACGACGATCTGGGCGACGCGAACGCGACGAGGAAGCGCGTGAAGATGAGCGAGACGGCGGCGGCGAGAAAGCCAAGCGGGACGGCGGCGGCGGCGAGAAAGTCGAGCGCGCCGCCGAGCGCGAACTCTCTCCGCGCGCTCGATGCGAGACTGTGGGACGTGTACGTGAATTATTTAGGTTTACCGATTTCACCGCCTCCGAACGACGGCGGTCTGAAGGCGGCGGTCGTGCGCGCGCTCAGTCCGGTGGCGAATCCAAAGTTTAGCAAAATGAGCGGGATACAAGAGTGGAAGAATTGCGTCGCGCTCTACGTCAACGTCGGTGATAAGCACGGAAACACGTACGATAATGTCTTTACGCGCGCTGGATCGCGAATCTCGTGGTTCGCGCAACCGAGACAAGACGAGGACACGCCGGTGATTCGTTCCATCGTCAAGACGGCGACCATGGACGAGGAGAGCGTGGAGGACGCGCGACGACGCGCGGAGGAGGGCGAAGACGCCGCGCCGAGATATGTCGATTGGCCGTTACACTTGTTTTGTCGAATGGAGGGGTGCGAATACGTGTACTGCGGACGACTGAAGATGGTGGATTTCGAACCGAATAAACGACCGATGAAGTTTACGATGCAACTGCTCGACGCGTCTCTGTTGCGAGGGAGCGAACATTTTCTCGGTCTCCTCGAGCTCTGACGCGATCGACCATCGTTCGTTCGACTACTTACTCATTTTACAATGATTTAAATGTAATACTAACACTGCACACAGTAGTACCGCTCGGCAAACAAAGATGCGTGTTTCGCCCATCACGGACTCATCGATTCCACGTACGACGTCGACTTCTTGGTGGCGTTTTCCACCGTCTCTCTCAGTTCGTTCAATTGACCTCGGAGCGTCGCCGTCGACGTCACCAAGTTTTCCACATCCATATCTAACACTGCGGCCGTCTCTTCTAGTTTGAGTCTCTTGCTACCCGCAGCCTTGAGCTGGTGCAACGTGACGGAGAACTCTGTGTTTGATATGAGATCGTAAAGCTCAACCAAATCCTCCAATTCTTCCCGTAAGTTCTCCAACTTATCGAATCTAATGTCAAGCGTTCTACAAACGGACTTGATTTCGGCTTTAGGTGCGTTATCTTTCGCCATGCGCACGATGCCGGAGAGTAACTGACGCACCGCATTCACCTCGTCCATGATGACGTTCTCCGTGGCGCCGATGTGGTCGCACAACGCGGTGACAACCTGTGAATACGCGTACATCTCCGCGAGAATGTTATCCGAGTTTCCTCGCATGCTTTGCTTGATTGATTTTCTGTATTCTTTCGCCTTGAAGTGCAGCCATTGTTGCGTGAAATTCGCGCCGATGACGGAAATCGGAAGCGCGGTGATGACGACGGAGGCCAACATGGTCACCCCGGCCACCATCTTACCCCAAAACGTCACCGGAACGGCGTCACCGTAGCCCACGGTCATGAGGGTGACCATGCACCACCAAAATGCGCTCGGAATGGACTCAAATTCGTTTCCGTCGATCGCTTCCCACGCGTTGGTTGGTTTTTGCTTGTCGTTTTCGGCGAAATAAATCATCGCGCTAAACACCACCAAACCGAGGAGCAGTAAGAAACCAAGCACGATGAACATATCCGCGCTCTCCTGCACGGCGATGAGCACGACTTGAATTTTCTTCGCGCGGCTACCCAATCTGAACACTTTCACGACGCGGAAAAGTCTAAAAATTCTCAGCACTCGAGCGCTCGACGTCGAGCTCCCGCTTTGCCCTTCGTACCCAAACGTCAATCCCGACACGGCGATCTCCGCATACCACGGAATGATGGACGCCAGATCGATCACGTTGAGCGGATCTCGTATCGCCGCCCACACTTTGGGGGCGGTCGATATCTTCAAAACGTACTCAATCGTAAAAATCAGCTGACACACCATCTCTATGATGTCGAGACTCGCCTTGCCCGCGTGCTTCGGCATCGTCCCCACTATGAAGGAGGTGATTGACAAAAATATGAGCGAAAACATCGACATCTGAATCGCCATCGCCGCCTTACTCGAGATCGGATCCGTGAGCAACAGATAAATCTTCTGTTTCCACGTCATCTCCAACATCGCTCGCTTCGCCTTGGGCGCGTTAAACTTTTGCTGCACGCGGCGAATTTCGTCCCGAATGTCAGGTCCACTCACCCCCACAAATTTCACCATGAGCATGTCTCGTGCCGAGAGCTTTTCAAACCTCTCCCCTCGCCGCACGCGTCTCAATAACCCGTTCAATATCACCACCACGCGCACTTTCGTCCACAACGCCCGCGCCCGCATGCCCGTCGTCTGATCTCTCCGAAACCGCACCACGCGCAACGGGCTCGCCTCGGCGTCTCGCCCCCCTCGTCGCCCCCGTCGCCGCGCGATATCATCCACAATCTCATCCTCCGCGTTTCTCTGCGCGTTCGCCGCGACAACTCCCGCCGTGAGCACCGTCATCGTCCTCGATCACGCGCAGAATTGGAAAATGCAAATGCGAACGAATGATGAATGACGATTGTCGAACGCGTCCACCCTCTCCGACGACGACGACGACGAATCCGACGAATCCGACGCGCGCGAGCGAGAGAGACGTTCGTTCCGCGCCGCCCGGACGCGCCGAGACCGCACGGACGCGCGTCGCGCTCTGACGATGTCGACCGATCGTCCACACCGCGCGCGGGGGAATAATGCGCGCGACGCCCAACGCGGGCGCGCCGACGCGCGAACGACCGACCGAACGCGCGACCGCGACCGACCGACAGACCGATGGACGCGCGGATGGATAGTGTACACGAATATGAGCGTTAATCAAGAATGGGAATCGGTCTATCGATCGAGCGGTCGAAACCGGGACGCCGCGAGACGCGGCGGCGGCGGCGGCGGCGCGTTTTCGGCGCCCGGTCTCGGCGCGGCGCGCAACTTGTCGATGATGGACGTCGCCGCGTGGTGGTGCGCTTTTCGAGCGACGAATTTCGACGCTGGACTCATCGCTGCGTCCGTGGGACTGTGAAACCTGCGTACGAGGCGTTCGTCAGTCCGTCTTTCGTCGTCTCGAGACGCGCCGACGAAACGCGCGCGCGCGGAACGCGCGAATCAATCATCAATCATCATCCTCTCTCTCTCCACGGTCCCGCACCTCTTCTTCACGACGAACCCGCTCCCGAGCGGTTTCCCGCGCCCTTCCCTTCCCCTCTCTTCGTCCACGATCGCGTTCGTCGCGTCGCTCAGCGTCACCCTCGCCAATCGTCCCAAGAGCGGACTCGAATCGTCGTCGAGGTCGAGCCCTTCCTCCGCGTCCTCCTCGCCGTCTCTCGTCTCTCGCGCGGGCGAGGGCGTGGATTCGATCGACGTCTTCGTCGTCGTCGATGCCGTCGGTCGCGCGCGCTCGGGCGTGACGCGCGGTCGCGTCATCGCCCGCGAACGACGTCGGAATGTGAGGCGTCGGATTGGTTCCCCTCGCGAGGGACGAGGGCGCGGCGAGAACGCGAGACGACGCGCGTGGAAACTCGGGACGGTCGACGTCGACGTCGAAGACGCAGTGGGAGAGGATGGTGATGGAGCTAAAAGTGCGCTACGAGTCCGTGCGTCGGAGGTCTATTCGGAGTCGGTCGGAGAGACGGAGAGACGGCGGCGCGACCAGAGCGCGCGACTGGAAAATTCCCACGCGAGCCACTGGGCGGCGTTGGCGGGGAACGCGCGGGCGATCACGGGGGACGCGCCGCGGTAGAGGCCTCTGAATCCACGCTCGGTGATGAGACGGCGGATGAGGGCGAGCGGTGGGAGGTCGCGAGGACCGCCGGGACGTTCGCACTGGTGGACGGTTTTGGCGTTGTCGAGCGGAATGACGGCGAGCCAGGTGACGACGCCGGCGGCGCCGCCGCACGAAGCCGCGGCGAGGGCTTCGTGAAATAAACCTGCGCGGTGAGTGGAAGAGAACGCGGTCAGTGCGTGATGGACGCGCGTGGAATGGGCGAGACGAAACGAAACGAGACGAAGAGAAGCGGGCACGAAAGCGCGCACCCGAAACGTCCTGATTTTCAAACGCCGCGCGCGTGACATCCTCCGAACGTCTCGCGCGAGGGAAAATGGTCTGTAACACTTCGTAAGACGCGAAGTACACCGCTCCCGCGGGAATCTCCCGCACCATCGTGTGCGTGAACCCTCTGAAGAGACCGCCGAACCCGCGCTCGGCGACGATTCGTCGCGCCACGGCGACGGCGCGTCCGCCCTCCTGTCCCACCTGCGCTCGACACTTGACCAATTCGAACGGCGTCAAGAACGCGCACATCACCGCCCCCGCGATCGCCCCCGACACCGCGGACGCGCCCAAACGCGACGCGAAACCGTCTCTTCCGCCCATGGCCTCCAAGGCTATTCGTTCTCGAATAAGATGAAAGCACGCGTAATTCGCCCCCGTCTCCAGACTCGCCCCGATCAACGGCGCGGCGACGCCCGCGTAGAGGCCGCGAACGCCGCGTCTCGCGTAAATCTCTCGCGTCGCGCTCGCCGTCGTGTGCGCGCGCGCGCCCTTGGCGGCGTTTTCTTGCAAAAACACCTTCACAGTGTCGAACGGGTGTCCCGCGAGCGTGCACGCGGCGCCGGCGACGACGCCGGCGATGAGATCGTCCGTCTCCGACCGCGCCGCCGCCGCCGTCGTCGTCGTCGACGACGTCGACGCCTCGAGGGACGCGCGCGCGCGCGCGTCCGTCGTCATCGCGACTCGACTCGCGCCCGAGCCGCCGAGCTCTGACGCGCGCACTCGCGTCACAGTTCCGCGCGCGCCATGTCGACGACGCGCCAACCGATGATCTGGAAACACGACGAGCGCGTCGTCGTGTACCCGCCGTACATCGACTCGACGCGCACGACGGCGCGCGGACGACGCATCGCGCTCGATGATTGCGTCGAACATCCGCACCCGTTGGAGATGCTCGACGCGTGCGAGCGCGGACTCGGAATGAAGTGCGAGCTGGAGGATAAGTGTTACTCGAGAGATTTCTGGTGTCGCGGTCGGCTGCGCGTGGAGTGGAAGACGGAGGACGGTGAGTTCGTGAACCCAGAGTTGAACACGCGAGGGAAGTTGCTCAAGGCGATCGCGGCGTACGTGAAGAAACATCCAGAGCGAGGGGAGAACGGGAAGCCGAGCACGAACCCGAAGTACATGACGCAGCACATGGTGTTTGATGAGTACCTGAAGCAGGTGGCGTCGGCCGCGGGACCGGCGCCGGGCCAAGGGAAAAAGGCGGAGAAGACGGGGAACAGAAAAAAATCGGGGAAAAAGGGACGGAAATGAGCTGGACCGTCGGTCGTGAGACAATTGTATTGATTAGAACAGTCTAGAAGAAATCACCCATCATGTCGTCGTCGTCCATGTCCAAATCGTCTAAATCGAGCGCGGTCTCGGCATCCGCGGAACCGCGCGCCGCGGCGACCGCCGCCTTGTCCTTTTTGGGCGGATATCGCATCGCCTTGACGGCTTCGTTGTGCGTGTCCAGGCAAAAGGCGATGCGCACATGGAACGCATTTTGCGGTTCATTCGTGCTGTACACGTCCTTGGTCTCCTTGCTATACATAACCTTGGCGGAGTGATCGATGACGGCATCGACGTTGCCGTCGCGAATCGCCTTCGCCACGACAGACTCGGCGTCCTCCGCGCTCGGAAGACCGAGCTTTTCCGCGACATCGGCGAGTGAAATTCTGGAATATGCGGTGTTTATGCGCGTGAGACCGGTTCGGATGACGTTGGCGCGCAAACGAGCGATCAGATTATTCAACTTGTCCCGCTGAAACGTCGTCCCGTGCGTCTCCGCCGCACGTTGAAACGACGACAAATCCCCCATTCTTACCGCTTGCACGAGATCAAAGTACGGCGTCAACGCCGCGCGCATCTCCGGTTGCGTCAATTCTTTCCTCTCCGGGACCTCGCCGAGGAGTAAACGCACGATGGTGATCCATTTCAACAGTTCCAAACGAAACGCCTTGGCCGCGGTGGGCGCCTTTTGGTACGCCTGCGTCAGGTACTCCTTCGCCTCGCTGTACTCCAACTGCACGGCCCGAATGCGACCGAGATAGTACGCGTACCTGCACTGCTGCTGAATCGATCTCGACTGCGGAAGCGTCACACGAGATCGAAGCTTCTCCGCCTGATCGTACAGATTATAGTGCAAATAGTTGCGCAACAACAGGTTGACCAAGGTTTCTTGCCCGATTTCGTCAAGACGCAACGCCGCCGTTCTGTACAGCGCCAAGAGCGTCACGCGCGCGTTTTCGAGCGAACTGAATCGTTCGTACGCGAGTGAATAGTAAAAGTACACCCGCGCCGCGAGAACATCCATTGTTCGTCGGTTAAACTGTCTGATTCTATCGACGGCTTCCTCCGCGCACGCCAAGGCGTCCTCGCCGCGTTCGCTGTCGATGAGGTACATCAAAACTATCAAGTACGCGTACACCTCCGCCTCCGGAAGCGCGCACGGGACTACGTCGCTCATATCAATCTCACCCTCGTCGTCACCACCCTTGGCCACCTTGGCCCCCCGCGTTCTCTTCGCCGCGGGTTTCGCCTCGCACCGCGCCTCGAGCGCCGTCCTCGTCTCCCCTTCGGGCAACGCCGCGCGCACGAACGCGAGCACGTTCGCACTCGTGAGCTCCCGCCGCGCCGTCGCCGTCTATGATCATCGCACACCGCGTCAGTCATTCGTCGCGCGCGTCTTCGTCTTCGCGCGAATCGCGAAGCGGTTCAAAGTCGCGAATGCCTTTTCACGTCTCTCACACGACTTTACGCACCTCTCGCAGCGCCCTCGCGACGAATCGCGCCTCGCCCTTTTCATTCACGCTCTTCTCCACGTCTCCGACGCATCTCACGAGCTGCGCATCGTTCACACACACCACCGCGGGTCAGTCAAGTCGCTCGGGAAACGATTCGAGATCGTCGTCGTCATTCATTAATCAATCGTCGATCGCGCGCGCGCGACGCGTCGGTGCGACGTACTCTGTGCGCGACGTCCATCGGCGTCGTCGTCTCCGTCTGCGTCTTCGCCTCGGCGTTCGCGTTCGCCTCGGCGTCCGTCTCCATCGCCGTCATGATCGCTCGTCGAACGACCGACCGTCGGCGAGTGCGGCGACGACGACGCGCGCGCGGGGACGAGACGCGCGCGCCGGGACGCTCGGGCGCGCTCGATGCGCGCGAACGGCGATGGGACGGGGAGAAAAGGGTGAAAGAATGAAAGATTGATCACGCGGGCGGGCGAGGCTGGGATCACGGGCGAGTCGAGACGTCGTCCGCGAGCGCGAGGAGCGCGTCGACGATTTGACCGTCGAGCGTCGTCGGTCCGAACCCGAGCCCGATCGGGTACGCCGGTTCGTCGTCCGGACGCGAGAGTTTTCGCGAATGGCCGTCCGCGGTGTGGAGATGGACGAAATCGTAGCGCGTGGTGAGCTGATTGGCGACGACGGCGTCGAGTCGGTAGCGTCGGAGCGACCGAATCGCCTTGTCGGCGAGGATATTGATATCCGTCTCGAGCTTGAAACCGACGACGAGGGCGTTTGGACACCACTCGGACTTGATGAGACCGAGCATTTTCGGTACTGGTCGAAGCGTGAGCTCCAATCCGTCCCGCGCGTGCGCCGCGCTCTGAATCTTGTGCTCGGGCAAATCGCGCCACGGCACGTAAAAATCGCTCACCGCCGCCGCCAACACGACGACAGCTCTTCCACCTCGCCGCATCGCCTCCTCCTCGATCGCCTCGCACGCCGCCTTGAGCAAGGTCAAATATTCGAACAACGTCTTGAACCGTATCGTGGTCACCTTTCGCGTCTCCTCTCGCAGACATCGCAACGCGCGCGCCACCGCGTCCCCTCGCCCGCGCCGCGCCCTCGCCGTCCTCCCGTCCTCCGCCAATTCAAACGCGTCCAACGCGTGCGGCGCCCGTTCGAACGTTCGACGCTCGACGGGCGTCGCGCTCGCCACCACCATGCGTTCATACGGCGCGCAAGACCCGTCTCGCTGTAATAAGACAACCTCGCACGCGTCCCGCGCGCTAAACTCCTCCACCAACCTCGCCCCTCGCGTGCCCGAGCTAAAGTTATCCACGCATCGCACCTGCGCGCGCTCGAGCGGGGCGGTCGTGCCACCGCTCGTCACGAGAACGATGGTGCGCGCGCGAGGCGCCGCGGAGGCATCGGCGCCGTCGGCGGCGCGCCATTTACGAATGAGCTCGCGTTTGAGCTCGGCGGCGTCTTCGAGCGCGCGTTTGGGAACGTACGATTCGTCGTCGGCGAAGAAATCGTCGGGGACCGCGCGCGCGTCGGGCGACGACATGTCGTCCTCTCGACGCGGTCGCGACGCGGTCGACGTCGCGGCGACGAGTGACGCGCGGGGGCGCGCGCGTTCGATTCGACTCGAATTCGAGAGTTTGTTACTACAGGCGGCGTCTTCGTCTTCACGGCGACGGATGTTTCACGGCGACGACGACGCCTCGCCAAAACTTTGCGCGTTTCATGCCGTCCAAGTTTCGAAGATTTACCGTCGGTTCGTACGCGTCGCATCGCAGGACGACGTCGCCGGCGGGGGACGGGGCGAGGGCGAGACAGGCGTCCACGGCGCGCGAGGCGTCTCGTTCTCGCGCGGCGGCGCCGACGCGCTCGACGGAAACGAGCGCGTCTCGAGCGGCGGAGAGTCTTGCGATGACGTGCGTGGCGCCGGAGATGACGTGTGCGAGACGGTCGTCGCCGCGTCCTCGCGAGTAACACGCGCCGGCGATGGGTTCGAGGGAGACGCGACGCACGCTCGCGTCTCTCGCGCGCGTCAAATCGCAGCACACGACGTCGCCGTTCGCCTTGCCGACGATGGCGTGGTCGCCGTCGATGGACGCGCACGTGACCGCGGCGCCGTCGGCGTCGCACAGACGCGTGAATTCGGTGAAGAGATCACGACGAGGGGCGTCGGTCGCGTCCGCGAACGCGCGCTCGGCGTCGGCGACGCCGCCGCGCGCGCGCACGACGGCGCCGTTCGAACATCCGACGACGAGATCGACGCCGTTCGCGGATGCGTTTCGTCGCCACGTCAGGGTGGTGATCCACGCGTCCGACGCGATTCGTGTCGTCGCGACGCACGTCGCTCGCGCGTCTTCGGTGATGTGAAACACGGCGACGTGTCCGCTCTTGGCGCCGCACGCGAGCGCGTGCCTCTTCTCGCCGCCGACTCGAATCTCCGCCCACGCGCACGCCATGAATTGCGACAGCGCGGCTTTGCGTATCGGGGCGTCGTCGTACGTCGCGGTGGCGGTCGTCGCGGTCGTCGAGGTCGACGCGGTCGACGCGTCGCCCGTCTTCGTGTTCGCCAAACATCTCCTGATGGCGGTTTCCGCCGCCGCGCGCGCCTCATCCGTCGCGGCGAATTCCTCGCACACGCGTTTACACAGAAACGCATCCTCGTCGCACATGCGAAACCGCGCGCCGTACGTCGCGTCGGACGTTCGACGACGGAAGAAGGCGTCCACCGCGGCCTGCGCGCCGACGCGTCGATCGCGCGCGCGCGCGTCGACGCCGGCTTCTTTGTCGGCGACGGCGGCGGGTCGGTCGGCGTCCATGGCGACGCCGTCGTCGGGTTCGGCGGCCATACCGCGGCGCGTGCCTTCCTCTTCCGGTGGTGCGTCATCGCGCGCGTGCAATGTTTTCGGAAGCGTCGGCACGTCGTCTGCGGGGACCCATCCGACGGCGGCGCCCATCCATCGCGTCCTTCGTCGCCACTCGCCCGAGAGCGGGAAATCCGTCGGCGGATCCGACTCGCTCAATCGCACGCGCATCTTTCGTTCGTCTACCTCGCACACTCTCGCCAAACGCCACGTCGACGTTTCATTCGCGCGCATGATCTCTATAAATTCCCCCGCGCGAAGCGTGGACGCGTCCTCGACGCGTCGTTGCGGCATCGGACGCGCGCGTCTCGTCGCCGTCGGCGACGGCGAGCGCGCCGCGAGCGTCGATTCCGGCGGAAACGTCTCCACGCCATCGACGTTCGGCGGCCGACGTTCGAGCAACGACCACACTAAGAATTCCCCTCGAACATCGCGCGCGTCGTACTCGATGCGCGCGCGCGTGGCGGCGTTGAAACTCGCGGAGACGACGGTTCCCGCGCGCCACGTCGCCGCGTCCCCCGCCGACGTCTCCGCGCGCGCGCCGCTTCGAAGCGCGCCGTACACGTACACGTCGTCACCGACCCCACCGTCGTCGATGGACGACCGAGGCACATTCGACGGATTCATCGTCTCCATCGCCGGTTTCACCGTCTCCGCGTCGTCGAGTTCCGTCTTCGTCGCGGCGTCTTCTCTCTCGCGCGCGGCGACGCTCGACGCGAGTTCGCGCGCGCGCGTCGGTCGAACGCTCGCCGCCTCATCCACGTCCACCGGCGCTTCCACCACCAACGCCTCCACCCGACCTCCACCCCCATAACACGCCCGTCGCCACGCCTCGCTCACGTCCGTCTTCCGCGTCCACGCGCTCGTCGTCCCTCTCGGCGGCGCGAACGCCTCGCACGCGCCCGCCGTCGAACACGTCGCCAACGCGCACCTCTCCCCGCTCCCACACGCCCCGATCGACGACCAATCGACGCACCGAACGATTCCACTCCCGATTCCATCGTCCCCCTCCTCGCCCCCGTCCTCGTCCTCGACGACGCCCGCCGAGAACGCGCCTCGACTCGTCTCCAACCGCCGCGCGCTCTTTTTCCCATCCTCCCCTCCTCCCGGCCACCGCCGTTTCCCACTCCCGCGAACGCCCGCGACGGAGACGCACTCGAACGTCGTCCCCGTTCGATTACGAACATCGCGAACATCGCTCGCCTATTCCACGCGTCCATCGGTCGTCAGTCGATCATTCAATCATCGGCACGCATTCGAGACATTCGTGCACGTCGTGTCATTCGTCGCGTCGCGCGTTCCCTCCGTACCTCGACGACGACGCATCCTCGATCGGCACCGATCGCGACGTCACCGTTCGCGCTCCATCTCGCGATCTCTCGCCCGTTCGACGCTCTCCCCGTCC
>MDSV01177384.1_pt1 | contig 12675 bp, 12 predicted proteins | sample 810851 | NCBI WGS metagenome assembly MDSV01 (sample SAMN05326640, study PRJNA326480) | marine metagenome | isolation source: seawater | place: Atlantic Ocean: North East | collected 2012
ATCTATATTCATACGAATCAATTTGATTATGAATCTAGCCTTTGTTATTTACAAGTAAATTATAATGCAAAATATCAAATTATTAATTGAATTAACAAGACTAAATAAACCAATTGGTTTTATGTTGTTATTTTGGCCTTGTATTTGGGGTCTAACCCTTGCGTATAATTTTGATGCATCATTAGAAAAATTTATTTTTTATATTATTCTTTTTTTTTCAGGCTCTGTATTGATGAGATCTGCAGGATGTATAGTTAATGATATAACTGATAAAAATTTTGATAAATTAGTTGAAAGAACTAAAAATAGACCAATTGCATCTGGCAAAATCTCAGTAACATTAGCAGCTATTTATGCTGCTGTTTTATGCGCTATTGCATTTTTAGTTTTAATTAATTTCAATAAATTTACGATATTGATGGCTTTAATCTCTATGCCTCTTGCTTTTACTTATCCTTTAATGAAAAGGTTTACCTATTGGCCTCAATTATTTTTAGGAATTACTTTTAATTATGGTTTAATTCTAGCTTGGATTTCAATACAAAATGGAATTTCCATGATTCCAGTTATATTTTATCTTGGAGCCATATTTTGGACACTAGGTTACGACACAATTTATGGATATCAAGATATTATTGATGATGAAATTATAGGAGTTAAATCTACTTCGATAAAATTTAAAAATAGTCCCAAGTTATTAATTTCTATAAGTTATTTAATATTCTTAACTTCATTGATTGTAATTGGTATTTTAATGAATTTTAAAATTTATTATTTTATGTTTTTATTTATAACATTAATACATCTGTTCTTTTTACAAATCAAAAAATTAAAGGTGGAAAGCCCAGCTGATTGTTTAGTAAAATTTAAAAGTAATAATTTTTTAGGTTTGATAATTTTTGTAAATATTTTGGTTGGAAAGTTAACATAGATGACGAAAATAGAAATTTTAAAAAGATTATATAAGGATTATACAAAAAAATTTTTAAATAAAATTTTTTTAGCAGTTTTTTTTTCAATACTTGTTGCTGGTAGCACATCCGCAACAGCTTGGCTTTTAGATCCAGCAATAGAAAAAATTTTTATTAATAAAGATCAAACTTTAATTTTTATTATACCCTTTTTAATTATTATTGCTTTCTCGACTAAAGGAATTTCATTATACATGGCAAAAGTTATAATGATTGAGGTAGCTGAAGAAGTTAAGAAAAAATTACAAACAAATATGTTAAATTCTTTTATTGATGCAGATACTCAATCTATAGAAAAAAAACATTCTGGAAACTATGTCTCTAATTTAAATTTTGATGTCAATCAAATCACTGGAATGCTGAGCTCTTCTTTTTTAGCATTGTTTAAAGATGGTTTAACTTTAATTGGTTTGTTAACAGTTATGTTTTTACAAAATTGGAAATTATCTTTAATTGCAATTGTTATGATACCATTTGCATCATTTGCTGCAAAAAAATTGGGGAAAAGAGCAGGAAAAGTTACAACGGAAGCACAAGAAAAATCTGGAGACTTAAATAGATACTTAATTGATTTATTTAAAAATCATAAAATAATAAAAATTTTTCAAAGGGAAAATTTTGAATATAAAAGATCTGAAAATTTTGTAGATAAGCTAAAAGATAAAACTATAAAAATTTATACTATTTATATTAGAGCAACCCCAATAATGGAAGTACTTACAGGTATCATGATTGCAATTTTAATATTTTATTCTGGAAAATTGATAATGAACAATCAATTAAGTATTAATAATTTTTTCTCTTTCTTGGCGGCAATGATGCTAGCTTATCAACCAGTTAAATCTTTAGCCACTATTAATGTTGGATTTGGTCAAGGAATGGCTGCCGCAAGAAGAATTTTGCCCATCATTGATATGAAAAAAAAAATTAGTAAAAATGAGAACTGTCCTAATTTAAGCTTAAACAATGGCTCAATTGATTTTAAAGATGTTAATTTTAGTTATGAATCTAATTTTTCAAACATTGTACTGAAAGATATTAATATTTCTATTGAGGGTGAAAAAATGACAGCTTTAGTTGGACTAAGTGGTTCTGGTAAATCAACTTTGCTAAATTTAATACCTCGAATATATGATCCAACTTCAGGATATATCAAAATAGATGGACAAAATTTAAATGAAATTAGTCTTTATTCACTCAGAAAAGAAATATCAATAGTAGATCAAAATATTACTCTATTTGACGATACTGTTTTCAACAATATTAAATACGCAAAACCAGACGCAACAGATAATCAGGTATTTGAGGCCGCTGAAGCATCAATGTGTACAGAGTTTATTAATAAATTAGAAAATCAGTTCAACACAAATATCGGTGAAAATGGCTTAAAACTATCTGGAGGAGAAAAACAAAGACTTTCAATTGCAAGAGCATTTCTCAAAGATAGTAAAATTATTTTATTAGATGAAGCCACTTCATCTTTAGACTCTGATACTGAAGAAAAAATACAAAGAGCTCTAGAAAAACTAACAAAAAATAGAACAGCAATAGTAATTGCTCATAGACTTTCAACAATATTAAATTCAAATCAAATTTTTGTAATGGATAAAGGTGAAGTTATAGACAAGGGAAAACACGATGTTCTTATTGAAAAATCTGAAACATATAAAAGTTTTTACAATAGACAAATAAAAAATAGTTAATGTATTTTTTATATAATTTATTTCTATTTATAATTCTAATTTTATCTCCAGTAATTATTTTATACAGGATTTTAATTGGTAAAGAAAATCCAAGTAGATTTAAAGAAAAATTTTGTTTTTTTTCAAAAAAACCAAAAAATGGCAAAATAATTTGGTTACATGGTGCAAGTGTTGGAGAGATTAAAACTATTATTCCATTAATTATCAAACTTGAAAAAAGAAAAGATATAACACAAATCCTTGTAACTTCTAATACATTGAGTTCATCATATATAGTTTCTAAATATAACTTAAAAAAAACTATTCATCAGTTCTTTCCAATTGATATAACTTTTTTTGTAAAAAAATTTTTAAAATATTGGAAACCAAATTTATCAATTTTTGTAGACTCTGAAATTTGGCCTAATATGATTAATCAATTATATAGTCAAAAAATTCCTATAATACTTTTAAACGCTAGAATAACATATAAAAGTTACAAAAGATGGAGCAAATTTCCAACTTATTCTAATAAAATTTTTAATAAAATAACAATGAGTATTCCACAAAACTTGGCAACAAGTAAGTATCTAAAAATTCTAGGTACAAAAAATATAAATAAAATTGCAAATTTAAAATATTATGGTCACAAAGAAAAACAATCAAAAAATAATTTAGGTAAAAAATTTTTAAATAGAATTTTGTGGTGCGCCGCTAGCACTCATGAAGGTGAAGAAGAAATAATTGCAAGTATCCATAAAGAAATTAAGTTAACCAAAAAAAAATTAATTACAATTTTAATTCCACGTCACGTTAGTAGAAAAAATTCTATAGTTAATCTGATGAATAAATTAAATTTAAATGTTGTAACTCACTCATCAAATAAAAAAGTAAATGAAAATTCTGATATCTATCTTGTTGATACTTATGGAGAAGCATCTGAATTTTATAAACTTTCTAATTTAGTATTTATGGGTGGTTCTTTAATTCCTCATGGAGGACAAAACCCTCTCGAACCAGCTAGAATGGGTAATTATGTAATTTATGGGCCCAATGTACAAAATTTTAAAGAAGTTTATAAATCATTAAATCAACTTAAATTTTCTTCTATGGTCAAAAATAGAAAAGAAATGAATAAAGTTGTTTATAAAAGATTGAATTTAAGAAAGCAAAAACTACCAACAGCAAAATTATATTTAAAAGGAGAAAAAATTTTAAAAAGTATAATAGAGAATTTAGATAATTATTTATAAATGAAATTAGTTCAACCATCATACTGGAAAGATATAAATTTAATTTCATTAATGCTTTATCCAATAAGCTTAATAACAAATTTAATTAATTTCTTTAAAATTTTTCAAAAAAAAAGAAAATATAATATTAAAACTATATGTATTGGTAATATATATTTGGGTGGTACGGGCAAAACACCTCTGTCAATATTAATTAATAAAATTCTAAAAAAAAAATATAAAACAGTTTTCATAAAAAAAAAATATCAAGATCAAGCTGAAGAACAAAAATTATTAAAAAAAAATGGCAAGTTAATTTGTGAAAAAAAAAGATCTTTGTGCCTTATAAAAGCTGAAAATAAAAATTTTGATTTAGCTATTATTGATGATGGTTTGCAAGAAAAAAATATAAATTATGATATATCTATTGCTTGCTTTAACTCTACATCAGAAGTTGGAAATGGTTTTCTGCTACCTGCTGGACCTTTGAGAGAAAATTTATCAAGTTTAAAGAACTACGATGCAGTTTTAATTAATGGAGAAAAAAAATCCAATAAACTTATAAAAAAAATAAAATATCAAAATAGTAGAATAAAAATTTTTTGTGGTAGTTATAAAATAAATAATATTAATAACTTCAAAAGAAATAAAAAATATCTTGCTTTTTCAGGAATTGGATCGCCATGGGAATTTAAAAATACTTTAAAAAAAAATAAATTTATAATTAGTGAATACTTAATTTATCCTGATCATTATAATTATAAAAAATCAGATATAGAAAAAATTAAAAATAAAGCCAAACAAAATAATTTAGAGATAATTACAACAGAAAAAGATTATTTGAGAATTAATAAAAAAAGTATAAAAGATATTAATTTTATAAATATTGAATTAAAAATCAAAAATCTACCTTCTTTTAATAAATTTTTAATTTCTAAACTATGAAAAAACTTATTTATTTAATACAATTTTTAATAGTCTATTTTCTTTTTATTATCTTTAAATTAGTGGGTTATAAAAATGCCTCAAATTTAGGTTTTTTAATCGGAAAATACCTTGGTCCTTTTTTTAAATCTAAAAAAAAAATAAATGAAACCATCAGTAAAGTTAATATAATTAAAGAATTATCTAATCAAAAAAAATTTGCTTCGGAGGTACTTGGAAATTATGGAAGAATATTTGCAGAATACCCATTTATTAAAAACTTTAGAAATGATAAATTAAAAAAATACCTTGAAGTTGACGGCGAAGAATATCTAAAAGAAATTAGTAAAAATGGAAAAGTTGCAGTTTTCGTGTCTGGTCATTTTAATAATTTTGAATTAATGGCAATGCAAATAGAAAAATCTGGGGTGGACCTTGCGGCTATATATAGACCTTTAAATAATCCTTTTTTAAATAAAATTATGGAGAAAATAAGATTAAACTTTATTTGCAGAAAACAGATAAAGAAAGGTAAGTCAGGAACTAGGGAGCTACTAGAATGTATTAAAAATGGTTCTTCTGTAGCTTTAATGATTGATCAAAGGGTAACGGAAGGAAGTAAAATAAATTTCTTTGGTGATGAAGCGACCACAACAACCATACCTGCACAATTAATCAAAAAATATGGATGTCAATTAGTACCTGTTTATATTGAAAGATTTAATAATTTTCACTTCAAAATATATATTTCTAAACCAATAAATATTGATAAGAAAAAAAGTTTAGATGAAATAACAATATTTTTAAATAGTGTTTTGGAAAAAATGATACTTAAGAATCCTACTCAATGGATTTGGACGCATGATAGATGGAAAAAATAATTTATTTATTTTTTATTAATTTCTCTTTTTTTTGATGCCTCAATATAAGAAAAATATGGTTCCTGGTCATCTACACTCCAATAAGTTAAGTTTTCTAATAAAATTTTTTTTCCACTTATTGAACAGATTACATGATCACCACTATCCAAAATTTCAAAATTATTTGGTAAATATTTTAATTTAGCTAACTTATTTTTCATTAATAAATGTTATATATTATAAATTATGAAAATTGCAATTTTAGGAAGTGGAGGAAGGGAACATTCAATTGCAGAATTTATATCTAAATCACAAATTTTAGAAAAATTATATTGTATACCAGGTAATGCAGGAACAAACTCAATTGCTGAAAACATTGAGATCAATATTAATAATTTTCCTGCAATTCTTAAGGTTGTAAAAGATAAAAATATTGACATGGTGATTGTTGGTCCTGAAAAACCTTTGGTCAATGGAATATCTGATTTTCTTGAAAAAAATAATATTAAAGTATTTGGTCCAAATAAATTTTGTGCTCAACTTGAGGGATCAAAAACTTTTACAAAATTAATTTGTAAAAAATATAATATACCAACAGCAAATTTTGGTATTTTTAAAAAAAAAAATGATGCTATAAATTTTTTAAAAAAAGCAAAGTTTCCTATTGTTGTAAAAGCTGATGGTTTGGCATCTGGCAAAGGCGTCTATATATGTGAAAACTTTGAACAAGCCTTAAATTCTGTAGTAGAAATATTTAATGGTAAGTTTGGTTTGTCTGAACAAATTCTTATTGAAGAATTTTTAAAAGGTGAAGAAATGAGTTTTTTTGTTATTTCTGATGGAAATAATTTCAAAAACTTTAACACAGCTCAAGATCATAAAAGAGTTGGAGAAGGAGATACTGGAAAAAATACTGGTGGTATGGGGGCGTATGCTCCCTCTGGTTTGATAAATAAAAATTTAGAAAAAAAAATAATTGAAAAAATAATTAAACCAACATTCAAAGCAATAAATGAAAATGGAAATAAGTATAAAGGTTTTCTCTATGCAGGATTAATGATTAAAGACAATGAGCCATACTTAATTGAATTTAACGTTAGGATGGGAGATCCTGAATGCCAAGTAATTTTACCATTATTGAAAAATGATTTATTGGAATTAATGAATTTATGTTGTGAGGGAAAGTTAAAAAAAAATTACTTAATCAATTGGAGTAAAAAAAAAAGTCTTTGTATTGTTTTATGCTCGAAAGGATATCCTGAAAATTATATAAAAAGTTCACATATAAAAAATCTAGATATAATTAAGAAAATTAAAGATAATTATATTTTTCATGCAGGGACTGTAAGCAAAAATAATATAACATTTTCAAACGGAGGAAGAGTATTAAATTTTATTTCAGTATCTGATGAATATAAAATCTCAAGAGAAGAAGTAATATCAGTAATTAAAAAACTTAATTGGAAAGATGGTTTTTTTAGAAGTGATATTGGTTTTAAAATTATAAAATGATGAGAGTAATTGGAGGTTCATTAAGAGGAAAAAAAATTATTCAGCCACTTGATAAGTCTACTAGGCCACTTAAAGATTTAGTAAGAGAATCAATTTTTAATATTTTAAAACATTCTAAAAATGAAAATGTAGATTTAAATAATGCAAAGATTTTGGATCTTTTTTCGGGAACAGGATCTTTTGGAATTGAATGTATTTCAAGAGGTGCAGAAAAAGTATTTTTTTTTGAAAATTATAAAAGATCGGTAGAAATATTAAATAAAAATATTGAAGTATTAAATTTAAAAAAAAATTCAAAAATTTTTAATAAAGATATTTATTGTATCAATAATAATGATTTAAAAGGTATTGAATTTGAAATTATTTTTCTGGATCCTCCTTTTAAAGATAAAAATATAAACTTGTTAATAGAAAAAATTAGAGAATTAAAAATTGTAAACAAAAAGACACTAATTATCTTACACAGAAATAGTAAATTTAAAGAAAATTTTGAAAATATATTAATTGTTAATAGAGAACAAGTCTATGGTTCATCAAAAATTATTTTTGGTAAAATAATTTAATTTAAGATTTTCTTAATTTCTTTTTTTATTAATTCAACAGAAGGTTGGTCAAAGGGATCAACTTTTAATAATTTACCCAACAAAATTGTTTCCAAGATAAAAAACGTAAATAATTCTCCTAAAGTTTCTTCGTTTCTTTTTTTAATATCAAAAACCCTATAAGGAATTTTTTTTTTTTTAAAAACATTTTCTGTTGCTTTTTTTTGAGATAATATTATTTGATTGAGACTTTTATTTTTTAAATTTGGATAGCTGTTATATAAGAATTTTTTGTTTATTTTTTGTGAATTATTTTCATTAACACTAAAAAATGTAAAAAAATTATTGTTAGGTCCTTCTAAATATAATTGTAGTAAACTATGATTATCTTTTGGCATTGTAGATATTATTGGGAATATACCTTTTGACTTTTTTCCTAAACTTTCTGCTGTTAGTTGCTGATACCATTTAAGAAAATTCAAAGATTTTTCATCATAGTTTAGAAGTACAGAGTTCTTCTTACCTTTTTTGATTAATTGATAAATAAAACTTACGTTATCGATTAAAGAATTAACAAAATTTCTATTTTTTACTAACTCATTAAATTTTTTGAACTTATTTGTATTCAAACCCATTAGCTCTGCTGGCAACATGCCAACCTCTGATAAAACTGAATATCTACCTCCAATATAATCTTTATGATCAAGAATTTCGGCATTCAATTTTTTTGCCATCTCTCTTAAAATATTATTTTTATTTTCTGTAATAATAATATTTTTATTTTTATTTTCTTTATCAAGTATTAAATTTAAGTTTGAAATTGTTTCAAGAGTGTTTCCTGATTTTGAGACTATTATGTTGGCTTTAGAATTTTCAGGCTTGATGTTTATCCTATTTTGAAGATTATTAAAAAAAAAAAAATTTTTTTTAATTTTATCTTTTAAAAAATAATATATAGCTTCCGTACCAAGAATAGAGCCTCCCATTCCAATTAAATTAAAAGAATTAAACTTTTTATATTTTTTAATTAATTTTTTATCATAGCTATAGATATAATTTTTATTTAATGAATTTAATAATGGATAATCTTTTAAAATTTTTTCTTTTTTTATAAGCTTTATTAATTTATTTTTTATATTATTTTTTTTAAACTTAACAAAATTAAAAAAATTTATATTTTTTGTAATCATAAATTATTTAATTTTCTTCAAAATATTAGTCTCGATCTCTGCACCTTCTAAAGTTGGATTATTCTTTGTATCAATGTTTTGATTTTCTCCTAAATTCAATAAAGCTTTAACATCTTTAGTCTCTTCATTTAAATTTTCACCAATTATTTCGTCCTCTGTTTGGCCTGGTGTAGGCAATTTATTAAAATCAGGTGGCATAGTAAGAGGATTTTTTTTCTCAACCAAAAATTCATCAGCACTCTTGGATCTTTGTTTTCCTTGAAGAGCATCTTTTGCTGTTTGACATGAAAACAGAAATATTGGCAAAAGTAAAATTAATATAGCTCTAAATATATTTGTTTTCATTTTAATTTCTTATAATTCAAAATTTCAGCAAAAATAAGACATATAATACCAATTGTAATAAAAACATCAGCAACATTAAAGATAAACCAATGATAACCTTTATAGTTTAGGTCTATAAAATCAGGAACTGCATTAAAATATAATCTATCAATAAAGTTGCCTAATGAACCTCCAAGAATAATTGCCAAAAAGAAAGCTTTATAAATTTTTTCAATTGAAAGCAGATAAATTATTATTAAATTTATTATTCCAATAATAACTGTAATGGTATTATATATCTGTCCCTGATCATAAGACATAAGACCAAAACCTATCCCTGTATTCCAAACTAAATAAAAGCTCAAAAAAGAATTAATATATATATCTACTGATCCAGTATCTTCTAATATATTAATTATTAAAACTTTGGTTAATCTGTCTATAATAAAAACTGTCAGAATAACAAAAAGATAAAAAAAATATTTTTTATAATTTTGAAAATTCATTAAATTTGTAAATGTCCATGTCTATCACATTTCATTTTACTTATCTTCCAACAAACTGGACATTTTGTTCCTTCTGCTTTAGAAGTTACAACTTCTATCTCATCTTTTAATGAAATGTCTTGTGTGACTTTTGCAGAAGAAGTAATGCAAATCTCCGAAAAATCATGATTATTTAGTATTTTAAATAAATCTTTATTTAATTTTAAAATTATATTTGCTTCTAAACTTGATCCAATAATTTTTTCTGCTCTTTTGCTTTCTATACTTATGTTGGCAACATCTCTGATTTTTTTTATCTTTTCCCAGGTATTATCTAAATCTAAATTTTTCCAATTTTTAGATAACTTAGGAAAATTTTTTAGATGTATGCTATCGCTTTGACTAGTTTTATTTACTAATCTTAATATTTCCTCTGTTGTAAAAGACAAAATTGGCGCAAACCATTTTAATAAACATTGTAAAATTATTTTTAAAACTAATATACAATCTATTCTTTTTTTAGAATTTAATGGATCGCAATAAAGTAGATCTTTTCTTATATCAAAATAAAATGCCGAAAGTTCAACAGTACAAAAATTTAGAAGCTCTTTATAAAGGTTGTGAAAATTATATATTTTAAAATTTTCATGAAAATGTTGGTCGATTAAATAAATTCTATTCAACATATATTGTTCAAGCTCGGGCATTCCATTTGCTTCAACTTTACTTAAGTCAATCTCTTCGTATTCATCTTTAATATTTCCAAGTAAAAATCTGAATGTATTTCTTATTTTTCTGTATGATTCGGCGTGCTGCTCCAAGATAGAATAATCTATTCTTAAATCTTCTGCATAATTAGAGGATGCTACCCAAATCCTGAGGATATCTGCGCCATACTTTTTAAGAATATCATCTGGTGCAATTACATTGCCTAGAGATTTTGACATTTTCAATCCTTTACCATCAACAACAAATCCATGAGACAAAATACTTTCAAAAGGGGCTCTTCCTCTGGTTCCACAAGATTCTAACAAAGAAGAATGAAACCATCCACGATGTTGGTCTGATCCTTCCAAATACATTGAGGCAGGCCATTTTAAGTCTTTTCTTTTTTCTAATACAAAAGAATGCGTTGATCCACTATCAAACCATACCTCAACAATATCTGTAAGTTTTTCATAATCTTGGGCATTATAATTTTCACCTAATAACTTTTGATAATTTTCTAAAAACCAACAATCAGATCCTTCATTTTCATAAATTTTTGCAATATTTTCAAAAACTTTTTCATCCACCAACACTTCGCCTGTTTTTTTTGAGATAAATATTGGTAGTGGCACTCCCCAAACTCTTTGTCTTGAAACACACCAATCAGGTCTTGTTTCTATCATTGACTTTATTCTTTCTTTTCCCTTACTTGGATAAAAAGTTGTATCCTCTAAAGCTTTTAAAGCTTTTTTTCTCAATCCATGGCTCTCCATTGATATAAACCATTGGGGAGTTGCTCTATGAACCAGTGGCGCTTTAGATCTCCATGAATGTGGATATTGATGATTTAATTTTCCATTAGCTACAAGATTTTTTTGCTCTTTAAGTTTTGAAATTATTATTTCGTTAGCCTTAAAAATATGAATTCCATTAAATAATGGTATTTTGTCAGTATATTTACCATCACCATCTACAGTTTCGATTGCCTTTATACCATTATTTAAACATAAGTTAAAATCATCGGGACCATGACTAGGAGCGCAATGAACAATTCCAGTACCCTGTTCGGTCGTTACAAATCTGGCTTCAAGCATAGGAATATCATGTGAATATCCTAATTTATTAAATGGATGTTTACATATAGTACCAATGAACTCTTTACCTGAAAATTCTTTTAAGATTTGGATAGTGTCTTCTTTAATATCTTTTTTAAACGATTCTAATAAATCTTTGGCAATTACAATTTTACGTTTTTCAAAATCTTGATTATTATTAATTTGAATAATCAAATAATCAAGACTTGCATTAAATGCTAACGCTTTATTTGCTGGGATAGTCCATGGGGTAGTGGTCCAAATTATTATATCTACTTCTTCTAAATCTTTTAGATTTGTTTTTTTTACTTTAAAGGATGTATAAATAGTATCTGAAATATGATCTAAATACTCAACCTCTGCATCAGCTAAAGCCGTTTTTTCAACAGTTGACCATAGCACTGGCTTATAGCCTCTAAATAAACTGCCTTCTTTTAAAAATTTTCCAAGCTCTCTAACTATTTGTGCTTCTGCATCAAAACTCATCGTTGAATAATAATTATCCCAATCACCAACTACTCCTAAACGCTTGAATTGATCTCTATGGATATTTATCCATTTACTTGCAAATTCTCTACATTCTCTTCTAAATTCAATTATTGGAACGTCATTTTTGTTTTTTTTGTTTTTTTTATATTTTTCCTCTATTTTCCATTCAATAGGCAATCCATGGCAATCCCACCCTGGAACATATACAGAGTCTTTCCCATTCATTTGATGAAATTTTACTATTATATCTTTTAAAATTTTGTTTAAAGCAGTACCCATATGAATATTTCCATTCGCATATGGAGGTCCGTCGTGAAGTATAAATTTTTCTTTCCCTTTGCTACTTTCTCTAAGTTTTTTATATAAATCAATCTCATGCCAATATTCGATTATACCTGGTTCTTTAATTGGCAGGTTGGCCTTCATTGAAAAGGCAGTTTTTGGAAGATTTATGTTTTCTTTACTCATTATTTATTTAAGGTTTTTTTGCAGATAAAATATCTTTTTTAATTTGATTTTTTAATTCTTCAATACCATTAAATTTTTTTTCATCCCTTATAAATTTTACGAAATCTACTGATAGTTTTTTATTATAAAGATTTCCAGAAAAATTAAATAAATTTAACCCCAATAAATATTTTTTTTGGTTAAATGTTGGTCTA
>MDSV01075615.1_pt1 | contig 12674 bp, 10 predicted proteins | sample 810851 | NCBI WGS metagenome assembly MDSV01 (sample SAMN05326640, study PRJNA326480) | marine metagenome | isolation source: seawater | place: Atlantic Ocean: North East | collected 2012
GGCCAGCTTTTTTATCGGCAACAACTGCAATCTTCATAGCAAGTTATTAGAGAAAACTACTTCATACCTTTCTTTATCTATTAATTTAAAGTCTGCGCAACCACCCGCTTCCTTTACCAAGCATATACCTGCAGCAATATCCCAAAGATAAACTCCCTTTTCTGCATAGTAATCACACTTTCCTGATGCTACATACGCACATGAGAGTGCTGCGCTGCCAAACATCCTTACTTTTTTCCAACCCTTGAGGTCTTCCAAGAAATTCATAGAAGATTCAATTGTTTCTGATGCGGGAAAACCAGTAGTTATTGAAGCTTTATCCTTTGAAGCTATGTCTGAAACAGAAATTTTTGTATTGTTTAAAAATGCGCCTTCATTTTTAATAGCAGTATACATTTGATCGTTATTAAAATTATAGATAACCCCAATCAATGCCTCTTCACCTTCCATTAAAGCGATGGAAACACAACATTCATCTAGCCCTCTATAGTAATTTGCTGTTCCGTCTATAGGATCAATAACCCAATACTTTTCATCTGTTATTTTTCCTCCATACTCTTCACCCATTATTGGAATATTAGTTCCCATAAGGTTGGATCTGATAAGTTTCTCCGAGTCTTGATCAATTATTAATTTTATATCTCGACCTTCTTCCTTGAATACTTCCTTTTTTTCAAATTTACTTTTATTTAGAAAATTCCCTGCTTGTCTAGCAGTATCAACAGCTAAATCTTTTAGTTCATTAAAATTCATTTTAAGTTTTCATTAATTCTTAATCTTATTATGAATGATTAGCTTTTATATAGGAATTATTGTGAGTTTTTGTAGCCTTAATGTTTTTTGAACCCAGCTACTTTTTTTGAAATTCTTCTTCTCCATATTCAGCATATTCTTTTGCTAAATTTTTGAAGCCATCTAAATCAACTGAACTAATAATTTGTTTAATTTTTTCATTTAAGAATGCAAATTCTTCATGGGTTAATTTAGAAGAGCATACATCTCGAAATATTAGTTTATTCTCTGTTAATTTTTCATTTCCTGAAACAAGCAATTCCTCATACTTTTTCTCACCTGATCTTAAGCCTGTGAATATTATTTCTATACCCTTCTTATCACTTCCATTTTCTATTAAATCAAAACCATACAAGTTAATCATTTTCTTTGCTAAATTGTAAATACGTACAGGCTCTCCCATTTTGAGAAGAAACGTATCATAGGTTTTTGCCATCATGCCTGCATTAATAACAAGTAATGCTGCTTCATTAATTGTCATAAAATACCTTGTCATTTCAGGGTGGGTGACAGTTACAGGACCCCCTTTTTCAATTTGTTCTTTAAATTTTGGTATAACAGATCCTGAAGATTTCAAAACATTACCAAACCTTACAGAAGAGAAAATAGTTCCTGAATCTTCTGCCATAGTTGAAATTATTCTCTCTGAAATTCTCTTGGTTGCTCCCATTAAATTTGTTGGCCTTACAGCTTTATCGGTAGAAACAAATATGAATCTCTCACAATTATGGTTATGCGATATTTCTGCTAAATTTTTTGATCCTATAATATTTGTCTTTATAGCCTCAACAAAGTTTGTGCTTTCCTCTAGAAGAGGCACATGCTTATAAGCAGCAGCATGAAAAACTATTTGTGGTTTATATTGATTAAATACCTGATCTATTCTTTCTTTGTCCCTTATATCAGCTAATTCAAAATTTACGTTTATAGGGTTTTTATATGCGCTAAAAAACTCTTGTAATTTATAAAGATTAAATTCAGATGAATCTAGAAAAATTAGATTTGCTCCGACAGACGACAAGCCTTTCGATAATTCTGAACCAATACTGCCTCCCGCTCCTGTAATTAAAACATTTTTATTACGAAAAAAATTTACTAGATTCTCATCACTGTATTTTCTTTCTTCTCTGCCAAGAATATCTGCGGCGCTTAATTCTTCTAATACGAGTTTGTCTTTTTCAAGATACTCACTATAACTCGGTATAGATTTGACTGTGACAGCAATATTAGACAATTCATTTATAATTTCAGCACGATTTTGTAGATCATCCTGCTCTAGCGCTAAGAAAACATTAAAATTATTGTCTTTTTTGAATACTTTCTTTGCTTTCTTAAAGGATATTATCTCTTTACCAAAAAGTGATCTTCCAAAATTATCTTTATCATTTGTAATGAATCCTAAAATGTCATAATTTTCATTTTCTGTATATAAAGAAAAAAGGTCTCTTGCTGATGTTCCAATACCGAAAATATAAACTCTTGCTGCACCGGAAATGGTAGAGGTTCCATATATCAACACCTTAGCCATCAATCTTGAAAAAGTAATTAATGAAAAACTTACTGTATATCCTGCAATAACATTAAAAACCACATACCTTAAAGACATAGGCTTAAAAAAGGTAAAATTATCATTGATTGACTCATATACAAAAATCAATCCATAGCCAGCTGTAAATATTGTTAATGGTATTAGGTGAGTCAATATTCTCTCAGCAGAGTAAGATTTAATCACCTCTGAGAAACCACCTAGAAGCTCCATCAAAACAGCATAAATTAATAGCAAAGACGTAAAGCTTATTAAAAGGGAGGAATAGCTAGCTAGCGGAGTTGCTAGAAAAATTTGATGAGCAACACCTAGATGAAATATATCATTCAAAAAGACTGTAAGCTTTTTATTATTTTTATTTAAAGTAGTAAGAAATTGAAACATAAATTTTACGTCTCAATTATAGACCTTTTTCGATAGTGCTTTTAATAAAATACATAAATTCTCCCGCATCTACACCATTTATCACCCTGTGATCATAAGACAGTGAAAAGGGCAATACTGTTTTTTGAATTAATTGCTTATCTAAGAAGGTGCTTATATTTTTTGCTCTAGAGACACCAATAATACCTACCTCTGGTGGATTTATGATAGGCGTAAAACCAGATCCACCAATTCCACCAAGGCTTGATACGGTAAATGTAGAACCAGCAATATCATCTTTCATTAACTTTTTATCACGCGCTTTTATTGAAATTTCTGTAATAGCTTCTGCTATTTTTCCTAGCTTCAGACTATTTACATCTTTTATCACGGGCACCACTAATCCTTGATCAGTGTTTACTGCTACGCCTATATTTATATATTTTTTTATCATCAATTTTCCATCGCCAACTAAAGATGAATTCATCAAAGGGAATTCCTTTAAAGCAAGTGATATAGCTTTAATAATGTATGCAAGTGGAGTAATCTTGAAGGCTGAAATCTCATTTAAATCTTTTCTTTGTTTTTCAATCTTTGTTATGTCTGCTTCCTCAAAATGTGAAACATGTGGAATTGATTGCCATGATTGAGTTAAGTTTTTTGCTCCAGCTTTACTGACTTTTGACTGATTCTGAATTTCATAGTCTCCAAAAACTTCTAAACTTTTTAAATCTGCATAATTAATTTTCTGAAGATTGCTATTTGAGTGTATAAAATTCTTTAGATCATCTTTAGTTATCATCTTATTTTTTCCAGAGCCAATAATTTTTTTAAGATCTATCTCAAGCTCACGTGCAATTTTTCTTACCGCAGGCCCAGCATTTATTCCACTGAAATCTATTGAAGTTTTTTCTATCCTTTGAACTTCATCTACAATTTTTGATGATTCATTTGAAGATTCGTTTGAAGAGGTCTTAAATTCTTCTTCTTGTAATTTTGGATCCTCAATTTCTTCAACCTCAATAATAGCAAAGACCGTTCCCTCTCTTACACTATCCCCTTCCTTGACTTTTATATCTTTGATTTTTCCATCAAAATCTGAAGGCACTTCCATTGCAGCCTTTTCAGACTCTAATACAATGATTGGATCATTCTTAAAAAGCTTGTCGCCTTTTTTAACAGAAATTTCGATTATTTCTGTATCTTCTGCCTCTCCTAAATTAGGAATTTTTAGCTCGATCTCTCTCATCTTATATAAGGGTTTATTTTGTTTAATTTTAACTTGTATTTCTTCTTGAATTTTTCTGCCTCTTTAAAAGATCCACACACTACTAAGGCATTATAAGCTATATGATTAGAGTCAATTTCAAAAAATTCTCTTAGTTTTTCTCTGGTGTCACTTCTACCAAAACCATCAGTACCCAGACAAATATAATTACCACTAACCCATTTTCTTATTTGCTCAGCATATAATTTCTGATATTCAGAGACTGCAACTGTAGGCATTTCGTTTTTAAAGCAGATCTCTACATATGATTTTGAGTTTTGTTTATACATTTTCTCTTGATCAGAAATCATGCCTCCTCTTGCTAATTCATTAAAACTTGTGATGCTCCAAATATCTGCTTTAACGCCAAAATCTAGTAATTTTCTTGATGCTTCTATAGCAAAACGTAATGTCAGTCCCGATGCAAGTATTCGTACATCAGCTTTTTTCTCTTGCTTGAATATATACGCTCCTTGCATTATTTCAGAATCTGTTAAATTTTTTGGTCTTTCAGGATGTTTATAGTTTTCATTCATTAGGGTTAAATAATAATAATTATCATTATTTTGTACGTACATATCATCGATACCATTTTTTATAATTGTCGCTAACTCATAATCAAAACAAGGATCATACGATTTGCAGTTAGGTATTGTTTGAGCTAACAAATGACTATGTCCATCTTGGTGCTGAAGACCTTCACCATTCAAAGTTGTTCTTCCAGATGTTGCACCCAATAAAAATCCTCTTGATCTTGCATCTCCTGCCGCCCAAGCTAAATCATGTATTCTTTGAAAACCAAACATAGAGTAATAAATGTAAAATGGGATCATTGGAAGAGAGTTATTGGCGTAAGATGTTGCTAATGCTATCCATGCAGAAAAAGCACCAGCTTCATTTATGCCTTCTTCCAACATTACACCATCTTCTGACTCTCTGTACCACATAACTTTATCAGCATCTTCTGGCTGATATTTTTGCCCTTCTCTACTATAAATTCCAAATTGTCTAAAAAGTCCATCCATTCCAAAAGTCCTTGCTTCATCTGGCACAATAGGAACTATATTCTTTCCAATTTTTTTATCTCTTAGTAATGAAGTGATAAGTCTTACAAAAACCATTGTAGTTGACATCTCTCTTTTAGATTCAGCATGAAATTCATCAAAGTGAGAATGGTCGTTAACTCTTAAATTAGCTTTTATTGCTTGCCTTCTTGGCAAAAATCCTCCTAATTTCTTTCTCTGGTTAATGAGGTATTTATATTCAATACTATTCTTATCTAATTTAAGATATTCCAAATTATTTAGTTTATTTACATCTATAGGCAAATTAAAATTTTCAATAAAATCTTTTAGATTTTCTTCTGTGAGTTTTTTTACTTGGTGGGTTGTATTATCTGCTTGCCGTGAACCAATACCATACCCTTTAACAGTAAATGCTAGTATTACAGTAGGCTTATCATTGCATTCATAAGCAGATTTATATGCATTAAATACTTTTAACGGATCATGCCCCCCTCTGTTTAAATCTTCTATTTCATCATCTGTCATATCTTCAACAAGTTTTAGAGCTTCAGGGTGCTTGCCAAAAAAATGTTTCCTGGTATAGGCACCACCTTTAGCTTTAAAATTCTGATATTCTCCGTCAACTGTGTTATTCATAACCCATTTAAGAGCTCCTGTAGAATCTTTAGCTAATAGTTCATCCCACTTTCTACCCCAAATCGCATTCACTACATTCCATCCAGCTGCTTTAAAAATTGCTCCTAACTCACTTATAATTCTTGAATTACCCCTTACTGGTCCATCAAGTCTCTGAAGATTGCAATTTATTACAAATATAAGATTATCTAACTTCTCTCTAGCAGCTAATGAAATAGCACCTAGAGATTCTGGCTCATCCATTTCTCCATCACCACAAAACATCCATATTTTTCTATTTGTTTCATTTTGCAATAAGCCTCTTTGTTCAAGATATTTCATCACATGGGCTTGATATATTGCCATAATGGGACCTAAACCCATTGATACTGTAGGGAATTGCCAATACTCAGGCATTAACCATGGATGTGGATAAGATGAAAGTCCATTTCCGTCTATTTCTTGCCTAAAATTATCTAAATTTTGTTCTGATAGAGAGCCTTCTAAGAATGATCTTGCATATATTCCAGGTGAGGAATGGCCTTGAAAATAAACCATATCTGACAAATTACCACCTCTAAAAAAATGATTGAAACCAACTTCATACAGAGTTGCTGCCGATGAGTAGGTAGATATATGGCCACCAAGATCAAGTTCCTTATTAGCTTTTAGAACTGTAACTAAAGCATTCCATCTTATGTAATGCCTTATTTTTTCTTCAAGATGCCAATCACCTGGATATTCACTCTCTTCATACTTAGAAATAGAATTTTCAAAAGGCAGATTAGCAAAACCTGAATCCAATAATCCTTTGTTCTCAGCATATTTCACAAAACTTTGTATCAATTCTGAAGCGCCTTTTTTACCATTAAAAAGTACTAAATTATCCAAAGCATCGATCCAATCCTGAAATTCTTCATTTGGCTGTAGATCTTTTTTCATTTTTTAAATTATATTTACTTCTTGGCAAAATCTAACAGAGCTTATTAATTTTCTCTGCTCAACTTTTTTACCCACAATTTACAAAGCATGTGAATATTATTCATAATTTCATGATATTCATCATCCTTTAATTTAAAAGGATCATGAATTATTTTAGTATGATCGTAAAAATTAAATACCTTAATTTTGCTGCTGTATTTCTTATAATTTTTTAGGAGACTATTTAGAACTATAACATCCATTGGTATTATTAATTCTGCTTCTTCAAGGAGGCTTGTTGTAATTTTTTTTGGGAAATGTGTGATGTTTTTTATTTGGTTATTAGTTAAATATTGCTCAGACCTTGAGTCCATCTCGCCTGAAGGATAAGGATGAAGACCACAAGAATCAAATTTTAAATCTTCTGCTAAATGAGACATAATCTTTTCTGCAACAGGACTTCGGCAATAATTTGCTATACAAACAAAAATAATTTTTTTCATTAATTGTTATTAAAATTATCAAGCTGTGTTGCTAATGAGGCAAATGGGAATAATTGTGTTATGAATCGGTTCCATTTTGTAATATCAGATGGGCCCACATATATAACATCACCAGGCTGAAGACTAAATTCACCAGAGTAGGAAAACATTGAAGCATTTGTCATATCAGCTCTGAAAACGATACCAGCATTTTCTGCCTCTTTCCTAATGACGTATATTGAAGATGGGTCAGAAGTTACTGGTGACAAACCTCTTGCTTGAGATAAAGCGTCTTTTAGTGTTAAGGCAGACCTTCCAATTGAAATTGTACCTGGAGCCAGAACTTCACCAACAACATATACAGACCTTCTTGGATTATATTTAGAAATTTGCACATCTACTTGAGGATCATTAAAAGAGTTTTTAAGCTTCTCTCTCACTATGATCCTTATCTCATTAATGGTGAGACCTTCAACTAAAATTGTTCCTACAAATGGAAAAAATACTTGGCCATCTGCGCCTACTACCTTAATAATATAGGGACTTGAAGCTCCAGCGGAGGTGATGGGAAAAATTTCATTTTGAGCATAAACTACAATACTAAGCTCATCACCTTTTTGTATTGTGTAATCACTCGGAGAAGGTTTTGTCTTTTCAATTATTTCGGGGCTTATATCAATTATCTCTGTTAATTCAAAACCAGAGGTGATGACACCCCCTTTTGGATCTTTAATCCCAGGAATTATTGAACACCCTTGCAAGAAAATTAAAAGTACTAGAAGACTAATCTTTTTCGCTGTAATCATAACTATCCTTTGAATAATAATACTTGTAGGCATAATAGTCATACTTTTGGTATCCATAATAGCCACTGGGTTTTTCATATGCATTAAGTATTAGGTGTACATCTGTTGGCTTAACTGTTTTAAATTGGTTAACTGATTCGATTATCTCATTTTCTAATGTTTGATTTTGGCGCACAACTAAAGCCAAAAGATCAGAAAGTGAATGAAGCACTAACGAATCAGATAAAGGTAAACTAGGCGGTGTATCAAAAACTATATAATCAAAGTTTTGTCTAAGTTCATTTATTAATTTTTGGAAAGCATCTGACGAGAAAAAGGCTAAAGCCGTCTTTGAGCAGTTCGATGGTCTAGGTAAAACATATAAATGCTCTGAGACTTTAAAATTTTCAATATTATGATAACTCTCTTCAAATCTTTTTATATCAATTTTGTCAACATTAAATATTTCATGTAAATCCCCTCTATGAAAATCACAATCAACCAAAATTACTTTCTTTTGTAATTCAGACAAAGCTTTGGCAGTATTTGATGCAATCGTTGTCTTTCCAACTCCTTTTAAAGGACCACTTATACAGATTAATGATTCATCTTTCTTTAGTTTAAAGAGAATATTTGTTGCAAGCGAATTATATGAATCCAAATTTTTGGAATCAAAGTTATCTTGGAAGGGAACAACTCCTAAAAGCTCGGAATTAAAAAGCTCATATAAAGACCTAGGCGACATGACCTTTGCGTAAACAAACTTTCTCAATAATGCAGCTATAAATCCAATAAAAAACGAGGCTAGGAATGCCATAAATAATGTAGATGACATTCTTGGCCCAACAAACCTAGCATTATATGCTTTATCAATAACTAAAATATCAGAGATTGTGCTTGCCTCTAATATTGAGTACTCAAGTTTCTTTGAGATCAATGTCTCTAACAAGCCTTGATTTATTTCGACACCTCTAGCCAAATCAATGAATTCTTGTTCAATTTGAGGAAGCTTAGAAATAGAAAGCCTAATCTCATCAATCTTATTAGTTATAATCTGCTTTCTTTCTGAGATATTCCTTAATTCCTGATTTGATTCAGTAAATCTAACTCTTGCTTCAACTTCTTCAAGAGTAAATTCATTTAATTGTCTTTCAAATTCAATTAATTGCTCTTGTAATACTTTTCCTTCATTGTCTTGCTCGAACAATAGGTTTTTTGTCTTAAAGTCATTAAGTTTTTTTTCAGATATTTTTAGACTCGTTTCTATATCATTTATTCTTGTGTCTAGAAAATTTATAGAGTTTCTCGCTCTAAGCGAGTTCTTTTTAACTGAATCGCCAATAAATATCCTATTGAGTTCGTCAATGATCTTCATATAAGCATCAGGACTGGAAGTGAAGGTCCTAACTTGCATTAGCAAGCTTGCTTTTCCGTAAGTTGTAGGGCCGATACTTGATAAATCGATTTGAGATGAAAGTGATCTTGTTACAACTCCAGTATTATTTTTTCCAAATTTGGCTATGCCCTGATCATAATCATTGCCTTCAGTTCTAGATATGAAGATTTCAGACCCTGAAAAATTTATAGTCTCATTATATTTTCCTTTTGATATTGGTCCATCATTTTTATAAATCTCAAAATTTTTATCTTGAAAATTAATCTCGAATGCTAAATATTTTTCGACGCTACCAACTTTAATTCCATCAAAGTATTCTTGTGATGACTCAAATACGTATTCTCCATCTATCCTCAAATCAAGCTGAAGATTATTTATTGTTTCAACTACATTTTTTCTTGATTTATAGATAGCAGATTGTTCTTGATGATTTATTCCCCTAGACATAAGCTGGCCGGAGGATAATCCTAATAAACTGTCTTGCTTTTCTTCAAATTGAAGCAGAGATGTTACTAGATAACTTTTTGGAGTGATTTGTAAATAGCCAAAACCAAGAATTATCCCTACTAAGCAAACAATCGTAATTAAAAAAATGTTTTCAATAAGTGCCTCAAAAACATCTTTAAAACCAATTTCTTTTTCAAATAAGCTGTTTTTATTCATTTTTAACCGCTGTAGTATAAGTTATATAGCTTTATTTTACACCTAATCTATTTTCTTCATTATTAATATTTCTATTTAATATCATTGCAAATGCAAAAGCTATGTAGACGTAATTATCGCCGAAATCACCGGACACAGAACAGAAGACAAATAACAGCAATAGGATACATAAGCTTTTTAAATCTTTTGCGGAAAATAGTGCCAAGATAGATAATATCGATGTAAGTGTAAAACCTATAAAACCATAATATAAGAAAGATTCAATTAAAAAATTGTGCGGGTAAGTCAACCTGTCTCCATAACCGAAAATTAAAGACAATTCTTCAGGACTTAAGCCAAAGGGCCTAAAATAAAACTCATAATTTTGTATAACAGTAATAACTAGATCTAATCTGAGTCCTGTTGAGTAAGAAGCAGAACTAAAAAAGAAAATTCTTTCATTAGCGAAGGATGTTAAGAAATAATTTATCGCTAGGAAGGATAATGCGAATAGCATTATATTTGTTCTTCTCCTCTTAAAGCTTGTGAATAAATCTAAAACAACAAATAACATGAAGATAGCTATTGAAATTGTGAAACCCCTAGACCCAGTGGAAGCCCCTAAAAAAGCAATAATCACACCTAAAAATTTATAGTGTTGTTTATTAGAGTAGAGAAATAATATAGCCCCAAAAATAATATAGATCCTATACATAACATTTGGCCCAAAGATGAAAGAAGACCTTTCTAAACCAACTAGAATTGAACCCATAAATAAAAAAATTGGAAAAATTGCAAAATAAATAGCTTTTGAAGGATCAAGTTTAATTTTTTGCAAGAACTCACTAAAGAAAAGAGTTAAAAAAAATGTGTTTAAGGGCCAGATTAAATATGCTAATTCAAATGATTGAAGACTGACTAAATTAATTATTAAAAAATAACTAAGAAATATTAGTAACAATATAATTTTTAATACTTCAGTGTTTATTTTTATCATTCCTAAATAAATGATATTTAGTAAAATTGAAGTAGGCATGTAGTATGAATCTTCAAGATTCACCAATTTAAAAATATTTGAGTTTCCTGCAAACATCATCATAGATAATAAAATTACTTTTAAAATACTCATTTATATCCCATGGGGTTATTTTTTTTCCAGTTCCAGCCGTCAATCATCATATCTTGAAGACTTCTCTTAGGTTCCCACATTAATTCTTTTTTTGCTTTTGTTATGTCAGCCCATACTTCTGGTGAGTCTCCATTACGTTTAGGACCAAATTTATAATTAATTACTTTTTCTGTTATGGCTGAGAAGGCTTCAATTATCTCAATAACTGATTTTGGCTCGCCAGAACCAAGGTTATATGCCTCATAAATACTTGAACCATTTAATGATTCTAATTTTTTTAACGCATTCAAGTGCCCATCAGCTAGATCCATAACATGGAAGTAGTCTCTAAGGCACGTTCCATCACGAGTTTTGTAGTCATTTCCAAATATTGTTAAATATTTATTTTTTCCGATAGCTACATCACTGATGATTGGCATTAAATTACTAGGAGCTTCCAGTGAATCTTCTCCTATCAACCCAGAGCTGTGTGCTCCAATTGGGTTGAAATACCTTAGTGAAATAGCTTTGAAATTTTTATTAGCACATAAATCCATTAAAAATTGTTCAATCATAATTTTTGTTGAAGCGTATGGGTTTAAAGACATCCCAAACTTATTTTCCTCTTTAAATGGAACAGTTTTATTATTTCCATATATTGTCGCAGAAGAGCTAAATATGAAATTTTTAATATTGTTATGAATCATTGCATTAACTAAGTTTAAAGTAGCTATAAAATTATTTTCATAGTACGAAACAGGATCTCTAAATGATTTTTCAATAGACTTCAATCCTGCAAAATGAATCACAGATGAAATTTTTTTTTTGCTTAATAATTGATTTATAAATGCAATATCGCATAAGTCGCCTTCATGCAAATCAATTTTTTTACTTGTTATTTTTTTTACCCTATTTAAAGATTCAGCTTTGGAATTAGAAAAGTTGTCGATTACAGAAACATCATAGCCATCATTTAATAGTTGACAAACTGTATGTGAACCTAAATAACCTGCTCCACCAGTTACAAGAATTTTCATTCTTTATTGCCTTGGAACTTTGGCATAATTTTCTGATTAGCAGGTGAGATATTTTCTCTAAATAAAACCTTCTTCACAGTTACGAGAATTATTTTCAAGTCTAGCTTGAATGTTCTTTCTTCAACATACCAAATATCTAAATCGAATTTTTCTTTCCAACTTATTGAATTACGACCATTTATTTGAGCCCAGCCTGTAATGCCAGGTGGTACATCTAATCGTTTAATTTGTTTCTTATTATATAAAGGAACATATTCAACTAATAAAGGGCGTGGCCCCACAACACTCATTTCCCCCTTAAAAACATTTATAAATCCTGGAAGTTCATCTATGCTTGTTTTTCTAAGCATCTCTCCTAGTCTAGTTAATCTTTTATCATCATCTATTCTCTTACCATTCTTATTCACACTTGAATTTATCATTGTTCTAAATTTAATTAATTTAAAGGGTTTACCATTTTTCCCAGCTCTTTGTTGAACAAAAAATATTGGTGAACCAATACTAAAAAAAATTAGGATAGAAGTTAGTATCAGCAAAGGCAGCAAACCAATCAAAGCAGTGAGCGAAAATAATACATCAAAGAGTCTTTTTAATATCATAATAAGTTAGAAAGTTTTTTTGCAATTTGGCTGTAATTATAATTCTTATAAGCAGCCCTTTTGCCGTTTATGCCCATTTTATTGAGCATATTTTTA
>MDSV01223679.1_pt1 | contig 12674 bp, 12 predicted proteins | sample 810851 | NCBI WGS metagenome assembly MDSV01 (sample SAMN05326640, study PRJNA326480) | marine metagenome | isolation source: seawater | place: Atlantic Ocean: North East | collected 2012
ATCATTTCTTGCACCTCTCCCAAACCCTCTTGAAAGGACTTACCCATTTCATAAGAAACAAGCTTTCCTAATGAAGTTTTTTTCTGCCTAAGCTTTTCTCCAAACTGTCTAACAATCTCCCCTCTTATTGGAGCAGGTTTTTTTCTCCATTTTAAAAAAGCATCTTGTGATTTCAAAATAACCTTTTTGTAATCTGACTCGGTTGTAGAATAAACATTACCAATTAGCGAGCCATCAACAGGAGAGTAAGAAGATATTTTTTTTCCATTACCAAAACCATCAATACCAGTTGACGTCCCATTATTATCATTTTTTAAGCCTAAATCTTTTAGAGCATCTTCGATTCCAAACATATATATTAAATTAAGTTATCTAAATTCAAAAATACAGCTATTTTAAGAAAATAATCTAATTAAATCATTTCCATTAGCATATACCACTAACAATAAAAGCAAAATCATACCAACGACCTGTGCGTACTCTAAAACCTTTTGCTTAGGTTTTTTACCGGTAACCAACTCATAAGTTAAAAACATAACATGTCCACCATCTAAAGCTGGTATGGGTAAAATATTTAAAACGGCTAACATGATAGATAAAAATGCTGTTAACTCCCAAAACCTTTTCCAGTCCCATTTTGCAGGAAAAATATTTCCAATTGTTATAAACCCTCCAACTGATTCGGGCGACTTTTTAATTAATTTAAACTGCTTTAGATAATTGTTAAGTGTTACAAAAGTTTTATTTAAACCAGCAGGAATAGCGTCAACTAGGGAGTATTTTTTATTAGAAAAATCAAACAAATTTTCAGGTCCATTAGGCATAACACCTAACAAACCATCTTTTAAAAAAACCGTTAAATTGATAATTTCACCCTTTCTTTCAACACCTAAACTTACCGTGTCTCCTTTTAAACTAGGAATAAGCGTATATATATCTTGAAGATATATGTCAGACCTACCATTAACAGATATGATTTTATCCCCTGCTTTACCGCCAGACAATTCAACCGCAGACGATTCTGAAAAAGAGCCAAAAACAAACGGCATTGCCAAACTAAAAAGATTTTTTTCTTTAAGCATGGACGTTTTAATTTCTTCTGATAAAAAAACATTTGTTTTTTTGTCTTCTCTTAAAACCGAAACAACTGAAGCGTCGTCAAGAATTATTGTAGGAATTATTTGAGAAAAACGATCAACCTTCCTATTATCTATAGATAATATTTTATCGCCATTTTTAAAACCAGCCTCCACGGCTAGTGAATCACAATATATACCATACTTTGCGTCTTTAACATCTAAATACTTGTCTCCCCAAACCATAAAGGCAGCTATATATATAAAAAAAGCTAAGATGACATTTACAACAACACCACCAACCATAATAATAAGTCTTTGCCAAGCTGGTTTAGCACGGAATTCCCAAGGTTCAGGTTTAGAGCTCATTTGTTTTACATCCATCGACTCATCAATCATTCCTGAAATCTTAACATAACCACCTAGAGGAAGCCAACCTATTCCGTATTCCGTTCCGTTAAACTTCTTTTTAAAGATTGAAAACCATGGGTCAAAAAATAAATAAAATTTTTCAACTCGTGTTTTAAATAGTTTTGCGGGGATAAAATGGCCCAATTCGTGAAGAACCACTAGTATTGATAAGCTTAAAAGTAACTGAGCAGCTTTAATTATTATTTCCATTTATATAAAATCTTTTGCAAGTTTTCTAACCTCCTCATCAGTTGACACATAGTCATCGTACGTAGGATTGGGTACAAAATTAGTTTTTTCCAAACAAGAAGAAACAATTTTTGGAATTTTTAAAAAATTAATTTTTTCATCCAAAAATGCTTGAACAGCAATTTCGTTTGCAGCATTTAAAACACACGGAGCATTTCCTCCAATAATCATTGATTCGTAAGAGAGCTTTAAACATTCAAAAACAGATGTGTCAGGTTTTTCAAAGTTTAAGGTTGGGTAGTCTGAAAAACTAAATCTTTTATGATTATTTTTTAGTCTTTTTGGATAACTAAAAGCATACTGTATAGGACACCTCATGTCAGGGAGTCCTAACTGAGCCTTTATTGACCCATCTTCAAAACACACCAAAGAATGTATAATCGATTCTGGATGAACAACCACCTCAATTTGCTTAGCATTAAGATTAAACAACCATTTTGCTTCAATCACCTCTAAACCTTTATTCATCATTGTAGCTGAATCAATTGTAATCTTTTGACCCATTTCCCAATTAGGATGTTTTAACGCATCTTTTTTTGAAACCTTTCTCAACGCATCTTTACCAAAACCTCTAAAAGGCCCTCCAGAAGCTGTTAAAATTATTTTTTCAATAGGGTTAATATATTCTCCTGTTAAACACTGGAAAATAGCAGAGTGTTCAGAGTCAACAGGAAGAATGTTAACATTATTTTTTTTAGCCATTTTTGTAATCATCTCTCCAGCGACAACCAAAACTTCTTTGTTGGCCAATGCAATATCTTTTTTAGATTTTATAGCATTAATAGTTGGTTTTAAACCAGCGTATCCTACCAACGCAGTAAGAACGAGGTCAACAGAACTCATTTCCACAACCTGACTCAATGCGTCATTTCCTGAAAACACCTTGATATCTAGATTTTTTAATTTAGAGTTTACGTAACCGTACTGCTTATCATCAACAATAACAACAGCGTTAGGCTTGTGTTTTATAGCTTGTTTTACCAATAGCTCACCGTTTTTGTTTGCTGTCAAAACTTCTACCTGAAATATATCAGGCTGTTCCGAAATAACTTCTAAAGCCTGAGTTCCAATTGACCCAGTTGATCCTAATATTGCAATATTTTTTTTAATACTCATAATAAATGTAGTTTGTCAGCAATTAACCTGTTATTTGACAATCTTGGCAGCTTGTTTTGACCACCTAATTTCCCGATAGACTTCATATAATTTTTAAAACCATTTTTACCCACACAACTTATCTCCAAAGGTCGCAAAACATTTCCTTCAATCAAATCATTATAATATGAATTTTGTTTACACATGAATCCATCAAGATCTTTAGCAAACTCTAACAAACACACAGGCAAAACATCAAACTCAATAAACCATTCGTGAAAAGGAAGCCCTGATTTAGGATTTACTTGAGGGGCTACATGAAATTCGATAATTTTAGTGTTGTTTTTTTTAATAGCTTTTGATATTGCAGAATTCACCTCGCTTCCAATCACGTGCTCCCCAAAAGCAGATGTAAAATGTTTGATTCTTCCTGTTACCACTATTCTGTATGGCTTGGTTGAAACAAATGATACGGTATCACCTATTTTATACCCCCATAGACCAGCGTTTGTATTTAATATTATAACATAATCAGTGTTTATCTTAATATTTTTTAAGGAGACCCTATTAAAGTCACCTTTTAAATATTTAGAAACTTCGATAAATTCATAGAAAATCCCATGATCTAAACATAAGAGAAGGCCTTCTTTTTCACAATCTTGATAGCCTATAAAACCCTCTGAACTAGGGTAGGTTTCGACGCTATCTATATTTTTCCCTATTAATCTAGTAAAAACATCTTTATATGGCTTGAAGCTAACACCACCATAAACAAAGAGGGAAAAGTTTGGAAATATTTCAGAAACATTTTTATTTTTAAGTGATGTTAGTTTTTCAAAATACATTTGAACCCAAGGGGGTATACCACTAATTAGGCTCATATTTTTGTTTTTAGTTTCTTTTATGATTAGTTCAATTTTTTTCTCCCAATCATTATTTAAGTTAGTCTTTTTTGACGGAAGGTTATTTCGTTTAAGATACCAAGGAACATAATGTGCGGTAATTCCTGACAAACGTCCAATTGGAATCGATTCAGAAAAATCTAATTTAGGACTTCCCTGTATAAATATCGTCCCCCCTTTCACAGAACTAGTATTTCCTGTTCTATGTATATAATTAAGAATAGCATCTTTAGCACACCTTATATGGTATGGCATTGATTCTTTGGAAATAGGGATATACTTTGTTCCCGAAGTTGTTCCCGAAGTTTTACATAGATAAATCGGCTTGCCCGGCCATAAAATATTTTTTTTACCTTTTCTAATAAGGGAAATAAAAGGTTTGATGTCTTCGTATTCCACAATAGGAACAGAGGTTTTAAAATCGTTGTAGTTTTGGATTTTTTCAAATCGATTTTTTTTACCATAAACCGTTTTCCTTCCTTTTTTTATAAGCATTTCAAAAGTTTTTTGTTGTGCTTCTAAAGGGTTATTGATCCACAATTTGTTTTTGTTGTTGATATATTTAGCGTAAGCCCTAATAATTAAGTCGGGAAAAAACATTAGAAGAAAATTAGTGTTTGTGGATCAATAGGCATAAGGTTTTGCCAAAGCTCAAAATGAAGGTGTGGCCCTGACGAAAACTTTCCTGAGTTTCCAATAATTGCAATTACCTCACCAGCAGAAACGGCTTCTCCTTGCTTTTTTAACAATGTAGAGTTGTGTTTGTATACAGAAAACAAATTATTCTTATGAAGGATGCCAATTACGTTTCCAGTTTCAGACGTCCATGAAGAAAAAACCACAACACCATCTAACACTGATTTTATTGGAGCATTTTCTTTAGCAACAATATCAATTCCAAAATGTTTAGCATCCGTATTAAAGCCCTGAGTAATAATACCCTCAATTGGTTTGAAAAAAAGACTTTTGTGTGTGTTTTTTTTCTTTTCTGATTTATTATGAAGACTAAACCTTTCGTCTTCCTCGATCTGATTTCTTAAAAGAGAGTCTGCTAATACTTTTTCAAACAAAACATCTTTTATTTTTTCTTTTTCAGAAACAATTTTTGAATTAGTTTTTTCTGATATATTCCCAGAAATAATTTTTTTAAGGTTTTGTATATACACATCGTTCTTTGCGAGTTTATTTATAAGTGAATCTGAGAGAGAGTTTAATTCAACAACATTTCTTCTCATATTGTTTGACGTATAACCAGGAATATATTCTTTTAAAGGAGTTAAACTAATACTCAATAAGGTGCCCCCAACCAAAAAAACCAACATAAAGCACAAGAAAACAAATACACCAGTCTTTGAGCTATTAACAGAGAATTTTTCTTCAAACGTATCCTCAGTTAAAACAACAAAGCGATATTTATTTTTCCAACTGTCTAAAAAGTTTTTCTTTGTATCTTTACCCATAACTACAAATATCTAAAAAATACATGAAATTTTAATTTTATTTAATTTTAGAAAAATAAAATAATTTTGTGCTTTATTAGTTTACACTATCAGTAATGATTTCTTTTGTTAATAATATCATAAAAACATTGATTATTTTATCAATATGCTCTTGCTCAACTAAAAAGAGCACTTTTTTTACTAGAGCATACCATAACACAACAACTCATTATAATTGGTACTTTAATGCTCAAAACATTATAAATGAAGTTGAGCAAAAAATTCAACAAAACCATAAGGATGACTACAATGAAATTCTTACAGTTTACAAGTCTGCTAGTACAAAAGACTCACAATCATTTACACCATCATTAAACAAAGCTATTAAAAAAGGTGCACAAGCAATTAATGACCATTCAATACTCTTAAAAAATAAGGAGCACAATAAGTGGGTGGATGATTGTTATTTAACAATAGCGAAGGCTTTTTATTATAAAAAAGATTTTCTTAAGGCAGCTGAAGCTTTTAGACAAGTTAGTAATATGTTTCCAGAAACACTAAGTGATTTCAAATCTCAGGTTTGGTTATGCAGGACGTACATTGACCAAAAGGACATGACTAGTGCAGACTTATTATTAAATAAAATGCTCTCTAACGAATCTTTTCCTGACAAACTTAATTCTGAACTGTCTCTTGTAGCATCGCATTTTTATTTAAAAAACAAGATGTACACTTTAGCAAAAGAAGAGTTGTTGATGAGCATAAACCTTTCTAAAAAGAAAAAAAGAGCAAGAATATATTTTATACTAGCACAACTTAATGCAATTGAGAAAAATTATTCACAAGCAACAAGGTTTTTCGAAAAAGTAATAAGTAGCAGCACTATTTATGAGCTTACATTTAATGCTAAAATAAAACGTGCACAATCTTATGATATTGGTTTTGGTGATGTAGGAAAAATAAAAATGGAACTACAAGATATGTTGGGCGACGAAAAGAATACAGAATATAAAGATGTAATTTACTTTTCACTAGCAGAAATATCATTAAGGGAGAGCCTTTTTGATGAAGCAATCAACTACTATAAGAGGTCGGTTTCTAAAAGTCAAAAAAACAACTCACAAAAAGCATTATCTAGTTTTAGGTTGGCTGAAATATATTATAAAAACAAAAAATATAGGCCTGCACAATCTTATTTTGATACAACGATTGCATATATGGACTCAAACAACCCAAGTTTTAACCTTGCTTCAAAAAAGCAATCAACACTTTCAGAGCTAGTATATAACTTAAACCTTATTATCGAGCAAGACAGTCTTTTAAGAGTTTCTAGGTTGCCTGAAGCTGAAAGAAATACTTTAATAAACAAAATAATGGCCGAGGTTCAAAAACAAGAACAAGAACAAAAGATTTTAGAACAACAAAAAATGAATGATTCAAGGTTTTTTGGCGACAGAAATAACAACCCCAATCAAGCTCAACAACTTCAGGGAAGGATGTGGTATTTTGATAATCCAACCGCCCTTAGTTTTGGTTATTCGGAGTTTACAAGAAAATGGGGTAAAAGAAAGCTTGAAGATAATTGGAGAAGAAAAAATAAACAATCAGTATTAAAAAACGATATATCTCAAGATTCAATTAATAATTCTGTTTTTGATCCAAAAAACAAACAATCTTACATAGACAAACTTCTTTTAAGTGATGAAAAACAAGAAGTCGCAGAAAAAAAAATATTAACATCATACTACTCTGTTGCAGTTATATACAAAGATAAGCTCCAAGACTATAAAGAGTCGATTAACACATTAATTGCATTAAACAACAGATTTCCTGAAAACATAAATAAAAGTACTGTTTATTATCAGTTGTTTTTGCTATATCAACTAATCAATGAAGATGAAAATGTAGAAAAATATAAAAATATACTACTACAGCAATTTTCAAATTCAGAATATGCTAGAATAATTACAAACCCAAAATTACTAGACGCGTATGAGTCTAAACAAAAAAGCATTCAATCAGTATATGATGACGCATATAGTGCTTATCTTGATAATCGTTATGATGACGCTGTAAAAACTTGTAAAAAAGGGATATCATTAGATTCACTAAATATATTAACCCCTCACTTTAGTTTGTTATCTGCTGTTTGTAAAGGATTTTTAGGCGGAAAGCCAGACCTTATTAGCTCTTTGAAAAAAGTGAAATTAAACTACGAGAATCATCCTGTCTCAATCACGGCTGAAGAAATACTTTACCAAATAACAAATAAAATAAATGATAATGGGGATAAAAAAGTAAACATACCTACAAATGAAGAAGATGCTCTAAAATATGTTTATAAAAACGAAACGCCTCATTTTTTTATTTTTTTGTTTAAAGATTTTGATGTTGATGTCAACACAGGAAAAGAAATATTCTCTAATTACCATTCGGATTTTTACCCATTGGAAAAACTTAACATAAGTAGTGTTTTACTAGATGAACAGACTCACATGATTTCCGTAAGAGATTTTGAGGACGGGGCCTCTGCAATGAAGTATTATGAAAGTTTTATTTCTTCTGATGAAAGCGGTCCTTTTGGAAATGACTATGTAGCATTCGTTATATCTGTTAAAAACTTCCCTTTATTTTTTAAAAATAAGGATGTTCAAGGTTATAGCACAAAATTTAAAGAAATGTATTTAAGGCAATAATTCTTTGACTTAAGTGTATAATTTTTACATTTGTAATAAGTATTATTAATATGTTTACAACCAAAAACAAAGACATGGCAAAAACTAACGAAAACTCAGGTGTAGTCAACCTAATAGGTTCTGGAACCTCAATTAGTGGTGATATAACCTCTTCTGGAGACATTCGCATTGATGGAAAGCTTAAAGGATCGATAAATACTAAAGGGAAAGTTGTTGTTGGGTCAACCGGTATGGTTGATGGTGACGTGGTTTGCGATAACGCTGATATTTCAGGTGAACTAAAAGGAAAAATAAGTGTTTCAGAATTACTTTCTTTAAAATCAACAGCTAAACTAGATGGAGATATAATTACAAATAAATTAGCAATTGAACCTGGAGCTAGCTTTTCGGGTTCTTGCGGAATGGGAGGAGTTATAAAAGACATAAAAGATGTCGAAAAAAAGAACCAAGAAAACCACAAACAAGAAAAAACAGCTTAACGCATATTTAAAATTTTCTTCGATAACTATTCAAATGGCTGTTGTTATTGCATTGAGTGTTTTGTTCGGTGGGTGGGTTGAGTCTAAATTCTTATTTTTAAACGGATTAACACAAGCTTTAATTTCTTTAATTGGTGTTTTTATTGCCCTGTATTTAGTTGTTAAAAATGTTTAAAACTAATTAGACTATGAAAAGAAAAATATTAATAAATTTTTTTTCTGCAATATTATTTTATTTAGCACATAAAAGTTACTTTATTTTTTTTAAAAACATTTTTTTATTTACAGAGCTTATTCACTTTTCAATGCTTTTTTTAAGCCTAGCCTTTTGTGGTTTGTTTTTTGTAGCAATAAACTTTTTTTCAAAAAAGGCAGCCAATGTTTTTTTAATTCTCAACACTACAAAAGCTATTCTTATTATTTTTGTTGTGGTTTTTTTGTTTTTTGAATTCTTTACAACCAACAAATTACTTTTACTTCATTTATTTATTGTTTACTTTTTTTACTTATTTCTAGATGTAAAGTTTGTTTTATCAACACAAAAAAACGATGTTAAAAAAACAACTTAAAATATATAATTTATTAAGATCAATTATATATTTTTGTCCAAGATTAAATTTTTAGGTCTCATAAAAAAATGAAAATAAGAAATCGTCAATACTCCCTAGTAATTTTAATTCTTTTAGTAATTATATCTTTTAACTGTTCGGCTTCTGAAGCCAATAACGATTCAACTAAAAATTCTGAAATATACAATCCAGTTCCCGCAATAATGCATCACATTTCTGATTCTCACGAATGGCACCTTTGGGGTGAGGGAAAATCTTCCATGACTATTCCATTGCCAGTTATTTTGTGGACTGATTTTGGGTTAGTTACGTTTATGTCAAGTGAATTCCATCACAACGATGACGCTAAAGTGGTTGTATCAAAAAATAATTTAAATTTTGTTAAGTCTCATGGTAAAATATATCAGCTAAATGAAGGAAGTGTCGAAGCTCAATTTGATAATGATCACCATATTTTAAATGGAACCCCCGCTATAGATTTTTCTATAACAAAAAATGTTGCCTCAATGTTGTTGTCCGTTATTGTTTTGTTGCTTTTCTTTGGTCTTGCAGGAAATAGAACAAAGAATAATAAGGGTGCTCCAAAGGGTGTTTTAGCATTCTTAGAGCCACTTGTTCTTTTTGTTCGTGATGATATTGTTAAGCCTAATATTGGTGCTAAATACAAACCATATTTACCATATTTACTAACTCTTTTTTTCTTCATCTTAATAAATAATTTAATGGGATTGTTTCCAGGAGCAGCTAATGTTACAGGAAACATAGCCTTAACTTTAGTTCTATCATTTATCACTTTAATTGTGACAAATTTTTCTGGTAACAAATCATATTGGGGCCATATTTTTAAACCCCCAGGCGTTCCTTTAGCATTAATGCCAATTATGATTCCGATAGAAATTGTTGGAGTTTTTACAAAACCTTTCGCATTAATGATTAGGTTATTTGCTAATATTTCCGCTGGACACATAATTATATTAAGTTTAATTTCCTTAATATTTATGGCGCAAAGCGGTCTTGGTACTGCTGGAGCTTATGGTGTTGCTCCGGTGTCTGTACTTTTTGTATTGTTTATGTATTTAATTGAGGTGTTGGTTGCGTTTTTACAAGCATATATTTTCACACTTTTAACCTCATTATTTATTGGACTTGCAACAACTGAACACCATTAAAACAAATTTAAAATGTATAACTTAAAAAAACTTTAAAAAATGGAAATTACAGGAATAGCAGCGATTGGCGCTGGACTTGCAGCGATTGGCGCAGGTATTGGAATTGGAAGAATTGGAGGCTCTGCACTAGAAGCAATGGCTAGGCAGCCTGAGCATACTGGTAAAATTCAAACTAATATGATTATTGCAGCAGCACTTGTCGAGGGGGTAGCCCTTTTTGGCGTAGTTGTTGCACTACTGCAAGGATAATAAAAGTATTATATATTAATGGTTGTCTGCTATATAGCAGACAACCAAAAAAAAAGAATTATGGACCCAATGTCATTAGTAACACCTTCAATAGGTTTAATTTTTTGGACTACAGTAGTTTTCACACTATTAATTATTTTGTTAAAAAAGTTCGCTTGGACCCCAATTATTAATTCTGTTGATGAAAGAAATAAAACTATCGAAGAAGCCTTGTCTTCTGCAAATAAGGCTAGAGAAGAAATGGAACAGCTCAACGCTGATAACAATAGGATATTAAAAGAAGCAAGAGAAGATAGAGACAATATTTTAAAAGAAGCAAAAACTATTAGCGACAAAATGATTGCCGATGCAAAAGAAAAAGCATCACATGAATCAGATAAAATTTTAATGAGCACTCGTGAACAAATCAAAAACGAAAAAATGAAAGCTTTAACAGAGCTAAAAAATCATGTTGCTGATTTATCAATTGAGATAGCTGAAAAGATTCTTAAAAATGAATTAAAGAATCCTAAGCAGCAACAAGATCTAATTGGTGCGTCTCTAAAAGAAGCTGAATTAAATTAAAAATGAAGAATTCAAGATTAACATTGAGGTATGCTAAATCTTTATTAGCCTTAGCTAATGAAAGTGGTGACATCGAAATATGTGTTAGAGATTTGAAAAAATTTGTTATTACTTGTGAGTCAAGTAAAGAACTTTCATTATTATTAAAGAGTCCAATAATTAAAACTGATAAAAAACTTTCAATCCTAACAGAAGTCTTTTCTGATTTTAACAAGCTTACAAAAAGGTTTATTTCTATAATTACTTCAAAAAAAAGAGAAAATATTTTAATAAGTATTGCAGAAAGGTTTTTACAACTTTATAAACAGCAAAAAGGTATTCAATCTGTTAGAGTAACTTCAGCCCACTCATTAAGCGATGATATGAAAAGCTTGATCAAATCATATATAAAAAATCAAGTAAGTGGCAAAATAGAATTAATAGAAAAGATTGATAATAAGCTAATTGGTGGGGTGATTATTCACATGAATAATAAACAACTTGACATTAGCGTATTAAATCAAATAAATAATTTAAAACAAACATTTAACAAGAATCTTTACGTAAAAGATTTCTAAAACTAAAAAGTATGGCAGAAGTAAAACCAGCTGAGGTTTCAGCAATATTAAGACAACAATTATCAGGAGTAAAATCAGAATCTGAACTAGAAGAAGTAGGAACTGTTCTTCAAGTCGGAGATGGTATAGCAAGAATTTACGGATTAACAAACGTACAGTCTGGAGAACTTGTTGAGTTTCAAGGCGGTTTACAAGCTATTGTCTTGAATTTAGAAGAAGATAATGTCGGGGCAGTTTTATTAGGACCATCAAAGGGTATCAAAGAAGGGGATGTAGTAAAGAGAACAAATCGTATTGCTTCTTTAAAAGTGGGAGAAGGCATGCTTGGTAGAGTAGTAGATACTATGGGTAATCCAATTGATGGTAAAGGCCCTATTGAGGGTGAAACTTTCGAAATGCCCATCGAGAGAAAAGCTCCAGGCGTTATATATAGGCAACCTGTAAACGAGCCACTACAAACAGGCATTAAGGCAATAGATGCCATGATACCTATTGGTAGAGGTCAACGAGAATTAATAATTGGAGATAGACAAACTGGTAAGACTGCTGTTGCCATAGACACGATAATTAATCAAAAAGAATTTTATGATAAGGGTGAGCCTGTTTTTTGTATTTATGTTGCTGTTGGTCAAAAAGGCTCAACGGTTGCGTCAATAGCAAAAATTTTAGATGAAGCGGGCGCTTTAGATTACACAGTTATTGTTGCTTCAAACGCTTCAGACCCTGCACCTATGCAGTTCTACGCTCCTCTTTCTGGAGCTGCAATAGGTGAGTATTTTAGAGATACGGGTCGTCCAGCTCTTATTATTTTTGATGATTTGTCAAAGCAAGCTGTTGCATACAGAGAAGTTTCTTTATTGCTTAGAAGACCACCAGGTAGGGAAGCTTACCCTGGAGACGTATTTTATTTACATTCAAGACTACTAGAAAGATCTGCTAGAGTTAATAAAGAACAAATAGCTAAGCTAACTAATGGGAAAGTGACAGAACAAACAGGATCTTTAACAGCTTTACCTATTATTGAAACGCAAGCTGGTGACGTATCGGCATTCGTGCCAACTAATGTTATTTCTATAACAGATGGTCAAATATTTTTAGAATCAGACTTATTTAACTCTGGAATAAGACCTGCAATAAATGCTGGTTTATCCGTTTCTAGAGTTGGTGGTGCAGCTCAAACAAAAATTATTAAAAAGTTAGGTGGTGGTGTAAGGTTGGC
>MDSV01237866.1_pt1 | contig 12674 bp, 12 predicted proteins | sample 810851 | NCBI WGS metagenome assembly MDSV01 (sample SAMN05326640, study PRJNA326480) | marine metagenome | isolation source: seawater | place: Atlantic Ocean: North East | collected 2012
CAATGTATCTTGTTGATTATTCATGTAAAAATATTTTGATAATTTACCAACAACTTTCATAATCGGAGAATTGTGTGTTTTTACAATCATTAGTTTTGGGCAATATAACGCATAATCTTCTTCATTCAGTGTTACTTCAAATATTTGCAGTAATCTGCGTCTTCCCGTTTTTTTGAAACCCACTCCGCGATGATGTATACATGCATTAAAAATCACAAAGCTTCCTGCTTGAATATCAACTTGTTCTCTACTTTTATATGATCCATAAGAACCCACGGAATCTAAAAAGGATTGTTTATAACTTTCGGGTATGATTTCTAAAGTTGCGTCGTCAAAATAGTAGAGACATGTATACACCGGAACAAAATTATTTTCTGTATGATTATAAATATCACCATGAAACGCTGCTGCATCTGTAGAATTATTATTATCACTGAATCGGAATTTTCCGTAATGAGGTTTCACTATTTTATCACCTAATATGTTTGTTTGTAAACTCGGAAAATAAGTATTATCAATAAACTGTTTTAATCCATTATAATCAACTTTATTATTATTATTATAAAAACTATTCGCTATCGCTTCAAAATTATTTGACTGATTATTTTTTATCACGATATATCCTTTTGTATGTAAATCATTCATTAAATATTATTTATCTTATATAAAATACACATATATTTATTTATAAAAATAAATAGATGATATGATAAAAACATAATGCAATTCTTTCTTTTAAATACCTATTATTGAAATGAACTCATTTTTATATTCATTTAACTTCTCTTTTACTATTTCCGGAAATTCTGATCTATTTTCATGTTCTCTAATAGAAGACAACTTTAATTCCATGTTATAGTCTTCTTGATTTAAAAATTCTAATATTCTATTTTTTTCAGATTCATTGGTTAATGGAATTAATAATTTCATGGTCAACATCAAATCGTCTATTTTGTTCTCATTTACTAATCCATCTACAAACGTATTACTTCTTAAAAACACATGTAAAGTCATATAAATAATTCTAAATTCACTAGTGTTTTCTCGTATAATGTTTGCCGTTCTGTTATTACGCCTTAAGTTGTTTTCATATTGTAATAATTCATGTATTGTATTAAAATAATAATTATAATAAGGAAATGGATTTGTATTTTCCGAATTTATCCTCGTTTTATATTTTTCAATTACCTTATAACTATGGTCTATAGAACCATCCTTTCCTCCTTTTTGTTTTTTCTTCGTCTTTTTTCCTCCCGTTTCAATCTCAGCAGGTCTTAGAGCAAGTAATCTTAAACCTCTAATTATACCAGCTTTCCTATATAATGGCATACCTTCCCATTCACGTATTCTTAAGTCAAGAATGTGCAAACTTCGTATTTTTTCAACATTAGCATCAATATAGCTATCAATGGTTGCTGGAGTCATACTATTGTCTATCATTCTTCTTATGATATTTGCTGCTCTTCTATTAACATTTACAGAATTTTCAAACCCAGTCTTTTGTTCAGTAATTCTTTCTCTGATAATAAATTCTCCAGGTGAAAATATTTCAAGGGTTAACATCAATTCATATAAAATTTCTTTTTTTAATTGAAATTCAATAACTTCTTGTCTTGTGACACGACGTCTTGGAGAAGGAGATGGTCTAAAATCACTCATTTCGTCCGGTTCTTCTGGATCACCTCCACGTTTTTTTGAACGGGTTTTTTTATTTTTTTTAGATTTCTTGAATTTTCTCGTTTTTCTTTTTCCACCAAGATACTGCATCATTTCATGTTTATTTTTGAAATCATCAAATATTTCATTTTCCATTATTTCTTCAAAGTTCTTTCTCTCTTTTTGTCTTTCTACAGTTTTTTCAACAATTGGACGCAGCAATTTATATCTTTTTAATAAAGTTGCTACTTCGGAATGACCATCACCTTCTGCTATCATCAAAGGAGTTATCCCATTATTATTAGCCTTGTCGATGTCAGCTCCGTGCTCCAGCAGCATCCTCACCATCTCCACACGGCCATTCTGTGAGGCCGTGAACAAAGGGGTGTCCCCATTATCCCTAGCCTTGTTGATGTCAGCTCCCTGCTCCAGCAGCATCCTCACCACCTTCACACGGCCCTTATATGAGGCTATGGACAAAGGGGTGCCCCCACCATTCGCAGCCTTGTTGATGTCAGCTCCGTGCTCCAGCAGCATCCTCACCACCTCCACATGGCCATTCTCTGAGGCTACGTACAAAGGGGTGCACCCATCATCCGTAGCCTTGTCGATGTCAGGTCCCTGCTCCAGCAGCACACTTACCACCTTCACATGGCCATTCTGTGAGGCTATGTGCAGAGGGGTGCACCCACTATTCTTAGTCCAGTTGATGTCAGCTCCCTGCTCGAGCATATTTATCACGATATCCACGCTACCTTGACGTGCGGCAAGGTACAATACGTAATCTCTGTTTCCTCCTTTTTGCTTTTTTGAACGTGTCTTTTTGTTTTTCTTTTTGTTGGTTGATTTTCTCGTTTTTCTTTTTCCACCAAGTTTTCCAGGTTGACGTAAGCTATCTTTAATTTTATTAATTTCACTTGTAGATTCGGTATCTAATCGACTAAGTGCTAATAAACGTAAGGTTGGTATATTAGGTCGTTCGTAGTCCCTTATATTTTTCGTTACTACATTTTTTTGTTGATATGTTTTTAATAAATTTGCCATTTCGGACCGAGCCCACGAAGGCCCATCATCTACCATGTCAAAAGCGGTGTAGCCTTCATTTGTCTCCGCATTTATATTAGCTCCATATTCTAAAAGTGCTTCCACTATTTCGAAATGACCATAACTTACTGCTATCATCAAAGGAGTTTGTCCGACAGTATTAGGTATGTTTACACGCGCTCCATTCTCAAGCAGTATCCTCACCACCTCCTCATTACCCGCTTCTGATGCTACGTATAAGGGAGTCTCCAGGGAATAATCAAACTTGTTGATATTCGCTCCTTTCTCAAGCAGGATCTTCACCACCTCCACCTGACCATTCTGTGATGCTATGTGTAAGGGAGTTTCCCCATTTTTATTAGCCTTGTTGATATTCCCTCCTCTCTCTGCCAGAATCCTCACCATCTTCACATAACCAAACAGTGATGCTACATATAAAGGAGTCTCGCCGTCTCTATTAGCCAGGTTGATATCCGCTCCTATATCCAGAAGAAGTCTCACCAACTCTACATTATTATTCGCTGAAGCTTCGTATAGATGAAGCTCCTCAGCATCGTTGATATTAGGGTCCCAATACAGTAGCCTCTTAAATAACTCCTCAGCACCAATATCTTTTGCTCTTTTCAATATATCCTTGCTACCTCCTTTTTTCTTTGTCTTTCTTCTTTTTAAACTATATTTTTTCATGTTAAAATATAGTTACATTTTTATTTATTTACTTTTTCATCGTCATGTTTTAGTTTTGAATCTATGTATTTTTTTCGTATTTCTTCTATATTTTCTCTTCTTTTTATCAATGTTTGTTGTAGGTTCTCTATCTCCAATTCAGAAACTTTGTTTAATTTTTCTAATTCAACTAAACATTTTTTAGCATCCAATCTCTTTTCTGGTGTTGACATTATCATACTCTTTAAAAAAGATTTAAATGATTTTATATGTTCTACTTCCAATTCATTTAAACTTAAATCTGGAAACATGTATAAATAACACATACATACCCCATACACATCCCATGTTTTAAAATAAGTAAACATCTCTTCAAAAATAATTTGCCATTTTATTCCTGTCGCAGAAGAATTCTTCCTCACTAATTCTTTTAAATAATCAGAATAATTATATTTCATTTGTAAAATCTCCTTTTCCTCTAACACATTTTTAAACACCGTGTTTGAATCAAAAAAATCAGAAATAAATGTATCTATTTGAGAACCTGATACATGCAAATTTACAATATCTTCCACAGTTTCCATATCTTTTCCTATTTCATTTAAAATGTAATTTATCATGTTTATTTCAAAACACCATGGAGCATAACTTGGCTCATAAACATAAAATACGTCAAAATAATTATTCTCGTCTAATCTCACTTCTTCCATGTCAAAAGATAATCCAAAATCAATAAAAATAGGACGTCCCGTTTGTTTTCTTGTCATGATGTTATTTTCTTTAATGTCAAAATGCACTATGTTTATATTACTCATTTTTTCTACCCCTTTTATTAAAATTTTAAAGTTATTTATAAACATTTTTGAAAACTCTAATGCGTTCTCTTTTTTCAACAAATTAAAATTATACGTCATTAATGTTTCTTTTCCTATATACGAAATTTTATTTATTTCAAAACTTAGACTTTTATTTGCCTTTTCATTTTCATCTATAAATTTACATTTTCTAAATTCATTGTCTATTACTTTACTAATATCAACGTCACATGATTCAACAATTGGAGCAAAATGTCTTTTGTATTGTTTGACATCCATTAATTTTTTACCTATTTCCACTTCGTTTTCCGACGTCTCCTTTTTTCTTTGTAACTTTGTTATGTTTTTAACTGAATTATCAACCATTCCTTCACAAGTCAACCCCGGTTTAAATATACAGCCATAGGTTCCTTGATTCAATATTTTTATCTTCTTATCTTTTTTATCCTTCTTTATATTTTCATTCGTCATTATTATATGTTATATATAATTTCAACATATAAATTTCTAAACTCTATTAAACACTATTGATTTTTTCTATCATGTACATTTTACTCTTCTTTTTCATTGTATCCGTTCACGGTTATGGTTGGGTACCTCTTTGTGATTTAAATACATTTCATTTTCAAAAACCAAATGAAATTAAAGTCTTAGATAAACACCTTGTCGTATGGCAAAAAAATGGTCAACCAATCGTTCAGGACAATCATTGTCTCCATAGAGGTGCTCCTTTATCTGAAGGATATATTGATAAAGACTCCAAAAACTTGCGTTGTTCTTATCATGGATGGGAATTCTCTGAAAATGGTAATGTTGTCTCTATTCCTCAATCTTTATCTAATTGCAGCCAATGTAAATTTCAACAAAATACTTATCAAACTCATTCTTCATGCAATATACTTTGGGTTAATTTAAATGATTCATTCCTTCCTTTCCCTAATCATATTTCTGAAAATAACCATTCGGTTTGTGATGACGTATTTGTTATTGAAGTTCCATATAGTATTAATATTTTATTGGAAAATCTTTTTGACCCTGCACATGTACCTTTTGCTCATCATAAATTACAATCTTCTCGTGACTTAGCAAGTTCTGTAAACTCTACTGTCTTGACAATGAATTCTTCTTGTTTTGAAGTTTTATTTGAAGATGAAACATTGAATGACAATCAATACAGAAATGGCACTATGACCTTTTATTCAGATTCTCATTATGTTTTAAATAGTATTTATCCATCCACCTTTATTCAAAAATTACATGTATATTGTGTTCCCATTTCTCCTTTCAAAACTCGTATTTTCGTCCAAAATCAATACAATAATGATGTCACTGAAGGTGTGGGTTATAACAAATTCTTTACTTTTATTTTGAATTCTTTTCCCAGATGGTTTAAACATTCCATTACTCATACCTTTTTTGATAGTGATACTATGCTTCTTTACAAACAGGAACAAAAATTAAGATCCAATAATATGTTACAAAATTGCACGAAAACGTATTTAACACCTACTTCCAGTGATTATAGTATTCATTCTTTTCATAAATGGAAAAATAAATATCCCCCCAAATGGTCCTCTTTCATAAACAGCCAACAAAATCTTTTTACCGATTTAAAAAGAGAAGAAATATTTGACAGATATAATGACCACACCAAACATTGCACTTCTTGTTCTGCTGCCTTAATTAACATTAAAACACTTCAAATTTTGTTACCTTTCGCCATTGTGTTCTCTTATCCTTATTTTGAAAACTATTCTCTTATTTGTTTTGGAATTGTTTTGTATTGGACTCTTGAACTACTAAAAACACATTTTACTTTTAGAGATTATGTGCATAATGATTTGTAGTATTTTATGCATCTAATGTATATATGCAAAGTCCTTTTTCTAATTCTAATACAATTGTTTTTTATTTAGAACCCATACTCAATCCTATTTACAAAACATACCAACAAATTATTACATTGGATTCTATACCACAAGGACCATTAGCAGAAATGGTTACCTCTATTCAAGTTCCCAAATTATCAAAATTTCAACAATTTAATCCTCTCGTACCTGCTCAAAATTGCGTTTATGCATTAGTTAGGTATCCAAAAACCTCTTATTCAGCTAATTTTAAAAATGTAGAGTCTTTTATGTCTACCGATGACATACCTGCCTTATTTTCTTATTTAACAATAAATGGATATACTATTCAGGAAAATTTAACAGATATGATGTATAAATCTAAAATCAACTTGGGTGGGGTTTCTTCGTCCAGATTATCTGGAAATCGTAAAATGATATGTTTTGCCACTTATTCTTCGTAATTTATTTTCTGTAAAACTATGTTATAAATGTGGCAGATTGCCCATCGTGGTTCATCTGAAAAGTATGGAGACAATAATATGATTTCATTTCACAAAGCTATTGAAGAAGAATTCCAAATGATTGAATTAGATATATTACTTTGTGGAACCGGAGAAATTGTTATATATCACGATACCTATATTGATAATAAATATATTGATAAAATCCCTTATCATGAATTACTGTCTTATGGAATCATATTACTTGAAGATTTCTTGTCAGAGTTTGCTGAAAAAGATGTAATGATTTATTTTGATTTAAAAGGTTCCTCTTATAAACTTATTTACCCTTTATTCAAACTTATTAAAAAATGGTTTCCTCACAATAATTATGAAAAATTATATATTAGCGGATTTGACCGACATTTTATTGATCATATGTGGCATTTTCAACATTTTATGAAAAATGGTCTTCGTCTTGGTTTTACTACTGAAAATACATTTACTCCAGAACAGGTTGAACCTCTCATTCAAAATTGTTCTTTCTTTTGTGTTCATTGGACAGCTTTAGACCATGGAATGATTGATTATTTGCATGAAAAAAATATACTTGTCTTTGCTTATACATGTAAAGATGAATTTATATTAAATCATATGATGCAATATAAATTAGACGGCATTGTCTCTAATTATCGTATTCAAGATAGCTATTTTCATGTTTAACTCCAAATATATTTAAAATTACCAATCCGACAATTATAAACCATGGACTTATTTTTATAACCAAATATGTCCAAACTCCTACCCCTAATACAGAATATATGTTTTTTCTTGGAATACTTTTGTAATAATCTATTGTCCGGAAATAAATAAATAAACTTGTAATTAATGATATAATTAATATTTCAATAGTATTTGTTTTCATTTATATAATTGATATAGATTTAATTAATTATATAATCCTATATGAGAATATTGCATTATTTGAGTATGGTCGGCTTTTGTTCTCTTTTACTACCAACTACTTCTTTTGTAACTAAAAACGTTAGAACATTCACTAAAACAGCCACTTTATTGAGAGGCAGAAAGAAAAATATAGATTCTTTGTTTATTAATCAAATTACTTCTTCCAAAAAATCTAAAAAAAATGTTTATCAACCTAAAAGTGATAATCAAAGAAAATATCTTCATTATTTGCAAGACGTAAATACTTCTGTTGTTTTGGGTATTGGACCTGCTGGTTGTGGAAAAACCATGTTCGCTTGTTTGCAAGCTATTCAAGAATTGAAAACTGGTAATATTCATAAAATTGTTTTAACCAGACCTGTGGTTCCTGTTGAAGAAGAAGAATTAGGGTTTTTGCCTGGAAACTTGGTTAAAAAAATGGACCCTTGGACCCGACCTATTTTTGATATTTTTTTGGAATTTTATCAACAAAATGAAATTGAAAATATGATTCAATGCGGCATTTTGGAAATATCACCTCTTGCTTATATGCGAGGTAGAACTTTTAAAAATTCATTTATTATTGCTGATGAAATGCAAAACTCTACACCTAATCAAATGTTAATGTTGACTACAAGAATCGGTGATAATTCTAAGATGGTTATTACAGGTGATTTAAAACAGAGCGACCGTTCATTAAATAATGGATTATATGATTTTATTAACAAATTGCAACATTATAATACTGTTCAAAATGAACAACAATTTGTTAAAATGATTACTATGAATACACAAGATGTTCAAAGAAGTATTGTTGTTACACACATTCTGGATATTTACAATAATTCAACACTTACTGACAGCAACAAAGAAAATGCAATTCAACCACTTAAATCTGGTGATTGTGCTATGGTTCCTATTAATTCATTACCTAAAAATAATTTTAATAAAGAAAACTGGAAAATATAAGTTTAACAAATAAAAATAATATGGAAAAATCATTCTTTCTATATAAATGTATCGTAATTTACCAAAAATATTGTATAAAAATAAGTTGAAAATGTGTAACCAAATGGGCTTTAAATATGGAACCAGAAATAACATGTTAATATGCAAAGATTTTAATAAAATCACTGATGGAGCGATAGAAAGAAAAATAAGACAAAATAAAATTGGAGACTTTATAGCCAACAACCTAATTTATCAATACAAACGTCATAAAAATAACTACTTTTTTATGCAAGAATTAGTAGATGACGCCTTTACAGCTTATAGGTGGGTCTCTTATGTTAAATCTCAATACAATAAATTTGTAAATAAACAATTTGTAAAAGTGAAAAGATTGAATTGATAGAAGCAATCAATAATGCGTAAAAAATAAAATAAATACATAGTTTAAACATACTGATGTATTTTGTATCTTTGAAGTCAAAATCATTAAATGATGTATCATCATTAAATACAACTATTTTTACATGTGAACCGCCACTTTCGTATGGAAACTTAGTTATGAGTAAACAATTTACGACAAAAAAACTAAGGTGTTTTGTAATAAAAAGATTTTACAATATGGTAAAATTATAAAATTATAAAATTATATGTTACGTATACATATATGGAAGAAGAAATACCTATAGTTTTACTCTATGTTGCTTTCTTTGGTTTTTCAGAAATTATAATACAATTTTTTAATATTAAATCATTCAAAAGTAAGTTTAGCTATTATTTATTCGTTTTAGCCGTATCTCTTTTCATATTTGCCAATCAATTATAAAATGTTTTTTTTAATAAACATAAAACGTACCTATTTTATGTTTATATATGAAGCTTCTTTTCGTATTTTTCATCCCTTTCGTTTTTGGGTTTAAACAAATTTATTTTAAACAATCGGTTCAAAGCACAACATCTCGCCATATTGCACGTGCTTTATATGATATTGGCAATAAAAATAACTCTGATAAAAAATATCCCATATCAAGACCACACTATGTTGTTAGAAAAATTATTTATTCCCCCAAAAATGAAACTAATTTAGAACCTGATATAACAATTCGTAATATGACACGTTATATTTTACCCAGAGCATATCCTCTTTCCAAATCTCATCATGAAAATTATTTACGTCGTCTTAATTCCAAAAACGTTTCTATTCAAGGTCTTCAAATTCTTTCTGGAGATGAATATAACATTGATGAGACATCATTACAAGAATTAAATAATCATCCTTTTTTCAAAGACTTGGTAAAAACATTGAATAATTCTAATTACAAAATCACAGGAATAAGGACTATGAATTATGATGAAGATAACCAACAACAAGACGATATCTCTGATCATGAAGATGATATTGCTGAAAGAATGAGGAGAAACATTATGGGAGGTTTTGGTTTTGCTGGAAATCCAAGAAACAGAGGAGGTAAGAAATCAGATAATTATGAAGTTATTTATGATCATCATATGGATTTTTCCCAAATCGGAGGTTATGATAAAATTAAAAAGGAATTACACCAATGTGTAGATATTCTCGCAAATTATACCAAATATTCCAAATATAACGTTCGTATTCCTCGTGGATTAATTCTTGAAGGACCACCCGGTAATGGTAAGACACTACTTGCAAAGGGATTCGCTGGAGAAGCCGGAGTCGGTTTTATTTCTGTTTCTGGTTCTGAATTTCAAGAGAAATATGTTGGTGTTGGTTCTGCCAGAATTAGAGAATTATTCAATCTTGCCAGTAAAAACGTTCCTTGTATTATTTTTATTGATGAAGTTGATGCCGTTGGACGTAAAAGATCTGGAGATGGTGAATCTTCTACAAGTGAAAGAGACAGCACCTTAAATGAACTTTTAGTTGGTTTGGATGGATTTAAAAACAATACTGGCATTTTCATTATCGGTGCTACCAATCGTGTTGATTTACTTGACCCCGCTTTGATGAGACCCGGCAGAATTGATAAACAAATATATATCGGTAATCCAGACAGCAATACCCGAGAAGCTATACTTAATATTCATTTAAAAGGTAAACCCTATGACAAAACAAATATTTCTATTGAAGGTCTTGTTGATTTATCACAAGGTTTATCTGGAGCTCAAATTGAAAATTTATTGAATGAAGCTATGCTTAATGCATTACGTGAAGATAGAGAAATAATGACTATGAATGATTTGGATTATACAATGAACAAAATGATTGCTGGTTGGCAACCCGATGAACACCAATTTACTACCGATATTGTTGACCATATTGCTATTCATGAAATGGGACATGCTATAGTAGGTATTTTATCTCAACATCATTCTAAAATGACCAAGGTTGTTATTAATTTATCCTCTCCAAGAACTCCTGGATACACGGTCTTTGAACCATCTGCGTCTAATATTCATACAAGAGAAGCATTGTTTGAGCATTTGGCTATTTTATTGGCCGGAAGAATAGCTGAAGAAGTCTGTTACGATGTTTCTGTTACAACTGGAGCTATCAATGATTTTGAAGAAGCATATAAATTAGCAGAAAAAATGATTGTTTATTATGGAATGGGAAAAAGTGTTATCTATCCCAATTCAAGTGATAAATATAAAGAAAAAATAGATACAGAAGTTACAGATTTGATTGATAATGCATACGCTTATTCCGTATTTATTTTACAGCAATGTAAAGACATCTTAATTGAAGGTGCTGATATTTTGAAAAAGGATAAACTTATTCACTGTGACCAATTAAATCAACTTATTGATAACAAATACCCTCAAATTCGTAATATTAAATAATTAATATTTTTCATCATCATCATCACTATGACAATAGGTTTCATGTATACTATTTCTAAAAAGATTTAAAAATGAAAATCCTGTTTTATTTTCACATACATTATAATCACTATCACATTCATAATTGTTATAATCTTCTTCTTTATTTCTTTCATCATCACTTGTCATATTATTTTCTATTTTAACAACTATTTCTTCATTTTTATCACAACTACTTTCATCTTCATCTTCTTCATCTTCTGCATCTTCTTCACTAATTTTTTCTTTATTCATTTTTGAAAAGGCTATTCTATCTAATCTTGGTGGTTCCTTCTTTTCTGTTTCATTATAAAAATATCTCGGAAGTGGTGAATCTTGTTTTGTTTCATCGTTTTCATTTTTTTTTTCTTCTTCTACTTTTTCTTTATTTATTGGTCTATCTTGATTATCATTCTCTTTGTTTTTATCAAGCCATTTTAAATCTAAATATTTTTGACTCATTCTTCTTTTTCCTTCCATTTTTTTTGTTTTTTCTCTTAATAAATATTTTAAAGGATGTGTTCTTTTGTCATATCCAAAGCTTAAATAATCATAACTTCTTTGGTCCTTATCTGTCAAAGGAGGTGCCAATTCTAATTTATTTACCCAACCCTTTTTGTGTCTTTTTGTATTGTCTCTTTTGTAAATTATTAATTCTTCTTCGTCTGCCAATGTATCATAAACTAAATCAAAATGTTGTTCAGGATAACTACGGCTTTTTATTTTCTCATATTCTCCAAATTTTGCATCTAAGAATGTTGTTCCACTAACTTCTCTTGAACTTCTTTCTATAGAAATTAATTTATAAATTTCAACACTTATTTTATAATAATCACGATGTGTGTTTAGTTCTATCACCATTTTATCTTGAAATTTCATAAACATTTCTATCCCCGTTATTATTCCACAAAATAAAGAAACTACACTTGTTATTATTGATATATACCTTTGTTCCAAATGGTCTTGCATTCCCACTGAAATAAATGTATTTACACCACTTAAAAATATAATTGGAATTTTAAACCACTTTACCTGATTTTTGTAATAAATATACTTATATTTGTGATAATTACTTAATTGAGCACAATTTATTCGCAATTGATCAAGCACTCTTTCCATATTATCCGTCCATAGTTTCTCATTTATTTTGCTTTCTACTATCTCTGTAGCTGCACGTTTTGAAGACATTATATATAAAATATATATAATTTCTTATTTATTTTTACGGACTTTACGTTTTGTTTTTCCTTTTGTTTTATTCTTTTTTCCCCTTTTCTTTTTTCTTGTTTTTTTATTCCCTCCCATTATTGCACAACTTGACCCTTTACAACTCTGCACACCACTTAATCCATCTGTAAAAAAGGAATTCTGTGGCTTTATATCATCTTTACTCAAAAAATCTCCAATTATTTTTTCTGTATCCATGTTTGATTTTCTCTTTTTTGAATCAAATATACCTTCTACGTTGG
>MDSV01014822.1_pt1 | contig 12673 bp, 12 predicted proteins | sample 810851 | NCBI WGS metagenome assembly MDSV01 (sample SAMN05326640, study PRJNA326480) | marine metagenome | isolation source: seawater | place: Atlantic Ocean: North East | collected 2012
CAATACACTTATGCGCACCTCCACCAAATGGCACATAACTAAAACCGTGGTTTTTATGCTCGGCTCTTTCTGGAGAAAATCTCATAGGATCAAACTCTAAAGGGTTTGACCACCATTCTTGCATGCGGTGAGTAAAAGGTGGGCTGAGCATAACAACAGTATTTGCAGGTATGTCATATCCAGCAACGTTAACATCTCTGGTGGTGCGCCTATTTAAAATCATCACTGATGGGTAAAATCTCAACGTCTCTTGAAAAACATATTCGGTAATAGTCATCTCTGCCATATCTTCAAATGTAGGCATTTCATTGTTCACACTAAAAATTTCATCCCGAACCTTTTCTTGCCATTGAGGATTTTTGCCTAGGTAATAAAGAATGTTTGTTAGGGCGCTTGTTGTAGTATCAAATGCTGCAAATAACAAAAATGCCATATGCCCATCAATATCAACATCTTCTAGATACTCACCATCCTCATCTTGAGCATTGCAATATCTTGTAAACATATCTTGAGCATCAGAGCCTCTTCTTTTAGGAATATTCGAAATAAAAAACTCTCTAAGCTCCTGGCGAGCCTGCATAGATTTTCTAAATTTTAAAAATGGTAGATCATAAGGCAAGGGAGTTACCAAGCCCTCATTAATTGTTGAAAAAAGGTAATTCAATCTTTGTGCTTCAGGGCTTTTTTCATCTAAGCCTATGAACACTCTTGCGGCGACATCCATTAATGTTTCTTGAATATTGTCATAGAATACAAACTCCTCTTCAACGGGAAGCGCTTGAATGCGGCGCTCTTGAATGGGAATCAACATATCTACATAGGATTTTAGTGCATCAGTCTTAAAGGCTGGTTGGGATGCTCTTCTTGTTTTTTTATGTTTTTTGTCATCCCTAAGCAGCATACCCTCAGGGTATAAGGTGCCCAGCGAACTTGCATAACCACCTGCAACACTAAAATTACCTTTAGGATCAAATAAAGCTGCCTCATTAAATTCTGGACCAAGACACATTAAAACTCTTTGATTACGAACCATATCTAACCTAGAAACAGGTCCATATCTCTCATAATGCTTGTTACACATTGCCAAAGTATCTTTCACTAACTCGACTGTCTTACCTAGAAAAGGCCAGCCATACTGCCCTGGGAACATAGAAAGATCTCTATTATCAGGAGGCAATTTATTAACATATTCCATGGTCTATTTTATTATGAGTTTTTTTGGACTAATTTCCACCAATAATTTGGAAAAAATCTTCTTATCCTTGTGGCGTATACAGCTTCTTTTGAAGGATAACAAATGATTTTATCAGTCAGTAAGTCTTTTTCGATTTGATCAACTACTTCCTCTGGATCACAAAGCATACCTTTTTTCACTGCAGTATTAATTGCATCAGGTGCATCAGTTTCATCGACAAATCTCATCAAAGGAGTATCAGTTTGAGCTGGACAAACCACCATAACTCTAATATTTGTATCTTTTACTTCTTTAGCTAAGATTTCTCCAAAAATATTTACGGCTGCTTTAGAAGCACAATAGGCCGACATATTTTCAAGAGGACACATTCCAGCAATTGAACCAAAAAGTATTATTTGCCCATTATTTTTTTCAAGCATTGAAGGCAAAACATTGCTAACAATGTTTACAGTACCCTCATAATTAATTCTCATTAAATTATTTATTGAGGTTGAGTCTAAGTCTTGAATTCTAGCCATTGGCATTACTGCACCTGCTTGCGTAACTCTATCAATTGAGCCCACTTCTGATTGAACCTGTTGAACCATACTCTTTACAGCATTTGAATCAGATAAATCACAAGGAAAAATAGAGATGTTATTTGATTCTTGCTTGAGTTCATTCAATCCTTCCTCATTTACATCTACAGCTGCAACATGCACGCCTTCAGCAGCTAACCTTTTAGAAGAAATTCTTCCCATGCCGCTTGCAGCTCCTGTAACCAAAGCAACTTTTAAATCATTCATACTGCCCCCTGTCTTAATTTTTTTGTGCTCCTAAATTATTCTATACCTACTTGTAGGAATTACCTCAATCTTTTTAAAGTCTATAAATTTTTCACAACTATCCATCATGATCTGGGCATGTTTTGCCAATTGCTCTGGATTATTTTTAGCATCATAAAAAACCTCTTGATCTGTCATAGCCTCAGATGGAAAACACTCTTCGATAATAGCAATAAATGAGGGGGATGATTTCTGCAAAGGTCTAACAACTGTATTTTGCACATAAATAAAATTAGATTGAGTTTTGATCGCAATTTCTGTGTGGTAATTTGTCCAATGATCAAACCAGTCAAATGCAGACATTGTTTCTGGCTTCTCTAAAAAAACAACTTGTGAAAATCCTTCTGATCTTAAACCTAAAGGACTTTTTTTTGAGTCATCTAAAATGATTGATTCGCTAACAACAAAACCATGAATTTTTTTTGTAATTTTTTCTAAATGACTCTCAAGAGTATCGGCTAAAAAATAACTTTTTACTTTTATGAACATTACAGCATTTGGAGCAGGTGGATAGTTTGATTGCGCCAAATTATTTGCTGGCAAAACATCTGCATCAGCGATATTAATTTGTAATTCTGAAACTAACTCGCCAATATCTTTGCTAAGGTTTTTAAGAAGTAATTCTTTAAAAGTTTCTAGATTATCATCATCTTTTTTCCAAAGTTGATAAGCTAGTTTTTCCATCTATGCCCTTTGAGATGATGCAGATATAACTTCACCAGTCATATACGAGGAGAGGTCTGATGCCAGGAACAAAATAATGTTTGCTATTTCCCAAGGTTCGGCTCCTCTTCCAAAAGCTTCTTTAGATTCTAATTCAGCTATCAATTCATCTGAGCTTGTCTTAGATAGATGTGGATTCATGGCAAGGCTCGGTGCAACTGCATTGATCCTGATTCCATAATTTACTGTTTCCAATGCAACGCATCTTGTCAAAGCCATTACCCCAGCCTTTGCAGCAGCATAATGTGACTGACCTGCTTGCGCTCTCCAACCCAATACAGACGCGTTGTTAACAATTACTCCTTGAGTTTCTTTAAGCACGGGAATAGCTGCTCTCATAATTTTCATGGCACCATTAAGGGTTACGTTCATAACAAGATCCCATGCTTCATTGCTCATATTTTCTAATAAAGATTCTCCACCAAGCCCAGCATTATTGATAACGCCATTTAAATTTGAGTAACAGCCAAGTGCATCTTTAAACATTGCTTCTATCTCTTCATCATTCGTAACATTGCATAGGCATCCATTGACTTCGCCCATATTCATTGCACGTAAGCTATCTATTGCTTCATCTAATCTACCTTGATGAACATCAGAAATAAAAATATTTGCGCCTTCCTCAAGAAATCGTTTCGCCGAAGAGAAACCAATCCCAGAGCCAGCTGCAGCAGTAATTAAGATATTTTGATCTTTGAAAAGATTTCTTCCTTCAGGGTATTGTGGATTCATCAAATTATTCATGAGCAATTCTCTAAAATCGTAACATTTGCCTGACCACCACCCTCGCACATTGTTTGCAGACCATATTTAATATTATTTCTTTTCATATTATGCACCATGGTAGTCATCAATCGTGCGCCGGTTGCCCCAAGTGGATGACCAAGAGCAATTGCTCCACCGCTTATATTAATTTGATCCATTGGGTACTCCATTTCTTTCTGCCAAGCCATCGCAACAGATGCAAACGCTTCATTGATCTCAACCAAACCTATGTCACTTAATTGGATTCCAGACTTTTTGACCGCATATTCTGTTGCTGGTATAGGCGCGGTTAGCATCCAGATTGGGTCATCAGCTCTAACACTCAAATGAGCTATTCTGGCCAAAGGAGTGAGGTTATGCTCCTTAAGAATTTTCTCTGAAACGATCAAAATAGCTGAAGATGCATCTGCATTTTGCGAAGAAATAGCAGCTGTAATGTCATGACCATCAATCAGGGGATTTAAAGAAGCCATTTTTTCCAATGAAGTTTCTGCTCTTGGAGTCTCATCGGTACTAAAGCCTTCAACTGAAACAATTTCATCTTTAAAGAAACCTTTTTCAATAGCGCTCATGGCTTTTTGATGGCTTTGGTATGCAAAGTTTTCCATCTCTAATCTGGATATCTTCCATTTTTCTGCAATCATTTGTGCAGAATTAAACTGACTGACCTCTTGATTACCATAGCGGTTGACCCAGCCTTTTGATCCAGAAAATGGATCTGCAAAACCTAGTGCCTTTCCAGCAATCATTGCATAAGATATAGGTATCAAATTCATGTTTTGAACGCCTCCAGCAATAACTACATCAGAGGTACCAGACATGATAGCTTGGGCAGCAAAATGAACGGCCTGTTGTGATGAGCCACATTGACGATCAACGGTTGTTCCTGGAACATGCTCAGGAAGATCTGCAGCCAACCAGCAGGTTCTAGCTATATCACCAGCTTGAGGCCCTACAGTATCAACGCAACCAAAAATTACATCCTCAACTAACCCTGGATCTAAATCTATTTGATCAAAGGTTGCAGAAAGAACTACAGCGCCCAAATCTGCAGGATGCATACTTGATAAAGTGCCTTTCTTCTTGCCTATTGGTGTTCTTAACGCGCTAACTATAAATGCATCTCGCATACCTGTGTCCCCTTAAAAAGTATATAACACACCAAGCTCTTCACTAGCAGAAGACAGTGTCTTAAATATTATATCTTGTTGCCTATCTTCATTACCCCAACAAGCCATCATCGACCAGGCCTTTCTCATGTAAATATGAAGATCCATCTCCCATGTGTAACCCATTGCTCCATGAGCCTGAATACTATTTTTGCATGCAAGCTCAGCAGCTTGAGCACACATAAATTTTGCGTGAGCACAATGTAATGCAGATTTGGGATTGTTTTCAGACAAAGAATAAGCTGCCCTATAAACAGCAGGTTTTGCAAACTCAATTTTAACTGCTACATCAGCCAACATATGTTTGACAGCTTGAAACGATCCAATCGGCTTGCCAAATTGAGTTCTATCTAAAACATAAACTGAGCTTAAATCTATCATTTTTTGGGCCAATCCAATTAACAAGGCTGCAGTCATTAATGCCCCTCTGGCAGAGACTGCAGTATTAAGTTCATCAAAATTTTCAGACGCACTAATAACTTTATTCATTGAGATTATCTGAAAGAGCTCTCTAGATGGATCATTTGAAGATATGCTTTCAAAATCCATGTCGTCTTTTGCAATGAAATTGCATTCAGAATTATTAAGCAAAATAAGTCCAGCTGCATCATTTAAAAACAGTGGATTAGGAGCTAAAGGATGCGCAAAAGCAATGTATTGGGTGCCATCATTGTAATTGCTCTCAACTGCTTCAGTAATATTTTTAGGCAGAAAAGATATTATGTCGTTTACTAAAAAAATTTGCTCGGCCACAGGTTCAGGTAGTCCCGCATAACCCATCTCTTCAACCATCAAAGCTAATGTGACTTGATCCATGCCTAGACCACCTTTTGCTTCAGGCAGATTGGAGTTCAAGACTCCTAACTCAATTAAATTTTTCCATCGCTCAAAATTAAAAGACTTATTTTTTTCCCAGCCATCTCTAATTGAAGCTGGGGTACATTCTTCAGCTAAGAAAGATTTGATGGTATCTTTGAATTGAATTTGTTCTTCAGTAAATATAAAGTTCATTTTTTTATCTAGGAAGTCCTAATAATCTTTCAGCAATAATATTTTTTTGAATTTCATTAGTACCAGCATAAATTGGTCCCGCATAAGAAAACATGAAGCCTTTGATCCACTTAGCCGCATCATTTTGAGATTCTTGAGATAATTCTGCGCTAGCTCCTAAGATTTTTAATGCTGTTTGATGCATCATGTGGTCAAGTTCAGACCAAAAAATCTTACCTAAACTAGACTCTGAGCCAATGGAGCCTCCAGCAAGCATTTTTGAAGCAGTATGATAAATACTTAAAGCATATGACTCTGATTGAGCCCATGCCTCTACAACCTTAGCTTGAATCATGGGAGAGCAATGGTCTTGGTTTGCAAGATAAAGCTCTAATAGTTTTGCAGCCGTTTGTTGGAAGCGTGCCGGACTTCTTAGCATTAGACCTCTCTCAAACCCTGCTGTTGCCATTGCAATCTTCCAGCCTTCGCCATCTCCACCAAGCAAATTTTCTACAGGAACTTTTACATCATCAAAATATATTTCTGCAAAACCAGGCTCACCATCTAACTGAGGTATGGGTCTGACAGTAATACCGGGCAAATCCAATGGTACTAGTATGAAAGATAAACCTCTGTGTCTTTCTGAATCTAGATCTGTTCTGAATAAGCCGAAGGTCCAGTCAGCGTATGCTGCTCTTGAAGACCAAGTTTTTTGACCATTAATTTTATAGTGATCACCTTCAAGCACTGCTGTTGTTCTAATAGCAGCCATATCACTTCCAGCGCCTGGCTCTGACCAGCCTTGAGCCCAGATGTGATCTCCAGTTGCCATAGCATTTAAAAATTTAGATTTCTGCTCATGAGTACCAAATTCCATTAAAGTTGGTCCAAGCAAAAAAACCCCATTTTGGTTTACTCTTGTAGGGGCGTCAGCTCGATAATACTCCTCTTCAAAAATTAACCATTCAATTAGATCTAAACCTCTTCCTCCATACTCTTTGGACCAGGTGACCATTGACCAATTTCCTTGATTAAGTGTTTTTTCCCACTGTCTATGTTGCTCAAAACCTTCTTTTGTATCTAATGATAAAAGTGGTGTCTCGGGAACATTACTCTTGAGCCAGGTGCGCACCTCATCCCTAAATGCGTTTTGTTCATTTGTAAAATTAATCTTCATCTTTAAAATCTGCATCTCTTTTTTCAACGAATGCATCTCGAGCTTCTTGAGAATCTCTAGACTTATATAGCTCTAGAGTAAAAGTTTGCTCTGACTTGTAATGCTCATCAACATTGCCATTCTCAATTTCATTCAATGCCTTTTTAGCTAAATTCATGGCTATTGGACTCTTAGAGGCTATGTCATTTGCAATAATAAGTGCTGCTTCACGCACAGATTCTAGGTCTGGATGCAGAGACTCAATCGATCCATATTCATATGCTCTCTGAGCAGAAATAGGTTTTCCAGTAAACATCATTTTCCTAACTGCCTGAAGTGGAAACAGTCTACTTAAGTGTGCACCACCTCCTAGCGCACCTCTATCAATTTCAGGTAAACCAAAATAAGAATCCTCTGTAGTCAAAACAATATCAGAAGCCCCTGCGAGCAAAATACCTCCGCCAAGTATGAATCCATGACAGGCTGAAATTACCGGAACATTAGCAACATGAATTGCTCGTGCAGTTTTCCAACAACCATCATTCACATCTGTTATTTTTGTTGGATCATCCTGCAACTCTTTAATATCCGCGCCAGCACAAAACCCTTTACCTCTGGCAGATATTAAAATAACTCTAACTTCATTGTTATGAGCAAGGTTATCAATGTTAGTAGCTAAATCTAGCCATTCAGTTGAAGTTAATGCGTTAACAGGCGGGCAATCTAAAATAATCTCAGCAACATTATTACTAATGGAAGTTTCAACGCTCATGTTTTTCCTCAATTTTTTTAAAATTCTCAGCAGCAATATTAAATTCTCTCATGATTTGATCGATCAGTTCTTTGCATGAAGGAAGATTTGTAATAATTCCTGCAACTTGACCAGACGGCATAGCGCCTTCATTAGGAGAGCCCTCGACCATTGCCTTTTGAATGATTGCTGGACTATTAGCAGACATAATTGATTGCGAGATAGTTAAATCGTCTCCTTTCAGCATTGCAAAAAAAGACTTAATAAGATCGCCAAAAGATGCTTTGGTAATTTGTTTATATTTCCATGCAGAAGAAATTGACATTAAAAATAATGAAATGGGATTTGAGCGATCTATTTTTTTTATATATTTATTAAAAATAAGCCGGTGAGATAAGCCATCAAATTTTTTTGTTATTTTGATTTCATCTACCTGAGCAGAAATATATGCTTTCTTTGTTTCACTTGGAACAGGGCTTTCTTGAGTCATCATAAAACGAGTGCCCATTGCTATTCCACATGCTCCCCATGCAAGAGATGCAGCTAAACCTGATCCATCTCGAAATCCACCTGCAGCAACTACTGGAATATCTACATGTTCTAGAACAGAACTAAGCAGCAAGGTTGTGGGCGTTGATCCAGTATGACCGCCTCCTTCTGAACCTTGTATAACAAGAGCATCAGCACCTAGCTGTTCGGCCTTAATTGCATGTTTAAGTGCGCCAACAGTTGGTATACAGATAATCCCCTGTTGTTTAAAGGCTTTTATATAATCTGGCGTTGGAGATCTTGAATAGCTAACGGCTTTAATGTTTTTATCCAAAACCGCTTGGACTATCTCATCAGCACCAGGTTGAAACATGTGAAAATTTATACCAAAGGGTTTGTTCGTCAAGCTCATTGTTTCATCTATCATTTCAATTGCTTCATGAGGTCCTGCGGTAGCTAAAGCTAAGAATCCAAAGGCACCAGCATTTGAAGTTGCAGCAACTAACTGAGGCATAGCTACCCAACCCATTGCTGTTTGAATAATCGGATAATCGCAGCCTAAAATGTCAGTTAATCTATTAATAATATTGCTCTTCTATTTTCTGTTCTTTTTTGCAGCAGGCTTTTTTGCTGCTGTTTTTTTTGAAGAAGTTTTTTTGGTTTTAGTGCGCTGAGATTTGGCCATCTTCTTTGCGTCAAAACCTGATAAAACATTACCAGTAGTTAAATCATTATGCGCATGAGAAAAATGATGCCATGCAAAAGCAGCTTCCATTCCATTGCGTTTGCCTTGAAGGTCTTCGACATGATTAATGGCTTGTTTTGTTAAAGTTAATCCTAGTCTAGGCATTGCAGATATTTTTTTGGCCATCTCCATAACAGTTGATTCAAGATTCTCCATAGGAACGACCTTGTTAACCATACCCATTTCATAAGCTCTTGATGAAGACATTCTCTCACCAAGAAATAGGAATTCTTTTGCGATTCTAGGATTTAACTCATATGGATGCGCAAAATATTCAACCCCTGGAATTCCCATACGGACAACTGGATCAGCAAAAAAAGCATCCTCAGATGCAATAATAAGATCACATACCCACGCCAGCATGCACCCCCCTGCAACACAAGCACCATGCACCATAGCAATGGTTGGTTTAGGCATATCTCTCCATCGTCTACACATGTTCAAGTACACTTCTTGCTCTCTGACATACCAAAACTCTCCGCCAGGCTTGTTTGTATGGTCATACCACATAGATTTTCGATCATATTCCACATCAACATCTCTCCCTGGAGTTCCAATATCATGGCCGGCAGAAAAATGCTTTCCATTACCTTTAAGAACAATAACCTTAACTCCATCATCATCGATTGCTCTTTTGAAGGCTTTATCTAGGTCATAAGTCATCTTGCCATTTTGAGCATTGTTGTATTCAGGCCTGTTCATAGAAATGATGGCAATTTCATCTTTCTTTTTATATGTAATTGTAGGTTTAGTTCTAGGCATATTTTTTATTCTCCAAAAATTGAATTGCGAATACCTTGAGGATCAAGAACTTCTCTTATGAAAATAAGCTCCTCCTCAGAAGGCATTGGGGTAAGCTCATCTGATTTAATCATTACGTTGAAGCCGGTATTTTTAACAACATCATCAACACTTACACCTGGATGCAGGCTGAGTAACTGAAGGTTATTATTTTTGCCATTAAAATCAAACACGCCAAGGTTTGAAACCACAAGTTTAATTTCAAACTTTCCATTTGATAGCTCTTTATTCTGATAACCCATTCCAGAGACCATATCGACATTGCCTTTTATAAAAGTTTTTAAAGAATGACTGGGAATAAAAATTGAATTTTTGTGATTGATAAAATTTCCTGGAAATCCCCTCACACCAAGTAACTGAACCTTTGGAGAATTGTAATCACCGATGGCGCTAATATTGGTTTGTCCAAATGAATCTATTTGCGTTGGAGTGACCATAGCATGCCTCTTACCTCCCCAAAGATTCTCAAATACCCTGCTGTAACTCATATACCCTTCTACTTGATCATGAGTTGTATCTCTTTTACCCATTGGTACTGGCTCAGAGATTAGATAAGTTTCACCATCTGTCATCATTAAATCTGGATTATGAGTTAGCTTTGCAAGCCCTGCAGCAATTCTGGGAATTAAACCAATGCCAGTTGCAAGGATTTCTCCTTCCCCCTCCCATGCTTTGGAAGATGCGCTAATGCAAATTTCTGCTAATGAGATTGAGTCTGACATTTTAAAATTGTGGTAAAGGTATTTTTTGGATTGCTTCAGAGCCGCCAACAGTGTCAACATACTCCTCGTGAGTTTTATTGAGATATTTAGATCTGTAATCATCAAAAGATTTTGCTGCATCTGAGTATTCTTTTAGATGATTCAAATCAAAACCATAATTAGGCGCGCATGATGTTGGATGGGCTCCACAAGGAGAATGTAAAACTCCAGTAACCAAACTTCTTTCAAATCTATTAAATATAGCGCCATCCTTGCCGCCTAACTCTGATGTTGATACAACCTCTTCTGAAGAAATAAATGTTTTCTTAGCAGCTCTTGCAAACAGTTCATCAAAAAATGGGTCAGGTCCAATTATTTGTGTATTACCCTTTTCATCAGACTTGTTTACATGCAGTAGAGCAACGTCAAGGTTAAGAGCCGGCATGGCAACAAGCTCTTCAGCATCAGCATACGGCGATTTTGTAAGTTTTAACTCTGGATTGGAAGTTAAGACATCTGTTCCTAGCCCAACCCTAGTTGGTAAAAACGGTAAATTCATAGCTGCAGCTCGAAGGCCCCACTGCACCATTCCCTCATCTAATTCCATAACATCAATTTCATTATTTTGTCGCGCTAAACGAAAATGAGCTTCTAGAGGAATCATATCTAAAGAAACAAAACCAAAAATTAATTTTTTAATTTTTTTATGCGCGCATAATAATCCTACATCGGGCCCCCCGTAACTAACTACAGTAAGATCCTTGAGATCTGATTGGCAAATTTCTCTAATTAAAGACATGGGTTTTCTGCGAGCGCCCCAGCCTCCGATTCCAATAATCATTCCATCTGATAGCTGATCAACTACATCTTTGTAAGAAACTATCTTATTCATTTCTAATGCTCTGGCGGTGAGAAAGCATGACCCCAGAAACTTGGAATCTTACTCTTTTGTGTCTCAAAATTGTCCCAATCAACTTGCCATCCATCATAACCAAACTCTAGATCAAAGCCTGATGGAGTTTGCATATAAAATGAAACCATCATGTCATTTGAGTGTCTTCCTAAAGAAGAAGAAATATGGATATTATTTTGCATGGCTCTATCTAGACCATGGCCAACCTCATCAATATTATTAACCTCTACCATTGTATGTATTAGTCCAGATGGTGGAATTGGAGATTCATACAACGCAACCGTATGATGTCTGGGATTATCACAATGCATAAAGTTTAATTTAACTTCAGGCGCATCTGGAGCAGGTCCCATTGGAAAATTCATATAATCAGAATCTCCAAAACCCAAGACATCTATGTAAAATCTATGCGTAGGCTCTAAATCTGGTGCTGCAAAAACTACATGCCCAAAGCCAAGACCCTCTGTAATGAAGCCTTTAATATCTTGCGTTGATAAAAACGGTTCGGATGAATCTTTGCTGCCATAGGAGAGTTCAAGTCTGTTACCAGCAGGATCGCTAAGAGCAATACATTCCTCAACACATCTTAGTGTTGCTGTCTCATCTCCCAGATCTTCATAATCAATATTGGCTTGATCTAGCTCGCTTTTAGCATCATCAAAAGCTGCTTTATCTGCTAAAGAAAAACCAGCTACAAGAAACCTCTTTGAATCACCAAGAGTAATATGAAATCTAAAAGATTTTTCATCCATTCGAAGATAAAGATTTTGCTCATCGCTGAGAGAATCATTTTTCATTAAACCGACTACATCTTTTGCATAATCAGCCCATTCCTGAAGATTGGTGGTCTCAATGAGTAAATAGCTTAAGGATTGGATTTTCATTTTTCTCCCTCAATAAAAAAATACATCAATATCTTATGTTTCCATTATTAATTCTATCATTCAATTTATTTATACATAATTATTCATCTATTAATTACGAACTATCATGAAAACTGTAAAAGTATCCATTCTCAAGCAGAAATTATATAAAATAGGCAGATGTCACTGATCAAAGCATTAATTCATCCGGTAACACCATTTCAACAAAATGCACCTATTTTATTTTGCGAAGAATCAAAAAAATGCGCCTTCATTGATCCAGGTGGTGACATAGATATTCTTTTAGGTGCAGCAAAAGAAAATGACCTAATCCCTGAAAAAATTTTTCTAACCCATGGTCATGCAGATCATGCAGGTGCAGCCTCTGAACTTGCAAATATGCTTTCCTTAAAGATTGAGGGTCCACACCGGGAGGATTTATTTTTACTTGAATCACTTGAATCCCAAGGAAAGATGTTTGGTATGCAAGCTCAAAACTGTACTCCGGACAGATGGCTTGAAGATGGTGATGAGGTGGAATTGGGCAATGAAACTTTGAAGGTTATTTTTTGTCCAGGGCATACACCA
>MDSV01154424.1_pt1 | contig 12673 bp, 15 predicted proteins | sample 810851 | NCBI WGS metagenome assembly MDSV01 (sample SAMN05326640, study PRJNA326480) | marine metagenome | isolation source: seawater | place: Atlantic Ocean: North East | collected 2012
AAAGCCTTATTTTGGTTTAGGTGGGCCGCCTTAGGGACAATAATAACTGGTTTGATTGTAGCTTACCTTCAAAACTATATTCATCAAGCTATGATATTAGGTATTGGAGGTGGAGATCCTAAAAATACAGCTATTGGTATTGGAATGTGGTTAGGTATCATTATGGCTTATAACGTTTGGTTCGTTATTTGGCCAAATCAAAAAAAAGCTTTAGGGATAGTTGAAGTTTCATCTGAAGAAAAAACAAGCTCTGCTAGAACTGCAATGATCTTTTCAAGGATAAATACACTTTTGTCTTTTCCAATGCTCTTAACAATGGTGGCTGCACAAAATCTTCCTTGGTAAAATTTTAGGGAACTATTTTTTCTTCCTCTTTTTCTAAAGTTTTGTAACTTACTTTGAAGAATTTGAGAACAGGAGCGGCTACAAATATTGATGAATATGTTCCAATTAATACTCCAAGAATCATAGCAAAAGAAAAACCTTTCAGAATTTCACCACCTAAAATATATATTGATATTAAAGCTAATAAAGTTGTTAAAGATGTTATAATTGTTCTAGATAATGTTTCATTGACTGAAAGATTAGCTGTTTCGTTAATGTTCAATCTAGTGTGCTTATTCAAGTTTTCTCTAATACGATCGTATATTACAACAGTATCATTCATAGAATATCCTACAATTGTCAAAACAGCTGCAATAATTGAAAGATTTATTTCTAATGATAGTACAGAAAATATTCCTATTGTTATTATTACATCATGAAACAAAGCAATTATAGATCCGATACTAAACTGCCATTCAAATCTTATCCAGATATAAAAAAGCATTGCAAGTAAAGATAATGATATTGCAATAATTCCAGATTGTAGTAATTCAGAACTTACTTTTGGACCCACGTTCTCTACTCTTCTAAAGCTTATTTCTGCATTTAAACCTTGAGTTAAATTTTTTTTGATCTTAGGAATTAATTCACTGTTATTTTCTTCTTTCTGTTCCACTTTAATTAAAAAATCGCCCTTTTTGCCAAATTCTTTTACATTTACGTCACCCAAGTTCATAGAGTTCAAGGTTGATCTAATTTCAGATATATTAATATTTTTGCTTTCTGTTCTTAATTCAATCAATGTTCCGCCTTTAAAATCAATACCAAAATTAAGTCCTTTAGAAATAATAAAAATAATACTTATCGAAAAAATAACTAAAGACAAAATATTAGCAGCTCTAAATTTTGAGGAAAAATCAATATTTCTTTGCATTACAAACTTATTTTCCCTTCTTTTTTATTTAAAACTATCGTAGATGTAAGATGTCTTGCTAAAAAATATGCAGAAAACAGAGTTGTTATTATTCCTATGCCAAGTGTAATAGCAAAACCTTTAACAGGTCCGGATCCAAAAGCAAAAAGTATAGTAGCAGCTATCAAAGTTGTAATATTAGCATCAAGAACAGTTATTTTTGCTTTAGAATATCCTATGTCAAAAGCATGTATTAATGATTTTTCTGTTTTCAATTCTTCTTTAATTCGTTCAAATATTAATACATTTGCATCTACCGCCATTCCAACTGTCAAAATTATTCCGGCAATTCCTGGTAAAGTTAAAGTTGCTTCTAAAATTGTTAAAACACCAATAAGCATAATTAAATTTGCAACCAGAGCTAAATTGGCAATTAAGCCAAATAACTTATATTTGTAAAACATAAAAAGAATTACCAATATAAATCCTATCACTAAAGAAGTTATTCCAGATTTTATAGAATCTGCTCCTAGATCTGGTCCTACTGTTCTCTCCTCTACGACGGTTAAAGGTGTCGGTAGGGCTCCTGATCTTAACAATAAAGCTAAGTCGGTTGCTTCCTGAAATGTAAAATTTCCAGAAATCATTCCGTTCCCTGAAGTTATAGGCTCGTTAATCGAAGGAGCACTTATTACTGTTCCATCTAGAACAATAGCTAATCTTTTTCCTACATTATCAGTAGTAGTTCTTCCAAACTTTCGTGCGCCCAATCTATCTAAAGTGAAAGATACTGTTGGTTCGTTAGATTGATTATTAAAATTAGGTTGCGCGTCGATTAGATTTTCACCAGTCATTACTATTCTCTTGCTTACATTTAAATCTTCGCCATTTTCAGATACTAATTTTTCACTTCCAAATTCTTCGTTATCTGAAACTAGTCTAAAGTTTAATTGAGCGGTTTTTCCCAAAAGTTTTTTAATCCTTTCAGGATCTTTCAAGCCCGGCAACTCAACTAAAATTCTTTTATCACCTCTTTGTAAAATAGTTGGTTCTTTAGTGCCAACATCGTCTATTCTTCTTCTAACTATTTCTATTGATTGATTTAAGGCTGAGTTATTTATTGACAATAAACCGTATTTTGAAAATAAAACTTGTATTTTATTGTTTTCTAGAATTTTTAAATCTAATTCGAAGGAGTTGTATTTTTCAATATAAGGATTCAAAAGATTATCTTTTTTTGAAAAAAATAATAATTCAAACTTTTCTATATCGTCTATTAAAAACGTTAAATTTTGATCACTTATTTTAAAATTCGAATAATTAAAATTTTTTTCTTTTAATATTTTTTTTAAGGGGATAACTTTTGATTGTATCTTTTCTTTTATAAGTGGATCTGAATTAATTTCTAAAAGTAGATATGACCCTCCTTGTAAATCTAAACCTAAGTTAACTCTTTTATCAATATATGGATTATTTTTATCTTGAAAATTAAGTATTGAGAAAAAAGATATTACAAAAAAGATAAGATAAATTAAAATAATGTTTATTTTAGAAAAATTTAACACGAAAAAGAATTATTTTTTAATTTCTTCTTTTTTAAGTAAACTGGTTATCGTTGACTTTATAATTTGGACTTTGACATTTTCTCCAATATTTACTTCTATACGATCATCCTCCATTACTTTCTCAATAGTACCTATTATGCCACCAGAAGTAATTATCTCGTCGCCTCTTTTCAGAGATGAAACCATCGCTTTATGATCTTTAACTCTTTTTTGTTGAGGTCTAATTAGAAAAAAGTAAAAAATTACAAATATTAAAATTAGAGGTATGAATTGTGCTATTCCTTGGCCGTCCATTAAAGGATAATTATAATAAAAGAGTTATTTTAACAAGAGGAATAATCAAATTTTATCTAGATTATTCATATATTTTTTTAGAATATTTGGAATGGTAATTGATCCATCTTCATTTTGATTATTTTCAACTAATGCAATCATTAATCTACCTACGGCTAAACCAGATCCATTCAAAGTTCCGACATATTCTGTTCCATTTGATGTCTTAAATTTAGTGCCCATTCTTCTTGCTTGAAAAGAACCACAAGAAGAACAGCTAGAAATTTCTCTGAATTTTTTTTCAGAAGGAATCCACACCTCAATATCGAAAGTTTTTTCTGCACTAAATCCCATATCTCCAGATGATAAAAGTACTACTTGATAGGGTATTTCTAATTTTTTTAAAATTTCCTCAGCACAATTCAGCATTCTATTTAACTCCGTCATACAGTCTTTTGGATCTACAATGCTTACAAGTTCAACTTTATAAAATTGGTGTTGTCTCATCATTCCTTTAGTGTCTTTTCCATAACTACCAGCTTCTTTTCTAAAACATGGAGTTGAAGCAACAAATCTTAATGGAAGGTTTTCAATAGTGAGAATTGATTTTCTAACTAAATTAGTAAGAACAACTTCAGCAGTAGGTATTAAAAATTTTCTCTCTTCTGAGTTATCTATTTTGACTTCAAATTGATCATCCTCGAATTTTGGAAGCTGACCTGTGCCAAACATAACATCCTCATTGACAATAAGTGGAGGTGATACCTCACAATAATTAAATTTGTTTACATGGGTATCTAACATAAAATTAATTAAAGCTCTTTCTAATAATGCAAATTTATCTCTGAGAACAACAAATCTTGATCCAGAAAGCTTTATGGAAGTTTCGAAATCAATATTATTATTCTTTTTACCAAGTTCAATATGTGATTTAATTTTGAAATTAAATTCTTTTAATTTTTTAGTTTTTTGAATTATCTTATTTTCTTTTTCATCTTTGCCTATCGGAACATCGTCTTTTGCGATATTAGGTAAATTAAAGACTATTTGATCTACTTCTTTTTGTGCTTTTTTTTGTTTTAAAATGATTTTATCAATATCATCAGAAATCTTTTTTGATTTTTCGAAATTTTGTTTATCTTTAGATTTAGATAAATTTTTTTTTTCTTGTTCCAAAAGTTCTTTTTTAGTAATTAATTCTCTATTAGCTTTATCTAATTTATCAAATTCATCTATTTTAAAATCTAAATTTCTATCTTTAAATTTTTTTTTATACAAATTTAAATTTTTTCTTAAATCTTTAAGATCATGCATCTTCTAATTCTTTATCTTTTTTTTCTGTAAACTTCACTGTAATAATAGACAATTCATAAAGTAATAATAAAGGTATAGCTAGCCCAATTTGAGTAATTGGGTCAGGTGGTGTTAATACTGCAGCTGCTGTAAAAATAATAACAATAACATACCTTCTTGATTTTCTTAAGTAATTTGAATTAACTGCACCTATTTTTGCTAACAAGTTTAAAAGAATTGGAAGTTGAAAACTTATTCCAAAAGCAAAAATCAATCTCATGATTAAAGATAAATATTCATTAACTTTTGCCTCCAGCTGAATAGGTAGAGTAGTATTTGATCCGATTGACTCAAAAGATAAAAAAAATTTAATTGCTAAAGGCATAACCAAATAATAAACAAGTATTCCACCGAATAAAAAAAGAATTGGTGTAAATACCAAATACGGTAAAATAGCTTTTTTTTCATTTTTATAAAGACCTGGTGCAATAAATTTATAAATCTGAATGATCAAAATTGGGCTACCCAAGAAAATTGCAGCAAAGAATGCTACTTTTAAATAAGTTATAAATGTTTCATGTAATGCAGTAAAAATAAGCCTTCTAGAAGTTTTGTCGTCCTTAACTGCATTAGCATAAGGTTCTACTAAAAAATTGTAAATATGTTCAGCAAAAATATAAGAGATAATAAAAACAAAAAAAATAAATATTATAGACTTTAAAAGTCTAGCTCTTAACTCAACAAAATGACTTGTAAAAGAATTTTGATTAGTCATCTAATTTTTCTTCTTTTTTTAGACTCTTGTCTTTTGAGTCATCTTTTTCTAAATCTATTTCTTCCGTTACAGATGATATTTCTTTTTGAAAGCTGCTGAATGAGTTTTTTATTTTTCCTATGTAAGAACCTATTTTTTTTAGAGCTATAGGAAATTCTTTAGGCCCTAATACAAGAATAGCAATTATAACAACCGCTAAAATCTCTAACCAACCAATTTGAGGCATCTTGATTATTTGTTTTCAGAGTCTGAACTGTCTGAATTGGTTTTGTTTTGATCATTATTAGAAGAAGTATCATCTGACATGCCTCTTTTAAAACTTTTGATACCTTTGGCTACGTCTCCCATTAAACTGGAAATTTTACCCCTTCCGAAAAGTAAAACAACGATTACTACTACTATAGCTATTTGCCAAAAACTAATTCCCATAATTAAATATTATATACATTAATTTTATTTAAATTAATATCTTTATTTGTCTTTTTCTGGAGTTTTATTATTTTCTGAAGTTTCCTTTATAGCGTCCTCAATATCCTCATATATATTCTGCTTTTCATTTAAAGATTGTTCTTTAAAAAACTTCCCTGTTCCAAAAATTGACTTATCAATAGTTGAGGTATCAATTAGTCCTGCGGAACCCAGTTCATCAATTGTCGGTAAATCAGATAACTTTTGAATGTTAAAATGATTAAGAAAATTTTCTGTAGTTATATATTGAATAGGCTTGCCGGGTATATCTTTCCTGCCAGCAGGTCTTACCCAATCAAGTTCTAGTAAAATTTCAAGTGTATTGCTTCCAAATGATACACCTCTAATTTCTTCGATTTCTGATCTTGTGACTGGTTGATGATAAACTATTATAGCAAGTGTTTCTACAGTAGCTTTAGATAATTTTTTTTGGGTTGATTTTTGAAGAGACATCAATTTCGACAGATCATCCGCTGTACGAAAAGACCATTTGTTTCTAATGCAAACAAGGTTAATTCCTCTATTTTTATATGTCTCTTTTATTTTCAAAAGCACTTTTGTGATATTAGAATTAGTTTGCACTCTTTTTTCAATTGTTTCAATATCAAGAGGTTCAGATGCAGAAAAAAGAATGGCTTCAACTTGACGCTCGAGTTTTGAAACTCCCGTTGGAAAGGAAATTATATTATTTTTGTTTTTACTCTTCATAAGTCTGCAGATTTCTTAATCATAATTCTGTCAAAAGTTTTTTCTTGCGATATTTGTGTTTTTCCTTCTTTAGTTAATTCTAAGCTAGCAGCTAAAATTCCTGCTATACCTGTTTTTTTCATTTTTTGGTTTATATAAAATTTTGGTATTAATTCATTAATATCTTTCCAATCAGTAATCTTATCAAAATTGTTTTTAATTTGTTTTATAGCTAATTCTGTAGTTAAAACTGGAAGTCGAGGAATATTTATTGTCTGGAATGATTTTTCCATTTGAATATTAGAATAGGTTTTAAGTAACTCATATAATGAAATATCATAAATTGGTGTGTTAATCGATCTTATCCCTCCTTTCATTCCTCTTGTAAATATATGGATACCAAGTCTTTTTTTTTGCAACATTTGATCTGAGAGAATTCTAATTAATTCTAATTTCTTTAACTGTAACTTAAGTTTTTCTGCAACTTCTAGAGCTTTAAAATCGTCATCATCATCTTCTGGTAATAACAACTTTGATTTTAAGTAAGCTAACCATGTGGCCATTAATAAATGTTCTGAGGCAGTTTCTAGATTAAAATTTTTGTTACTCTTAATAAAATCTAAAAATTGATCTGCCAATTTAGTTATAGAGATTTCAGTTAAATTCACCTTTTGAGTTTTAGCAAGATCAAGCAAAACCTCCATGGAGCCGCTATAATTTGGTATATCAATAGATAATTGACTTAAGTTTTTTGATTCCATAATGCAATTTTATCTTAAAAATTTATAAAATTCCGATGTTTTTTTTATAGTAAATGCATCTATAAATGGAACAGCTTTAATTAATTTATAACAATCTTTATAGTTCCCAGCACAGTATAATACTAAATTACAACCTGCGATAAGTGATTTTTTAGCGTTAGTAACCAAATCGTATTTTAAAGCTTTCATAGAAATATCATCAGATATAAGAATTCCTTTGAAACCTATTTTTTTTCTAATTATTTGCGAAACTATTTTTTTCGAAAAAGTAGCAACGTTTTTTTTATCAATATTTGAATATAAAATATGCGCTGTCATAGCAAATTGTGATGAATTATTTTTGAATGGGAAAAAATCTACTTTGTTCAACTTGTGTAAATTCATTGTGACTTTAGGGGTTTTATGGTGGCTGTCAAAAGAGGTGCAACCATGACCGGGTATGTGTTTGATTACAGTTCCTATTTTATTTTTTTTATATTGTTTTACACAAATATGTCCTAATTTTTTTACTACATCTGGTTTATCTGAAAAACTTCTATCACCAATAACACTACTGGTAATTTTTCTTTTCACATCAAGGACTGGTACTGTATTTATATTTATACCTATACTTTTTAAGATACTATTTAAATTATCAATATATTTTTTATATATATTAATTGAGACTTTAGAATTAAATTTATATATATTTCCAATTAAATCTTGTGTAAAATCATGATTAATTATATTACTTAAGCGTGAAACTGTTCCCCCTTCTTCGTCTATTAAAATGGGAAAATTTGGATCTTTAGTTAAAATTTTTATTTTTCTAATTAAACTTTTTACCTGTTGTAAGGAAATAATATTTCTTTTAAATAAAATCAAACCCCAAGGTTTTTCATATTTAATTAATCTTTTTTCTTTATGTGATAAGTTGTATCCTTTAATGCTTATTATTATTGCCTTTTTTTTCATTTAGTTTTTAGTAAATCCCAAAAATTTCTCTTTTTATTTTCATTTATTTCTTGAGAAAAAGACGAATTAAATTCAACTACTCCTTTAGTGTCATTTTCTAAAATTGGTAATTTTGATGTTTGTTCATTTAATATTTGTTCAATAGTTGTTCTATTTAAATTTATATTTTCAATATTTTTATTTGATGAGTAATATTTATAAGTTGCAAAAAAAAATAAGAAAAAAAATATTATTAAAATTAAATTAATTATTTTTAACATTACATTTTATTTGGTAGAGAAACACCAAGTATGTTCATTCCTCTTTGAATCACTGTGGCAACTAGAACAATAATTGCAAGTGTCTCATTTTTTTTAATTTTGCCATTTTCAACGAATTTAAAATCAGAACTCTCATTTCCTTTACTCCAATAAGCATGAAATAAAGTTGCAAGATCATAAAGATAAAAAGGTATTCTATGTGGTTCATGTTTAGAGGATGCGATGTCAATTATTTTTGGCCACTCAAATATCTTTTTTAATATTCTAGTTTCGTATTCATTTAACAAAAATTTTTTTTCATCTAACGGTATTTTATCATTTAAATCTTTATTTATTGTTCTTAATAAAGAATTAACTCTTGCAAAGGAATATTGAACATAAAATACCGGGTTATCTTTACTTTTTTCTAAAACTTTATCGAAATCAAAATCTAATTCAACATCATTGCTTCTATTAAGCATCATAAACCTAATAGAGTCTTTATTAACCTCATTTAACAAATCTTTAGCCGAAATAAAATCTCCAGCTCTTTTTGACATTTTGAATGGCTTGTTATTTTTATATAGTTTTACTAACTGACATACTTTGCAATCTAATTTTACTTTATTTTCAGATAATGCTTTGACAACTGCAGTTATTCTTTTTACATAACCAGTATGATCAGCTCCTAGTACATTGATTAAATAGTCAAATTTTCTATTAACTTTATCCATATGATATCCAACGTCGTTAGCAAAATATGTCCATGAGCCATCATTCTTTTGTAATGCTCTGTCAGTATCATCACCAAACAATGTAGATTTAAAAACTAATCTTTTAGTTTTTTTCCAATTTTTATCTAAGTTTCCTTTTGGGGGTTCTAAATAGCCTTCTAAAACGTATTTCTTTTTTTTCAATCTATCAACAGCTTTCTCTACCAATTTATTTTTAACCAATTCAGCCTCAGAAAAAAAATTATTATGCTCTATACCTAAAGTTTTTAAATCAGATTTAATTGATTCCATAGAAATTTTTAATGATTCCTTTTTAACTAATTCATAGCATTTTTCTAAGCTAGCAAATTTTTCTTTTTTGTTTGAATTAATTATTCTTTCGCTAATATCAATTATATAATCTCCGGGGTACAAATTTTCGTGAAAAATAAATTTTTCATTATATTTTATTTCTCTAATTCTTAAAAAAACTGATTTAACGAAATTTTCAATTTGATTACCGTAGTCATTTATATAATATTCCTTAATAATCTTATTTCCATTAAACTTTAATAAATTAGACAAAACATCTCCAAATATAGCGCCCCTACAATGACCTACATGCATCGGGCCTGTTGGGTTGGCTGATACAAATTCTATATTATAGGTATTATTAGATTTTTTTTTACCGTAAGTATCTTTATTTTCTAAAATTTTTTTAATATTAGAAATTGTTACTTTTTTTGAAAATCTCATGTTCAAAAAACCTGCTCCAGCTATTTCAACATTTTCAAAGTCTTGTAAATCTTTTAAAATTAAATCTTTAATTTTGTGAGCAAGTTCTTTTGGGTTTATTTTATTTATTTTTCCTAACACTAAACCAGCGTTGCAAGAAAGATCAAAATTATATTCAGATGGAGGAGTTTCTACAATGATGCCCTTGAAATTATTAAATGTGTTTAATTTTAAAAGTTTTTTATTTTTATAAATTAAAGATTTTATTTTATCTATATACTCTTCAAAAATATTCATTTTGATTTATCATACAAACTTATTGCAAATCTATCAGTCATTCCAGCTATAAAATCACAAATTGACCTATCCATATTATCTTTTTTTATATTGTTTACATGTATATATTTTTTTGGGTTTTTTTTAATCTTTCTAAATAAGTTTTTGATAACTTTTTTTCCAAAATTGGTTTTTTTTAATACTTTTTGATGATTATACATTTTTTCCTTTAAAAAATTTTTAATAGATCTGTCAAATAAATTCATTTTACTAGAAAAACATACTATTGGATATTTTGATTTATAAACATCAATAATATTTTTAATCTTTTTTCTTTTTATATTGATTTTTGTATTTTTTATAATATCTTGCACCATTTCGTTTATTACCTCTCGGATAATTTCCCTCAGAACTAAATCTTGAGTAAATTGTCTAAATTTTTTTTCATGTTTCTTTATTATCAGACTTAGTAATGGTAGATTTTTAATATCATTAAGATTAAATAATTTAGCTCTTAGTCCATCTTCTAAATCATGACTGTTATAAGCTATATCATCAGATATCGATGCTATTTGAGCTTCTAATGAGGGACTATTTTCAAAATTTATTTTTTTCTTAAAAAAGTTTTTTCCTAAAATATTGTCAAATTTTTTCAAATTATTTATAGGCCCGTTGTGTTTTATCAATCCATCAAGAGTTTCTATGGTCAAATTTAGACCTTTAAAATTATAATATTTATTTTCTAAAATTGTAACTATTCTGAGTGTTTGAATATTGTGATCAAATCCTCCATGACTTTTCATACAATCGTTTAAGGCTTCCTCGCCTGCATGCCCAAAAGGAGTATGGCCTAGATCATGAGCTAAGCTTAACGTTTCACATAAATCTTCATTTAATTTAAAATATTTTGCCAAAGTTCTAGCTATTTGAGAAACTTCTAAAGAATGGGTAATTCTTGTTCTAAAATGATCGCCTGTTGTATTTATAAAAACTTGGGTTTTATGCTTTAATCTTCTGAAAGCTGTAGAATGAATTATCCTATCTCTATCTCTTTGATAAGGAGACCTAAGATCGCTTTTTTTTTCATCGTTATATCTTCCTTTAGAATTAGTAGAAATTGATAATTTAGATAAGCTATTTTTTTGCATAATTGTCTATTAAATTATATACTACATAATTAATGATTATGACAAAAAAAATAGAATTTACTGATAGAGCCAAAGAGCAAATTAAAATTGTAACTAGTCAAAATCAATCTAAAAAATTTTTTAGAATTTCGGTTAAAGGTGGTGGTTGCTCAGGATTTAAATATGATTTTAGTTTTGATGATAAAATTAATAAAAACGATGTTTTGTTCGATAAAACAGTTATTGATTCGGAGTCATTAGATATAATTTCTGGCTCAATAATAGATTTTAAAAAAGAAATGATTGGCGAGTCATTTGTTATAAATAATCCTAAAGCATCGTCTTCTTGTGGCTGTGGGTTGTCTTTTTCAGTTTAATGAAAATAGTTTCCTGGAATGTAAATTCTGTTCGAGCCAGAATTATAAATATTTTAGATTATATAAATCAAGCTAGACCCGAAATATTACTTTTACAAGAAATAAAAACTCAAGATGAAAATTTTCCGTATGATGAATTTAAAAAACTTGGCTATACGTCACACGTGTTTGGTCAAAAAAGCTATAATGGCGTTGCTATATTATCTAAAATAGAAATAAATAGTATCAATAAAAACTTTATCAAAGATGATTTAAATCAATCAAGAGTTATAACGGGAAAAATAAAAATTAAAAAGAAACTAATAGAATTGATCAATATTTATGTTCCGAACGGAAATCCAGTAGATACTGAGAAATATAATTATAAAAAGAATTGGTTAACAAAATTTATTGCAAAAATTAAAAAGAAACTCTCAGAAAATTCAAATTTATTAATTGCTGGTGATTTTAATATAATTCCAGACGAAAAGGATGTTTATGATTTTAAAAGATATGAAAATGATGCTCTTGGAAAGTTGGAAATTAGAAAAAAGTTCCGTGAATTATTAAATTTAGGGTTTAAAGATGTATATAGATTTATCAATAAAGAAAAACAAGAGTATACCTTTTGGGATTATTTTGCAGGTTCTTGGCAAAAAAATTATGGTATGAGAATTGACCACTTTGTTTTATCAAATAATTTAATAGAAAATATTTCAAAAATAAATATTAATAAAAAGCCTCGGTCAAAAACAAAACCTTCTGATCATACACCAATAGAACTAGAAATTAATTAGCTCGACCATAGATATCCTCGTATCGCACAATATCTGTTTCTTTTAAAATTGATCCAAGTTGAGCTTCCATAATCTTAACAACTTTATTACCAGGATTCTGAATTCTATGTACTGCACCTTTTGGTATAAAAATTGAGTCGTTTGTTTTTTTTGAAAAAAACTTTCTATTCAGAGTAATTTTTGGTTTACCTTGAGTTATTACCCAGTGTTCAGATCTATGAAAATGTTTTTGAAGACTTAAAATTCCTTTGGGATTTATATTGATTTCTTTTATTAAAAAATTTTTACCATTAAATAAATTGATATAGTTGCCCCAAGGTCTATAAAAAATATTTTTTTTCTTTAAATATTTTTTTTTATTTTTATTAAACATTAAAAGAATTTCTTTCCAACTACCAAGATCTGACCAAGGTATAT
>MDSV01219123.1_pt1 | contig 12672 bp, 21 predicted proteins | sample 810851 | NCBI WGS metagenome assembly MDSV01 (sample SAMN05326640, study PRJNA326480) | marine metagenome | isolation source: seawater | place: Atlantic Ocean: North East | collected 2012
AACCACACATACAAAGAAATAGGTCTATTCCCTAAAGATGTAGTCGGTGGTGGTACTGGAATTTATTACAGTGCAGACAACATTTGGATTATCGGGAGACAACAGGATAAAGTAGGTACTGAGATTAAAGGTTATCACTTTATCATCAAAGTGGAGAAATCTCGTTATGTTAAAGAACAGTCTAAGATACCTATCAGTGTTTCTTGGGAAGGTGGGGTACAGCGGTTTAGTGGTTTGCTGGACGTTGCTCTTGCTGGCAATTATGTTGCTAAGCCTTCCAATGGTTGGTATTCTAGGGTGGATACATCGACTGGAGAAATGGTCGGCGGAAAAGTCCGAGCAGCTGAAACACTGAACGAAGAGTTTTGGAATCCTATCTTTGCAGAGACAGACTTCTCAGACTTTATCAAATCCCAATACAGTATTGGACTTGCACAGAAAGTTGACATGGACAAGATTGTAGAGGCACAAGATGGTTGATGTAAACAAGGTTAGTGAAAACATTCACTACCAGTTAATACCACAAAAAGAGAATGAACAGGAAGGTTGGGATGTACGTCTTCTAGAAGGCCCGCATCCCGAAACTGTGATTCGATATGGTACAGTTTCCATTGATGGAAAGGATGACCAAATGCGTTGGAACATGGAGATTGTTTCAACACCCGATGAAAATTTAACTACAGAAAGCTTGACATTACAGGAGTACTGTGGTAATATACTTCTTGATATCTTGGAAACCTCTATCGCAGAAGGAAGTGCGGTATTCAGAGACCAAGAGAATCAAGAGATAGGACTCAATAAAGAGTCCTTTAATGATGATGAGGTAATTGATGTCCACGGAGAATATATCCCTACAGAAGACGATTCTACGTAATCTTCTGACCGAAGAGGAGTACACAAGAAAAGTACTTCCCTTTATTGACCCTGCCTATTTTGAGGCACCTTATAAAAATATCTTTGGTGAGATAACCAAGTTTGTTGCGAAGTATAATAAACTTCCATCCCTTGAATCGTTCAAGATTGAATTAGACCAAACCAGTCGTATGTCAGATGATATGTATCGACAAACGATTGATATGTTACCTGAGATATTCACCAAACAAAAAGAGAATCAAGAATGGTTACTTGACCAAACAGAGAAGTGGTGTCAAGACCGTGCAGTGTTCAACGCAGTGATGGAGTCTATCTCTATCATTGATGGTAAACACGAAACCCTACAAAAGAATGCGTTACCTGATATCCTATCAAAGGCACTTGGTGTAACGTTTGACAATAATGTTGGTCACGATTATCTAGAGAATGTAGATGAACGTTTTGAGTTCTATCATAGACAAGAAGACCGTATCCCATTTGACCTTGAGTACTTCAACAAGATTACCAAGGGTGGATTACCTAACAAGACTTTGAATATTGCACTCGCTGGTACGGGTGTTGGTAAGTCATTGTTTATGTGTCACGTAGCTGCTAATGCACTTGTCCAAGGACGTAATGTATTGTATATCACTATGGAGATGGCAGAAGAAAGAATCGCAGAACGTATTGATGCGAACTTATTGAACATCCCGATTGACCAGTTAGAGAATATGTCTAAGGATATGTTTGCAACTAAAGTACGTGATGTTCAAATGAAGACAGAAGGTAAACTGATTGTCAAAGAATATCCTACAGGACAGGCACACACAAATCATTTCCGTGCATTGTTGAATGAGTTGAAACTCAAGAAGAACTTTATGCCTGAAATGATATTTGTAGATTATCTAAACATCTGTGCATCCTCTAGAATGAAAGGTATGGGTGGTGCAATCAATTCTTATTCTTATATCAAGAGTATTGCAGAAGAACTTCGTGGTCTTGCAGTTGAGTTCAATGTACCGATTGTATCCGCAACTCAAACAACCCGTAGTGGTTTCTCTAATGATGATGTTGGTCTAGAAGATACTTCAGAATCATTTGGTTTACCCGCAACTGCTGACTTGATGTTTGCACTGATTACTAATGATGAACTAAACAATCTAGGTAAGATACTTGTCAAACAGTTAAAGAATAGATACAACGACCCTACAAGTTATACAAGGTTCACAGTCAAAGTCGATAGGTCTAAGATGAGACTTGAAGATGATGATGAACCTGATAATATGGGTATAGATAATAACGAAGATGATACACCAGTCTTCGATAACAGTAAAGCGGGTTCTAGATTTAAGAACTTTAAGATGGAATGATGACCGTAGAATACTTCATAGCAATGGGAATGTGTTACCTTACTTACAGGTGGGGATTTTCTTTAGGGCGGAAGACGGGAGTCGTAGATGCAACTACCATCATGACCGCATGGGTAGAAAAGAAAGCGGGGAAGTTACAACTGAACGCATGGTTACAGGAAGACGAAGATGAATCAATATTACCAAGAGACTGATTTCGATATTATACCACGTCATATCAAGACTGAAATCTATGAGATGGCGATGAGACGAAGTGATGAACTAGAGTTTATTCACCGTCCGTGGAGAGATATCAATTACGATTCAACCCAAGAACAGATAGAAGAAAAGGTTGGTATCAAACTTGGTAGAGAATTTAAAAGACGTAGATTGATTCTTGCAAGAGAGTTTGGTCATAGAGGTACAGGTGTAGACGAGATTGTTATTGACCAGCACAGACTACCCAAAGATTTATCACAACCTATTGTTGATGAGACAAACAGGTTATTAGGAATTGATAAAGAACAGATTGATGTAATCGTTCAAATTCAAGACGGGGGTAATCTATTATATCCCCACCGTGGACATGGCAGAGTATCCTCTCTATTCTGCCTGTTAGCGGGTACAGGTGAGAAGACAACTTGGTATAGAGAAACAGAACCATTTGAGGTTTATGATATTTACAAGATACCTGATTATTCAAAACTAGAAGAAGATTGTGTAACGTGTTTGCGAGAAGACGTTTGGACTACATTTAATCATTATGCTTGGCATTCTGTCAAACGTAATGGTAATGTCGGAACTCGGATTAATATTAATATTAACTTCGAATCCTTAACCTATGAGCAACTAATGGAGACTATAAAAAATGTCGGTGGATACAGACAACAAAGTTCGTTTAATCAGCCTGAGTAAACCTTCTTCGGTAACAGATTGTGTTACTGCGGAACAGTTGGTCGCTTACACAGCACGTGTAAGTAATCCAACAAATCAAAACAATCAAGATACCGCAAGTGGTCTAGTGAAATATCTTATTCGTGAGAATCACTGGAGTCCATTTGAGATGGTACACTTGACTCTAGAAATCACAACGACTCGTGATATTGCGAGACAGATTATTAGACATCGCTCGTTCTCATTTCAAGAGTTCTCTCAAAGATATGCAAAAGCAGAAGAATCCCCTGTGTTTCGTGATGCGAGAATGCAACACCCAAAGAATAGACAGATGTCTCTTGACCTTGATGAAACAAGTGTTAAAGACCGCACATTAAATCTTGAGTGGAGAAAACACCAAGAGGAAGTAACTCTAAAATCACGTGAAGCATATAACTGGGCATTAAAGAACGGTATTGCAAAAGAACAAGCACGTGCAGTTCTACCTGAAGGTAATACAGAGAGTGTATTATACATGGCAGGTTCACTTCGAAGTTGGATTCACTATTGTGAATTACGCAGAGGTAATGGAACTCAAAAAGAACATATGAGGATTGCAGATGAATGTTGGGATATTATTAAATATCATTTTCCTAATGTTGTACAGGCAATCGAACCCCGTTATGTAGATGATGCGGGTGTTGATTTAGAAACAGGTAAATTTACTGGATGAGTGGACATAATATACAAATCAACAACCAGTCCTTTATGGATAGGTTGAATGATATTTCGGACACGTTTTTCTCTCACGAGAATTACGAAGACGAAAGATATTATGCGTATGATTCGCCAGAGGGAGACCACTTTGATAATGGGGAGTACTACTGTGGTGATATTGCACTACAGGAGAAGTTATCTAAATCGGAAGACCACAGCGGTTTTCCTGAAGAACACTTCGCACAACCTATATCAAAGATGGTTCAACAAGACCCTGAGATTTGGACACCCTTTAGGGATAGGGTTAAGTTTGACTTCGCAAGGGAACTAGGCGCTCATACATCCGCTCTCCTTTCTTATTATCCGCCTGGCGGATTTGTTGGTTGGCACACGAATTGGAATGCAAATGCGTATCAAGTACTTTTCACTTATTCTGAAACTGGTGATTCTTATTTTCGCTATTATGATAAGCACTCAGGCGATATAGTAACACTAGACGAAAAACCTGGCTGGCAATGTCATCACTATTACTTCGGACGTAAAGACGAAGATGACCATCATTGTTGGCACTCTGCATATGCGGGATGTAGAAGAATTACTCTCGCATACAAGTTTGTAAATGGGTCTCTGACTGATATAAAGAATGACCAAGCGATACAGTTAAGAGATATGTTGATTGAGGAGATTGAGGATGAAGGAAACTGAATTAACTAAACAAGGAATTGTTTGGGGTGGTGTTATATTCATAATAACATTATTATGGTCAATGTGGTATGCACATAAAACTAACGAAGTACCGACTGCTGAAATATATACTCCAGTACATACTGTAGAAAGACCTGACCTAACAAATGAATCAGTAGTATGTCTTGCGATGAATATATATCATGAGGCACGTAGTGATAACTATGCGGGACAAGTCGCAGTTGCGGATGTAACAATGAATCGGGTTTCTAATCCTAGATTCCCTAACACAGTATGTGAAGTAGTACATCAAGCAAAACTATCAGAGTGGCATTTACAGAGAGGGGAAGAAGTTCCTATCAAACACAAGTGTCAGTTCAGTTGGTTTTGTGATGGACTATCAGATAGACCTAAAGACGAAGATGTCTGGCAACAATCTTTACTTCTTGCACATAATATTATGGTATGGCATGAACACCGTGGTATTACCGAAGGTGCAACTCACTACCATGCAACATATGTACTTCCTAGATGGAGTAAAGACCGTAACATGAAACTAGTCGGAAGAATTGGCGCTCATGTATTTTATCGTCAAGATTAGTCTTGACAAAGTGTGTATAGATGTGTATAATAGTACACATTAAATTTCAAAAGGAGAAATTATGAAAAACGGTGATGTAGTCACAGTAGTGGCAATTAGTGGTGAATATGTAGGTAAACTTACTGAACAAGATGGTGCAGTTGTAACCCTAGAGAACCCAAGAGTAGTAATCACAAATCCTGATAATGGTAACATGGGATTTGCAAAAGGTATCGCTGCTACAGGAATTGATAGTCCTGAAAGTGCAGTATTCAATAGTGTTGTAATGGTGGTCGCCACCAATCCTCTTGTTGAAGAAGCATATCTAAAAGCAACAGGTGAGAAACTTATCGATACACCAAACCAAAAAATTATTACGTAAGGAAATAGAATGGCGAAACAAATTGACTATAGATATAATGAAGGCAATGCCATTCAAGAACTGAAGGAATACATTGACTCAACTTATGACCAACATTATTCTAAGAATAAGTTTCAGGCAACTGAGTTTATTATTGATGGTGGTCATGGGGACGGTTTCTGTATTGGAAACATTCTGAAGTACGCACAACGTTACGGTAATAAAGATGGACACAATCGTAAAGACCTAATGAAGGTTTTACATTACGCCATCATCGAACTGTACGTACACGACCATTACGACAGGGGATAAACTTGGTAACCAAGGCGACAGAAGTTGAGAGAGACAACACTCTTCTTACAGGAGGGTGTAGTTTTGTATGGGGTGATGAACTAGAAGGTTATGATAGGAAAAGACCTATACACTGGGAACATACCTTTACACATAAGGTTGCAGAACAGTTAGGTCTCGAACCTCATATCATTGCCGAGTGTGGTAATGGTAATGACAAAATCTTTAGAGATATTGTTCAGTATATCAATAACCCTGAGAAACCTTTACCCGCAATGGTGTTTGTATCTTGGTCTGCATTTAAACGTATTGAACTGTTTGAGATGAAAAAGGATACCGCAGAAGCAGACTTAAAAATCAAAAGGTGGCAGAATATGTCACAGTTCTCACCCGAAAGATTTCAATATCTAAACAAATCAAATCAACAGATTGCAGAACTTTGGTCTAATCTTGCATACAATCAAGAGACTGGTGCTATGCATATGGTAACCTATGCGGTAGCACTACAAATGATATGTGATGGTCTTGGTATCAAACTAATGCAGACAGTATTCCATAATAGAATGGGACAAAGTATTGGTGATATGTTGAATCCAAAGGGTGCGAATCAACCACATTACCGTGGTGGTCATAACAATTATCACTTTTTCTCTGATTGGTTACAGACAGAACTTGCAAGACTAAGACCTGAGAACAGACTTGGGTTCTATGATGTTGATTACAAAACAGGACTATCTAATGAATCTGATTGGTTTGATATGTACTGGATGGCAGTTCAAGGTAAAAAAGCCAAGAAAGAAACTGACCCCTTCTATGGATGTGAATTGAAGGAATTCATGCATCCATGTGAAAATACACACACGGTCTATTCAGACCAAATAGTCCTTCTGACTAGACAATTAAATTGGAAATTTTCTTAAAAAAACGCTTGACTTTTGATGCCACGCTTGTTATAATAACAACGTAAACTGAAAAAAGAGAGGTTAATTATGGATGTTTATTTTGAATTCTTGAAGGACTTGAGAGACTCAGGTTCTATCAATATGTTTGGTGCAGCTCCCGTTCTGGCAGAAGCATTTGACCTAAACAAATACGAAGCACGAGAAATCCTCGCTGCTTGGATGAAATCTTTTGAGGAGGACGCTTAATGAAAGTACTAGAATATGATGTGTATGATTCTTTCAACAAGGGTGGGTCATCTTACCAAGGTGAGATAAAAACTAATTATGATACCTTGCTTGAAGTATTGGGTGAACCATCTTATACAGATGCTAACCCTTATGAGAAGGTTTCTTGTGAGTGGGTTCTTAATGTAAAAGTCTTGGATGACTTTGCAGACGATGAAGACGATTGGTCTTACGAACAAGTGTCTGTCTATGCATGGAAGTATGGTAGAATCCCTACTGAAGAATGTCAGTGGAACATTGGTGGTTTTAACTACAACGCTAGTGATATTGTGAAAACAATTATCGAAAAGAAAATTCCATATGAATATAGTGAGGTTGAGTAATGAAAGGTACTATTAGATTGATGATTGGTATGATACTAGTCATGGGTGGTGTTGGTGGAATTGAAACTAACACTGAAGTGGCGATTCCATTGGATAGTTTAGGTATCGCATTACTTGGTTGTTTGATTGCCGCTTGGGGTGTAATTGATATGAATAAGGAAGAAGGTTATGAGTAAGATGGGTCGGTTTGTTTTCGAATGCCAAGAGGTGGCGTGCGAATTGTACAATGAACCTGTTGAGGTTGTAAAACAAAAAGCAGAGGAACGTTTCCCAAATGATTCCTATGCAGTAGACACAGTAATCCAAGAATGGAAGGTAATTCAGGACGAGTTAAAATCTGTATTTGGATAAATACATTGTATGGCATATTCAAAGAAAGTTTTAGATAGATTTGAAGCAGTCGTAAATAATCCACAAGACCATTCGGTTGGTAGGTTTGACCCTAAAGACCCTATGGTAGCAACTGGAATGGAAGGCGCTCCTGCTTGTGGTGATGTTATGAGACTTCAACTTAAACTTGATGACGATGATAAAATCGTTGATGTAAAGTTTAAGACTTATGGATGCGGTTCTGCAATCGCATCTAGTTCTATGTTTGTTGACCTATTGATGGGTAAGACAATTGAGGAAGCAAAGAATATCAAAGATAAAGAAATTGCTGATGCACTTGAATTACCACCCATCAAAATACATTGTTCAGTTCTTGCAGAAGGTAGTATTAAAAAAGCAATAGAGGATTGGGAACAGAAGAAAGCACACAGACAACACAATCTGTATCCCGAGAATGGATTATGAAAAAGATAAAATCAAGATACGCAAAATTACTATTTACCAAGGACTCACCCTATGGTCATAAGGTTCAGCGTGACCGAACGAAGTATAAACGGAAGGATAAACATTCCAAGAATCCCCGCAGAGACGGGGATTTTTTTTGTCTTTTTTCCTGTTTGTAAACCTGTTTTAGTATAAATATCAGCATGGAAAACTTTATAGTCATAGTTAATGAACTAGGCTATCCTGTCGCAGCTGCCCTCTTAGGGGGTTTCTTCATGTTCATGACTCTCAAGTATATAATGGATGGTGTTATCGATGACGTTAACAACATCAAGAACATTACAGGTAGCTTAGATAATAGGATTAAAACTATGAATCATGATATGATTCGTATGGATATTTCTATGTGTGTGGTTTTAGGTATTAAACCCGACCACAAGCGAATTGCGAGGGCGGACGGTAAATCAGACGTGCGTAGAGATTAAATCGAAAGTGGTATAATGGACATTATAGATGCAGTAAAAGACTTCGGGTTTCCAATAGTATCCGCTATTGGACTGTTATACGTCATCTATTATGTTTGGAAAAAAATAACCACAGAGATTGAAGCAGAACTAGAAAAGACTACAAGTGTTTTAATAGGTTTAATTGATAGAATTAGGATGTTAGATAATGATATCATTAGATTGCAAGAGAAATTAGATACTGCAATTGAAATGAAAAGGTTAGAGGAACAGAACGATGAAGAGAAGTAGTATATTGTTTTTGATGGTGTTAGCATTACCTATGATGGTAAATGCCGCTCCGAAAGAACACAAATTTAAAAATCCAAGCTTTAGTGGTGTGGGAACTTCCGCCCATTATCTTACAATTGAGAATCAGACTTTCAATCGTAAGAAAGCGATAAAGGAAGAAATTAAACGACTCCAAGAGGAGTTGGAAAGGGATGCGGAAAATACAACCCTTGCCAAATTTATCCGTAATGTCGAATCTCGTATCTACTCGACTTTGAGTAGACAACTTGTAGATTCTATGTTCGGAGAGAACCCGTCACCGACTGGTTCGTTCACAATTGAAGGTACTACAGTTTCATACATAAACAATGGAACTAGTGTGGAGTTAACAATAGTAGATGAAAACGGCAATACAACGGTCATTACCATTCCTATTGGCGATTTTGGTATCTAGCTGTGCCTCTACGGGGGATATGACAATACCGTCATATAAACCCGCAGAAGTACAAAAGGTTCTTTGGAACGAAGACCTAGTAAATATCGGAATACCAGTTAGGCAACCAACCGTAGCAATATATGCGTTTGGTGATAAGACAGGACAAAAAAGACAGAACAGTGGCGGTGGTACGTCATTTAGTTCAGCAGTAACTCAAGCGCCTGAAGCGTACTTAATTCGTGCGTTAAAGAGGGCAGGAGATGGAAAATTCTTCAGAGTTATTGATAGAAGTTTATTAGACTCGCTCACTCGTGAGAGACAATTGATTCGTCAAACACGACAATCTTATGAGGGAGAGGAGGCGAAAAAATTACCAGCGCTTACGTTTGCTGGTATGATTATTGCAGGAGATATAGTAGGATACGATTCGTCAATTGAGACGGGTGGCTCAGGCGCCAGATATTTAGGCATCGGAGCTTCACGTGAGTACTCAATTGATACAGTAACGGTAAATCTTAGACTCGTGTCTGTTGCAACAGGTGAAGTATTATTGGATGTTATATCCAGTAAGACCATTTTATCAACAGCTTTTGGAGGCGATGTATTTCGTTTCATAGAGCAAGGTACTGAGCTCATCGAGATTGAGCAAGGTGTAACTGAGAACGAATCTGTTTCGATTGCAACACAACGAGCAATTGAAGCGGGTGTACTAGAACTCATTATTTCAGGTGAGGTAGGTGGGTTCTGGCAAATTAGGAGACCCTAGTAATAGGGGTTAAGGAAAACATGAAGAGAAATGGAATTGTATTATCTTTATTGTTTCTTTTTGGTACGAACATAGCGTTCGCAGATAATGAGATATATATTGACCAAGTAGGTGCAACATCCGAAGTGGTCATAGAACAGGACGGCGCTAGTAACGTTGTTGCTGGTGAAAGTGGTGCGAGCGATAAGTTCTTACTTAGTGGAGACAATCTTGATATCAACATGAGAATGGTTGGTTCATCAAATAATGTATTAGGAAATATCATCGGTGCTGACACAGTACTAGATTTAGATATCGCTGGTTCATCAAATGACTTTCTATTTGATATAGACAAGGATAACTCATTTGGTGCAACAGGTGGTGATTTCCAAATCGATATCACTGGCGGTAACAACGACTTTGATTTTGACTTTGGTTCGAATGATACTGCTAATAATGCAGATGTCGATTTCATACTAGATGGAGACTTTAACGCAATGAACGTTGCTGTTGATGTATCTGACATAGTATTGAATTGGGATTTACAGATGTCTAACAGTACTTTCGACTACACTGCTACAGGTTATGATGGTCACAGTGCAACAATCACTGGTGACGGCGACTACATGAACATAGATATTGTTCAAGAGTCAACTTTAAAAGCAGATAGTATAGAGATAGATTTTGATGGTAATGGTACGAGTTCTTCTAGTTCTGTTATTTGTATCCAGCAGTCTGATTCTGGCACCGCAACTAGCGGCTGCGGAAACTAAAGACGAAGCGGGTAATGTCAATCGAGCAGTCGGTTGGCGACAAATAGTAAGAGAAGAAGATAAAATAGAACCCGATGCGGGTTCAGATATAATTTCCAAAGATGACCTTCGCACAGGCGAGGGTCGGATGGAAGTTGAGTTTGTTGATGCGAGTAAACTTCGTATGACCGAACACACCCGTATTGTAATAGATAACGTTGTTTTCGACAAAGACCCTAGTAAGTCTGAGTTGGCGATGACGTTTGCTCAAGGTACTGCACGTTTTGTGTCAGGTGCTTTGGGTAGAGTAGACAAAGAGAACATACGACTAAAGACACCTAGTGCCACTATTGGTATCCGTGGCACCGATTTTACAGTTACAGTCGATGAGCTCGGCGGCACACTTGTGGTTCTGTTGCCTGATGTAAATGGTATTTCATCGGGTGAGATTATCGTATCCACATATTATGGAGAAGTTGTTTTAAACCAACCGTTTGAATCAACGAGAGTAGAGGTCGCAGAATCTCTACCGTCTAATCCAGCGATTTTAGATTTAACGTTGGATATGTTAAATAATATTATGATTATTAATCCGCCTAAAGAAAGGCAGAGTGAAGAAGAGTTTTATGGTAGAGTGGATGCAAGGACTAACCTTAACCCGTTAGACTTTGACTTCTTAGACGAAGACCTACTAGCAGAAGACTTTTTTGACGAATCTGAGTTTGAATTCACTGAGCTCGATATCGATTACCTAGACGTTGACCTACTCGAAGACGTACTTGATACATTTGACCCTATTGATGAAGACTTGTTGCAAGAAGAAAAACAACAAACTGGGGGAGTTGATATCCAAGGTACAGAGGAAGGTTTCGACCCCGTAACCCAAGTGGTTGCAGTAGTAGATGGGGAGAAAGTCAAGGTGATTAGGGAAGTTGCAGATAAAGTAGAGGTTACTGTAGACCAAACCGCAAGTACTCTTATAAGTATAGAACAAGACCAAAGATTACTTGACCCAATAATGATAAACGGAACTGGTACGACAATTACAGTAGTACAATAAAATGAAAATGTGGCACGTCCTAGTGACCCTTGGGTTACTAGTTACAATTAGAATATTTGACCCTTTCCTACTGGAGAGTGCAAGACTCTCTTACTTTGATTCACTTCAGAGAACACAGGATGTATCCACATCCGAACAAATAGTTTTAGTAGACATAGACGAAGCATCTCTAGAGAAGTTTGGTCAGTATCCTATTCCACGTAAGATAATGGCAGACGAACTTGATAAGATTGATAATTCGTTACTTGGTCTCAATATCTTGTTTTCAGAAGAAGACAGATTAGGTGGAGACGATTACTTCGCAGATATTATATCTTGGAAGAATACTGTAGTTGCAATCGCACCATCAAACAAAACAAATACAGATTACAGACCACCACGTATTGGTACTGCAACATTTGGTGATACATTCGCAGAAGAGTGGAGACCCAAACTTGACGGTATGTTGTTTGCACTACCGAAGATACATGACGCCTCTATGGGTTATGGTACTATATCTTCTACTCAAGATGTCGATGGTATTATCAGAAGAACACCATTAGTTGAGAACTTTGACGATAGATTATATCCCGCATTCTCATTAGATATATTACGTGTAGCGGCAGGTGATATATCATATCAAATATCTACGGATATGTACGGAATCAAGTTTGTACGTATTCCCGCATTTAAAGAAATACCTACAGACTTAAATGGTAATGTAACCATTGCATATTGGTATGACTTCAAAAGATATTCATTCACAGAACTAGACAAAATACCACAAGGTTCTATTGTTATTTTGGGAACAACATTCGAAGGTTCTACCCAAGTATCAACACCAGTTGGTTCAATGTACCCGCATGATATACAAGCAAATCTAATTAAGACAATGATTGATGGAGTGTCAATAACTCGTCAGTCAGAGTTTATGGTGTATGAAATTTTGACAACTGTCATACTGAGTGTCATACT
>MDSV01213581.1_pt1 | contig 12671 bp, 10 predicted proteins | sample 810851 | NCBI WGS metagenome assembly MDSV01 (sample SAMN05326640, study PRJNA326480) | marine metagenome | isolation source: seawater | place: Atlantic Ocean: North East | collected 2012
ATCATAGACAATAATAGCGAGCAATGTCCTACTTGCGGAGGTTCCGGGCAAATAAAATCATTACCTACTTTGTCTGTAAGCTTGGTAAGAATATTGGAAGAAGAAGCAATGAAAACAGATAAACCTTTGACAGTATATTTGCCTGTGAGGTTAGCAACATTTCTTTTAAATGATAAAAAAGAACTAATCCAAGGTATAGAGGATAGACAGGAAATATCAATCAAGGTTGTCCCAGATAATACAATTGAGGGTGCAAATTATCATATTGATAAAGATAATCTATCAGCAGAGGCTTTTAAAGCATCATTGAATAATAAATCTAATCAAAAAAATAACAAGACATTGAATGAGACCAGCGCACACTATGAGGAAGCTTTAGTTAGCGGCGTGACGCCAAAAACTCAGCCTCCTAAACCTGCTGCACAAATCAAAAAAATATATAAGAAAAAAACAGGAATTTTCAAAACTCTAATAATTAAAATTAAATCATTGTTTGGAATAAAACCCAAAAGAGTTTATAGAAACAAATCTTATAATGGGAGAAAGAGATTTAATAATAGAAATCACTATTCAAAATATGGTAAGTTTAAGTCATATAATAAAAGGAAGAACTACTCAAATAAAAACTATATAAATAATAAAAAAAATAATAACTTAAGTGACAAATCAAAGACTAATGACTAATGGTAAAGTTTTTATTAAGAATATTTTTGATATCTATTATAGTAGCAATATTCATTTTTTATATAAAAGATTTTCATCCTTTACATAAAAATGATTATCAAAGAATTGTTGATAAAAACCAAATAACAATAGCTGTTAGATTTGGACCAACAAGTTATTATCAAATTAAAAATAAAGAAATTGGGTATACATTTGATATCATGGAACAGTTTGCTAAATATCTAAATGTAGAATTAAATATTATACCAATGGATGATATTGATAAAGCAGTTAGTATGTTAGATAATCGTGATATTGATATTTTAGCTGATATGGGTATAAGTCAAAATGTTAAACTGTCGTACCCCTATCATAAGGTTGATCAGTATTTGATATATAATGAAAAATATAATTATAAGCCTTCATCAATATCTAAATTAATAAATAAAAAAATTGAGATCATAGATTCATATACTATTAAAGATAATCTACAAAATTTTTTGAAAAATAATATCAATTTTACCATTGCAAAGAATAAAAATATCGATGAGTTGATCCATTCTTTAAATGATAATGATATTGATTTTACTATTGTAAATTCTGATGAATTATATTTATATCAAAAATATTATCCTCAGTTGCAAATAGCATTTAAAATAAAAAAAGAAGTGCCATTGCTATGGGCTATGCCAAAAGATACTAATAATGTACTAGAGCAAAAAGTTTCAAATTTTTTTACTAGAATGTTGAAAGAAAATAAACTCCGTTATGTTTATAATAAATATTTCAGCGATAAATTACAGTATACATTTGTAGGAACAAGGAGTTTTTTAAACGATCTGGTGACTGTATTTCCATTATATGAATACTATTTTAAAAGCTTTGCTAAAAAATATAATCATGACTGGAAACTGCTAGCGAGTATTGCATATCAAGAATCTCGTTGGGATAAAGATGCTGTTTCATATACCGGCGTAAGGGGATTAATGATGTTAACTAAAGATACCTCTAGACATCTTGGTATAAATGATAGGACTGATCCAAAAGAAAGTATTAAAGGTGGCTCTAAATATCTCCGTGAGCTTATAGAGAAGATCCCTGAAAAGATTCCTGAAGAAGAGAGACTATGGTTTGCAATTGCATCATATAATATAGGATTTGGCCATGTAGAAGATGCTATATCTTTAGCTGAAAATGAAGGGGTAAAGGTTTTTGACTGGAGCTCAATTGAATCTTATATACTTAAACTAAGTCAATCTAGTTACTATAAAAAAACTAAATATGGTTATGCTAGGGGTTGGGAAACTGTGAAGTATGTTCAAAACATTAGACAATATTATGATATACTTGTATTCTTAGATTCACACGACAATGCGATTGATGAAGATAATTCAAAAAATAAAATTCCGGGTAGTTTATGAATAAAGATTATATACAGATGATTGAAAATGCATATGATACAAATTTAGAAGATATTGACTTAAATGTTATTGAAAAACTCGTGGAAGATGTAATCATTGGTCTAAATCAAGGAACCTATAGAGTAGCTGAATATAAAAATGGCACATGGTATGTTAACCAGTGGGTTAAAAAAGCAATCCTTTTATCATTCAAATTTAGAAAAAATAAAATTATAGATACTAAATATACAAAATTTTATGATAAGTTAGAATCAAGATTCAAAAGTACTGAAGAAGCATATCTTAAAGAGAATAATATTAGAATAGTCCCTCAAGCTATTGCAAGAGAAGGAACTTTCCTTGGAGAAAATGTAGTCCTAATGCCATCTTTCGTAAACATTGGAGCTTATGTTGATTCTGGAACTATGGTAGATACCTGGGTGACAGTTGGTTCGTGTGCCCAAATAGGTAAAAATGTCCATCTTTCTGGTGGCGTGGGTATTGGTGGAGTGCTTGAGCCACTTCAAGCTAATCCAACAATTATTGAAGATAACTGTTTTATTGGTGCTAGATCAGAAATTGTCGAAGGAGTTATTGTTAGGAAAAACTCTGTTATCTCTATGGGCGTTTATATAGGACAAAGTACAAAAATTTATGATAGGGAGACTGGTGATGTTACTTATGGGGAGATTCCAGAAGGCTCTGTAGTCGTATCGGGAAATTTGCCATCAAAAAATGGCAAATATAGTTTATATTGCGCGGTGATTGTAAAAAAAGTAGATGCAAAAACAAGAAGTAAGGTAGGCATTAACGAACTACTTAGAGAAGCTTAGATAAATCTTTTTCTGAAACTATATCAATATTTAAATCTAATGCTTTTTGGTACTTCGAGCCAGGATTTTTGCCAACTAAAAGCATTGAAGTAGTCTTTGATAAAGAGCTCATTACCTTGCCACCTTTGTTAGCTATCTTCTCTTCAATTTCTAATCTCGAATATTTTTCAAATGTGCCAGTGATTACAAACTTTAAACCACTATGCTCAGCTGATTGCATCAAATCTTCATAGATTATATTAAGTCCAAATTTAAATATCTTTTTGATATTTTTAATATTTTGTTTAGAGCGAAAATATCTATATATATTCTCAGCCACAATTGGACCTACATCATTTATAGATTCTAATGTCTCTTTCTTTGAGTCTATTAAATCATCAATGTTAGTAAAATGATGACTCAACATTTTAGCTGTAGTCACTCCAACCTCTCTAATTCCTAATGAGTATATAAATTTATCAAAGAAGACATTTTTAGTTTTATTAATTGAATCAATTATATTTGTCGATGATTGAAGAGCCATTCTATCTAAGTTCATGAGATCTGTAATCTTAAGATTATATAAATCAGAATAGTTGCTAATAATATTATTTTGAACTAATGACTCAATAATGCTTTCACCTAAACCGATTATGTTCATAGCTTTTCTTGAAGCAAAGTGTTGTATGGACTGTATGATTTGTGGTTCACAACCTAATTCATTAGGACATTTGTATATTGATTGGTCAGATATTCTTACAAGAGGAGTTTGGCATGATGGACATAATTTAGGCATAATTACTTTAGTAGATTTCTTTCTTTTTTCAAGACATACTCTATCTATTTCTGGGATTACATCACCAGCTCTTTTTACAAAAACTTTATCATTTATCATAATATCTTTTTTTGTAATTTCACTCATATTATGAAGGGTTGCTCTGCCAACAAGAACACCACCTATAGATATCGGTTCTAATTCTGCAACAGGGGTAACTACACCAGTCCTTCCAACCTGAAATGTAACATCTTTAAGTACAGTCAGACCTTCTGCAGATTGAAATTTATAAGCAATAGCCCATCGGGGAGCTTTTGACGTGAATCCTAATTTTTTTTGTAATATATAATTATTGATTTTGTAAACAATGCCATCAATTTCATAAGGCAAAGTATTTCTAATAGAACTTATCTGCTCATAATAATCTTTTGCTTCTTCTAGATTTTCTATAACTTTATTAAGTGTGCATATCTCAAGACCATAAGATTCTAACGTTTTAAGAGAAGTAGATTGAGATAAATCAGCAAATTTTTTTTCTATATCTAATACACCATGAAAATAAATCTGCAAGTTTCTTTGTGAGGCGATCATAGGATCGAGCTGTCTTATAGAACCTGCTGCAACATTTCTTGGATTTGCAAATATTTTTTTATTTTCTTTTATTAATTTTTTATTGAGATCCTTGAAATCATTAAGTCTCATATATACTTCGGCTCTTAGTGTCAAAGTGCTGGGTATTTTTTGCCCAGAAAGCTTCAAAGGTAAAGACTTAATTGTTTTAACATTTGCAGTAACATCTTCTCCAATTTGACCATCTCCTCTTGTAACTGCTGAGAAGTAATGACCTTTATTATAAGTGATGCTTATAGCAAGACCATCAAATTTTGGTTCTGCATAAAATTGTATTTTATCTTGCTTAAGGTCTAAATGTGTTTTCTTATAAAAAGATGAGAATTCCTCAAAGTTTGCTGCATTAGCAAGTGACAACATAGGCTGAGAATGTTTGACTTTTGCAAAACCCTTCAAAAGTTTAGAGCCTACCCTTCTTGTGGGAGAGTCCTCTGAAATCAAATCAGGATAATCATTTTCTATTTTTTTAAGCTCAGAATATAATTTATCATATTTTACATCAGTTATTTTAGAGTTATCATATGTATGATATTGATGGTTATAGTCATTAATCCTATTAATGAGAGATCTTAATTTTTTCTTCGCTGCTTTTTTATCAAATGACATTATTCTAATTTGTTCGATTCAAGGAATCTTGTGACTTTTTAATATTCATAGTTAGATCTACAGCTTCATTGACATTTACAGAAACAAGTTTAGAGACTCCTGCCTCTTTCATTGTTACGCCAGAAAGAATGTCGGCTAATTCCATTGTTGATTTATTATGAGTAATGAAAATAAATTGTACTGATTCAGACATCTCTTTGACGACATTACAAAATCTATTATTATTAGCTTCGTCAAGAGGGGCATCGACTTCGTCTAATAAACAAAATGGAGCTGGATTTATTTTAAATATAGAAAAAACAAAAGCTATGCCCGTTCCAGCTTTTTCACCACCTGATAATAGATTTATATTTTTAATAAGTTTACCAGGAGGCCTCGCCATAATTGATACACCAGTATTAAGAAGATCATTGTCTGTTAATTCCAGATATGCCTTACCCCCGCCGAATATCTTTGTAAAAAAGTTATTGAGATTATTATTAATTTGATCAAATATTTCTTTAAATTTAGACTTAGTTTCATTATCAATTTTTTTAATTGCACCCTCTAGCGTAGCTACAGATTTAGACAAATCATCGTATTGATTATCTAAATATCTTTTTCTTTCTTGTTGTTCATTTAACTCATCGATAGCTGCTAAATTAATAGCGCCAAGAGTATTTATTTTATTTTGTATCTGATTGATTTCTTTCTCGGTTTTCTCAATACTATTAGATATAGATGATGTCCTTAATACTTTTTCAATGTCCTTGATAGGTATTTCTGAATTATCTTTTAGTGAGTCACGTTGTGCCGTTTTTTCACTAAGCAATATTTTCATACTTTGTAATTCCTCTCCAATATCAGAAATAACTAAATTTATTTCATTTTTTTCAGATTCATATGAGGATATCTTTTTATCTAAAACAGATAAATTATCTCTAGAATTTGATAATTCTTTTTCTTTATTTCTTTTCTCATCTAAATATTTTTTCAATAGGTTTTGCATATCTGTTGACGGCATATTTGAGCTAGCATCACTAGACAATAATCGTAGCTTTCTATCTTCTAGCTCACTTTTGTCTTTTTGAAGTCTTGCTATATTATTATTTGTTGCAACTTCCTCAGATTGGAGTGAAGATAACAATACATTGAGTTCATTTTGACTTTTTTGTAACTCCTCAGATTTCCAAATAACCTTATCAATTAACTGCTTAAACTCTATTCGTTCTTTCTCAAAAGATATTTTTTTCTTATCATTCTCTTTAATTTCTAATAATAATGTATCTAACATTTTATTAGATTTTGCGATTAATGACTCATAATCTTGAATTTTATTTTTTATATCATTTATCTCATCTTGTTGTGATCTAAGTAAATTTTTAATTTTTTTAACTAAACCTTTAAAGTTGTCTGATATAAAGCGTATACTATTCGGAATAGACTGCAAAAGCTTATCCTTTTTATCATTTATTGCATCTGATCTTTGAAGATCTATTAAAATAGATGATATTTTATTCTGAATATCATTAGCATCACTCAATATGATATTTTTATCTGATGAAGCTTTATCCTCGTTTATTGTATGAGATTCTAAAATTTTTAATCTTTTTGATAGTAATAAAAGAGATTTTTCCCAAGCATTAATTTTTGTTTTTTCAATCTCTTGCTTGTTTTTGGTCTCTAATTGTTCTGAAATAAATTCATTAAATTTTGTTTGCCAGTTTTGTAAAGCAAAATTAGAATCAGATTTTTCTTTACTGAGGCTGTCTAATTTTTTACTTACTGTCTCGAGGTTATTTTTTTTATCTTTAATTGTATTGATTAATTCAGAGAGTTTATTGGTTTCTTTTGTTTTTTCTACTTCAACATTATCAATATGCATTATAATTTCATCAATATTCTGTTGCCTAGAAGATTCTGATTTTTCTGAGTGCTCTATATCTTTTTCGCATTTAGCTATTTCGCTTCCAATATGATAAAAATCTGCTTGAGTAGAATTAAAAGCATCTTGTTGGCCACTTCTTTTTAGTCTAGTTTCTTCAATCATTTTATCTTTATTAGTTAATTTTGATTTTTGTTTCTCATGTTCAATGCTATTCTTGCTAATATCTTTATCTAGATTTTCGATTTCAGCATTATAATCAGTCCATCTAATACAAAGTAAGTCAATCTTTAAATCTCTTTCGGTATCCTTCAATTCTTTATAATCATTTGCTGCTTTGGCTTGTCTTTCAAGTTTACCTAACTGTGAACTAATCTCCTTCATTACATCATTTAACCTATTAAGATTATCTTTTGTATGTTTTAATCTGAGTTCAGTTTCTCTCCTCTTTTCCTTGTATTTACTTATACCGGCTGCCTCTTCCAAATAAGTCCGCAACTCTTCTGGCTTAGCTTCTACTAGCCTTGATATCATTCCTTGTTCTATAATGGCATAACTTCTGGGTCCTAGGCCGGTCCCAAGAAAAACTTCCCTAATATCTTTTCTTCTACATTTAGTAGCATTTAAGTAGTAATTTGAAGAGCCATCTCTCGATACTTCTCTTCTTATTACTATCTCTGAAAATCTAGCAAACTTAGCGTCTAGCGTATTATTTTCATTATCGAAGTATAGCTCTATGAATGCTTTACTGACCTCTGGCCTTGAAGAAGATCCAGAAAATATGACATCCTCCATAGAGTCTCCTCGAAGGTTTCGAGCAGAAGATTCACCCATTACCCACCTTATGGCGTCTATTATGTTTGATTTGCCGCAACCATTTGGTCCAATTATGCCTGTGAGGTTGCTGGGGAAAGATAATGTTGTTGAATCAACAAAAGTTTTAAAGCCAGCTAATTTAATTTTTGTAAGACGCATAGAAAACCCTTCAATAGATTATAATATTATCTTAGGTATAATACTACTATCAGGAGATAACAATAATGCAATCAAAAGATAAAATTCTAGATGTTTTTGATAATCCTCAAGTTAAGGAGGATTATCTCATAACTATGGAAATACCCGAATTTACCTGCTTATGCCCATTAACTGGACAACCAGATTTTGCCGAATTTGTTATTAATTATGTGCCAGATAAGTTATGTGTGGAATTAAAATCTTTAAAATTATATATGGGTTCATATAGAGACATAGGAGCTTTCCATGAAGATAATACAAATACCGTCTTATCTGATATTGTAAAATTAATTAAACCAAGATATGCATCAGTCATAGGTTATTGGAAAGTTAGGGGTGGCATAATTACTACTATTACAACAAAACATACAAAAAAAGGTTGGCAAGATAAAAATAATATCTTGATTTAACTTAATGAGAATATTTAGACTACATTTTTTATTAGCACTTATATTTATTTTTCAATTAATGACAGATATTTATGCTGAAGGATATCAGATAGTCAGACAAGGTGGTCTTTATTTAGAAGAGATAACAAAACAAGAATCTAACATGCTTGCAATGCATGGTTTAAATAGGTTGACTACAATAGAGTTTAATAAAAAGTTTTATTTATTATATGGCATTCCGCATAATATTAAAGAAGGTAAAAATATAGTAGAAGTAAAAATTAATAATCAACAAAGATTTTTAAACATGGATATCAAACCAAAAAGATTTGATATACAGTATATCAACATAGCAAATAAATATATATCGCCAAATACTGCTACCCTATCGAGAATCAAGAAAGAAAGGAAGAAAATTTCTCAAGCGAAAAATTTATGGTATGACTTAAATCCTGACCTATTATTTATAAAACCAGTAGATGGGATCATCACAGGAAGATATGGAACAAAAAGATTTTATAATAATAAAGAAGGAAACTATCATAATGGCTTAGATATTGCTGCTGTAAAAGGCACGCATATTATATCTCCTTCATCAGGCAAAGTTATCTTAACTGGAGACTATTATTATAATGGTAAGTTTATATATCTTGATCATGGAAAAGGTCTTAAAAGTATTTTTATTCATTTAGATCAAGTACTTGTAAATCCTGGTCAAATAATAACAAAGGGTGAAGTCATCGGTAAGGTTGGTAACACTGGTGCCTCTGCAGGACCACATCTACATTGGTCGGTAATATTAAATCAGACATATATAGATCCCGAAATATTTCTACAACAACGAATAATTAGATATTTTTCCCTTGAAGGTTGAAGCGATACATAGCAAAATAGAACATGTTATAAATATAAGGAGGGGTAATTATGCCACAATATGTAATAGAAAGAGATATTCCAGGAGCTGGAGATTTAGGACAATCTGACCTGCAAGGAATTTCACAAAAATCTTGTGGAATACTGAAAGATATGGGAACTGGAATTGAATGGGTTCACAGCTATGTAACAGGTGACAAAGTCTACTGTGTATATAATGCTGACAATGAACAACTCATAAAAGACCATGCATCAACAGGTGGTTTTCCAGCAAATAAGATATCAGAAGTTAAAAATATTATCAGCCCAAAAACAGCTGAATAATATAATTTACTAAAGATCAAAAACCCATTCACTCGAATGGGTTTTTTTGTGTAGATAAATTAATTTTTATTGGTATTCCAATAAGTTTTAACTTATCTATATAAAAATTCTTAAGGTACTTTTCATAGGATGGAGGTAATTTATCTATCTGATTTCCGAATATAGTAATCGTCAAAGCATCAGACTTTGCTTGTTGGGCAAATTTTAACCTTATTCTTCTATTATTAATAATTGGAGGCTGATGCTCATCTATAGCCATATTTAAAATTTCTGTTAGTAAAGATGACTTATATCTCTTATAAATTGAGTATGCAATTTGGCTTACTATATATAGTAATTTTTTAATATTCTGCTTATTTAGAGCAGATATTAAAACAATAGATGCATTGTCTGTAATTTTAGAAAAATATTCTAATTCTTTTTTTAACTCTTTGATTTCTTGTTTTGATTTATTATCAATTTTATTCAAAGCTATAATAAAAGCCTTATTATATTTTTTAATAATATTTAAAATAGTTTTATCTTGTTTTGTGATACCTTCATCTGCATCTATCATGAATATGCATATGTCTGTTGTTTTGATTGTCTCTAAGGTTGATCCTATGCTAAATTTTTGCAGTATTGAGATTGTTTTAGATTTACGAGTAATTCCTGCGGTATCGTATAGTAGAAAATTATTATCTTTAAATGTAAATGGAATTTCAATAGCGTCTAATGTTGTACCAGCGATATCTGAAATAATCATTCTATCTTCGTTTAATAAGGTATTAATTAAGGTAGACTTTCCTGCATTAGGTTTACCTATTATAGAGATTCTTCTAAAGATGTTTTTTTGTTCAGTAATATCAGATGATTTTATGATAGATAATCTCTCTTTTAGTTCACTTAGACCAATATTAGTCTTTGCTGATACCATAAATACTTCCTTTATTCCTAATTTATAAAAATCACTGATAGGATGAGATTTTTTTGTCAAGTCGCATTTATTAACTATAAGAACTATTTCACGATTAAGTTTTCTTAACATTTTACATATTTCATAATCTTGATTAGTGAGCCCATCACTAGCTGATACAACGAATAAGATTAAATTTGCTTTTGAAATTGAGTTAGAAGCTTGCTTTATGATCAATTTACTAAATTCATCAAAATTTTCTGGTATGCCTCCAGTATCTTCAATATAAATATTTTTATTCTCATACTTCATATAGCCAGTATTAATATCTCTAGTAACGCCATGATAGTCAGCCACAAGAGATTTTCGAGCTTTAGTTAACTTATTAAATAGGAGGGATTTACCTACATTCGTTCTGCCAACAATAGCAATAGATTCATTCATTTTAAAAATTAATTAATTTTAATTGCGTTGAGTCTACCATCTTTACTAGTGATATAAAGTATTTTATCGCGCATAATGCCTTTAGATTGAAAGTCTACTTCACCTATAATACTTTTAAAAGATAAAAGATTGCCAGTGTTTTTATCTATTATGATTATGTGACCTTCATTACTCAAACTAACGGTATAGTTGTCATATAAGAATTGTTGTGTAGAATTAATATTTTCATCTATAGTTATTTTCCAAATAATGCGGCCATTATATTTATCAATTGCATAAATATTACTTGAATTATCTGCAACATAAAGGTTGCTATCGTCAATGCTCATATTTGATAAAACAGACATTGACCTAGTCCAAATTAAATCTCCTGTAAAGATATCTAGTGAGACTAAATTCCCTTGATATGAACCAACAAATAGCGAGCCATCGTTAATAATCGGTGTCATTTCGATATCACGTAATGACTCTAACTCATTCCTCCCTGATCTAGGAGAGATAGAAGCTAACCAATTTAGTTTGCCTGTATCATATTTTAAAGAAATTATGTTTCCATCATCTCTAGGGATATAAACATTAGAACTATAATGAGCTATAGCTCCGGAACCTTTAATGCTTAGCGCAACATTTCTTCCTTTATAGTTCCATTCAATTTCAGAATTAATAATATTTATAGCTGTAGTATCCCCATCATCTAATTTTATGTATACAAATTTATCGATACCTATTGCAGCTGAGGAGGCTTCACTCTTAAGTTGAACAAGAACATCAGGATTGAGTTTAGATTTATCAAAGATATTAATAATATTAATCTTGTCTAATAAACTATAAGTAGACTCCAATCTTTCAATTTTATAGCCATAAAACTTACCTTCATTAGTTCCAAAAAATAACATATTATTATGAACGCATAATCCAGAAGATACATTTAGGTCAAATTCATATGTCCAATTAATTTTTCCAGAGTTAATATCTATAGAGGTTACATAGCCATCAGAATCAATAGTATAGGCGGTATTATTTTCAAAAGCAGGTTGCAAAACACCCGTTTTAAAATCACGAGATTGTCCAATATCAATGGACCACAGTAACTGCGTATCAATGGCAGAACTTTGTTGTGGCGCAGATTTTACATTTTTGACGTCTATTAGAGGTAGATAATTAATGAAATCACCATTAATAAAAGAGTTATAAGAGCAACTACTTATAAAAAATGAGAGTGAGAGGATTAATATTTTTTTCATAATAGCTTAGTTTATAGAGTTGAGTTTATTTTCAATAATCTTACGTTTATTTGGTGTTAAATCTTTAGTCAAAGAGGATTCATAAAGTTTTTTTGCATCTTGAATATTGTTATCAAAATATTCTATATCACCTAATATCTCAATCATGAGGGGGTTATCTTTATAGCCAGATATTGACATAATAAATGTTTTAGCAGTTTCTTGTTCATCCATAAGAACGAGTAATCTAGCATATCTTAACTGTGCGATAATAATAACTTCTTCTGATTTATTATTATTTATGATGAAATCAAGAGCATTTAGAGATTCATTATATTTTTTAGCATCATGATGAATCTTAGCTTCATAAAGGCCGATCATTCCAGTATATATATTAGATGGGTAATCTTTTCTAAACTTTTCAGAAAGAGTGAGAACTTGTTCGAAATTTCTATCTTTAAATTGCTCTATAGCATTCTGATATTCTAATGATAATTCATGCTGCATATTTGATGTAGAGTTTTCATAATATTGAAATCCTAAAACCAGGCTTAGTCCTATGGTGACTCCATAAAAAATACTTTTGATATTTTCTTTGAACCAAGCAATGAGCCTATCTTCCTCTTCACTGTATTGTTTACTCATATAAAGCCTCTAACATTTTAATTAATTCCTCCCTACTCACTACTTTATCATCCATTTTAGTATCACAAGTTTTAACTATAAAGCTACCATTATTAGTATTTTCATCTGAGATCA
>MDSV01229655.1_pt1 | contig 12671 bp, 9 predicted proteins | sample 810851 | NCBI WGS metagenome assembly MDSV01 (sample SAMN05326640, study PRJNA326480) | marine metagenome | isolation source: seawater | place: Atlantic Ocean: North East | collected 2012
CATACGCGGAAGTGACCTCACCTGGCGCCGCACCGTCCTCAATTCAATTGTCGAGTTGCAGAGCCGGAGCGGTTCAAGATTCGACATACGCCGTGAGTGTTTGGGTGAAAGGGACAGAGCCGGGCCTCGCGTTCAATGTGTCCACCGCGTACGCTGATGCGCCATATCAGACCCTTCATGCAGAGTCATTTGTGACGGATACGGAATGGACCGAATACTGCTGGGAATTCACGGCAGATTCGACGGTTTACGATGCCCTTCGTGTTGTCAAAATCCAATTCTTGGAAACAGGCACATACTACATCGACGGTGCAGCATTGCAGCCCTTGGGACATGTTTGTTCCAGTGACACCCAAAGTCTGAATCAAGAGCAAATCATTTCTGAAGTGTCGTGTTTTCCCAATCCGGTGCGCCAAAAACTGCATGTCAACATACCTGTGTCGTGGGGAGTGATTGAGGCCAATTTGTTGTCTGGCTCAGGTCAGCATTTGAAACGTGTGGCCATTCAGGGGCAGACCACAATCGACATGCAATTCCTTGCGCCCGGGTTTTACTTTTTGGTCTTGAATGGAAAAGAAGGTCAGCGTGTCACGAAGGCCATCCAAGTCACATCGCTTTGATTGTTTGATGCATTTGGACATGAAACATCTCAGCCTCATCATGCTCATTGCAGGCTCGTGCAATGTGCTCTTTGGTCAGGGCGATGACGTTTTCCCAATTTCTGTCACAAGACAATTTCACCCACCCACTTCAGTGTTGTGGGAGAATCCCAATGACGGAAGCCCCTCTGAACATGTCCTGTCGCCTCAGGGCATTTCAGCGCCTGTCAAAGGCAGTCACTTTGGGTACACTCATCCCCACTTTTTGGGTGATGCCTCTGTTGAGGATACGGCGCTTATCGCAAGGAGTCGGGCCCTCGGGCCGGCCTACATTAGATTTCCAGGAGGCAATGGAAGCAACAAATATTTCTGGGATGGCAATCTCCCTGTCGCAATTTTGCAGGACGATGTGGTGACTGTTGATGGGTTGATTGACCCTGATGCATTCAACATGGGCATTGATGAGTTGTTCCAAATTTGTGATTCTACAGGTGCAGAACCCGTCCTCGTTGTCAATTTTTCATTTGCGAGATACGGGCCTGGTGATGACCGCGTGGCGAATGCAGCGGGGTATGCAGCGGATTGGGTGCGTCATGTGAATCAGACGTTGGGCAGAAATGTCCGCTACTGGGAAATTGGCAACGAAAACTACGGTCAATGGCAGGCTGGGTATATGGTCGAAGGAGAACAGATTACAGGGACCATGTATGGCGAAATGTTTCAAGTTTTTGCAGATTCAATGAAATCTGCAGATCCATCCATCCAACTTGGGGCAGTCATTTATCCTTTGGACGAGGATTACGACGATTGGACTGCAGGGGTGTTGCCCGAGGTTCAAAATCACGCCGATTTCTTGATTGTGCACGACTACTTCACCTTCAGTCCCAACGAGAACAACATTTCATACTCACAAATGATGGCAAGTGTGTCTGAAGTGTCGGAGGATGCAGCTTCCGTGAGGTCCATGGTCTCGCAATACACCTCGAAGGACCCAGATCATTTTGCGCTTGCATTTACAGAGTTCAACTCCAACACGGGAAACCGTGAGGTGGCGATGGCCAATGCCCTTTTCATCGCACGCGTGCTGCTTTCCCAAATTGAAGAAGGCTTCGATTTGTCGATGATTTGGAATTTGCAGAGCGGCGTTGCGTCAGACGGGGGCAGCCATGGCTTGTTGGCAAAAAACAGCCCGTTCCAACCTGACGCCTCTCCTCGACCCACCTATTTGACGTGTTGGTTGTTGCAGAAGTATTTGGGGGTTTCAATACAACCGATGAACACGGGCACCCCAGGGGTGTATGCAGTTGAAACGATGCACGCCGACGCGGCACGCGGTGGTGTCCTCATCAATACCAGTTCACAAGCGCACAACGTCACATGGGATTCTCCGTCTTCGTCTAGACCTTATGTGCACTGGGATGTCTTGAGTGCGCAGCACGAGACTTCCAAATTGGTGATGTTGAATGGCATCAGTCCGTCTAGTGTGGAGGGAGGTCCTGTGGCTCCAGAACGTATGATGAGTCGAGGAACGTTGGAGCCAGGTGCGGTCATCTTCACCGTCCCTGCTTACTCGATCTTGGCCTTTTCGAGGGCTTCGGCATTGGAAACAGAGACAATTGTTTCTTGTGAGCCATACACACTGAACAACCAACTCTACACGTCTTCCGCACTCGTTTCAACGTACAGTCTCGACGCTCAGACGGGGATTGCAGTTCCATCGCAATATGAGCTTCTCATTGCTGAACCTGGTTATTGCAGCACTGAGGGCTGTATGGATTCAAATTTTCTCGAATTTGACCCTTTTGCAGTGGCGGACAATGGTTCCTGTCAAACCCCAGTTGTCTTGGGCTGTATGTACAACGAAGCGGCCAACTTTAATCCAGCGGCCAACGTTGACGATGGCTCTTGTTCGATGATTGTAGATGAGAATTGTCCCGAAGATTTGGATGGTGATGGCAGCGTGAATACGTCGGATTTGCTCGTGTTGCTGTCCACCTTTTCAGCCATCTGTCAGTGATTCTTGAGACAACGTACATACGGGGTTTGATGTGTCTCGCATTGGGAATGGTGATCGCGGTGTCATCGCATGGGCAACGACCACCGATGCATGGCAACCCTGGTTGGTTTCTGGACGACTGGCAACCAAAAAAAGCGAAGCTGCCGAAGAATGTGAGGCAGGTTGCTGCTCCCGAAACAATTCCGGATGCATTTGCGTCAGTGGATTTTGGGACTCCTCTGACCAAGGTGAGTCAACACATCTTTGGAAACAACCTCGGCATTTGGGTGAATCGATCGAATGTCGACAAGGAAGAATTCATTTTGCCACTCCGTGACATGGGTGTTTCTGTCATTCGGTATCCCGGTGGAAATGCTTCCAACGATTTTTTCTGGAATGCCTCAGAAAGGTCTGAGTGTCCTCCCGGTGTCCCGGATACGATTTGGAAAAACAATGGGAGGCAAACACCGCCAAAGTTGGGTCGCGAGGGCAACTTCAAGTTCAGTCCCGAGCATTTTTACGATTTGCTGTTGACCACTGGAGCGACAGGGTCAGTTTGTGTCAATTACTCCTATGCGCTTTACGGGGAAGAAGAAGAGGAGGCCAAACGAGTTCAGCTTGCTGCGGAGTATGCTGGAGATTGGGTGCGGCATGCCAATGTGGAGCACAAGCTTGGCATTCAGTTTTGGGAGATTGGCAATGAAAATTGGGGTCCATGGCAGGCTGGGTACAGTGTCCCAGGCCGCGGAGACATCAGCCCCAAGAAATACGGGGAGCACTGCAGAGCTTTTATTGAGGAAATGAAGGCTGCTGATTCATCCATCAAAGTGGGTGTGGTTGGATATCAAAAACCAAAGTCCAACAACCCGATTCAAAGTCGGTGGAATGAAGAGGTTCTGCCGGAGGTCGCAGAGGTTGCCGATTACATCATTTTACACGACTACTTCACCGAATTCAAGGCAGTTTTGAGTCCTGAAGAAATGTTTGCCTCTGTGGATACAGCATATTCACACATTGACGTCATCAACAAGGTTTGGGCTGAAACGGTGCAATCGTCTGACCCGCCACTGCCGATTGCATTGACTGAGTTCAACACCCGCAGCCGAGCAACCATTAGCGCTGGCAATGGTGCGACGAACGTGTCACATTCGGCTGGGCTTTTTGTTTCTCACGCTTTGGGGGAATTCATCCGTCAGGGTTACGGTTCAGCCATGATGTGGGACATTTCAAATGGCTATGCAGATGGGGAAGATCATGGGGTTTTTGCATCTCCTAAGGAACATGACGTTCCAGAGTTGACGCCACATCCCTCATTCTATCATTACTACATGTATGACAAATGTTTTGGTGACACCTACTACGATTGTCCTACAGATGATCCACAATTGCGGGTGCATGCCTCAAGTTTTTCCTCAGGTGAAGCTGGACTTGTCATCTTAAATGGAAGCAGAAAGGCGCGTACGTTGGAAGTTGAATTGGTCAACATGGGGGGAGCGAGGAAAGCATACCAATACCTCGTGCACAATGACGACCCCTTGTCGCGCAAAACATACATCAACGGTGAGACAGGACCCCACGCCGCGGGTGGGCCCGAGAGGTATTGGAAGGTTCCTGCGTTGTCCTGGCCACTTGACACGAATAATCTGGTTGTGGATTGTCCACCTTTCAGTGCCAGCTACGTGCTCATAGAGTGACTTCCCTCCTCAAACAAGGCTCAATCTCACGGCTGTGTGGGCGACTTTGCTTAAAATTAAACATTGATGCGTGACTTCATGAGATTGCTTTCATTTTGCCTTTTTTGCTCAGTTTGTTTCGTTTTGTTGTGCTTTGGTACCACAACAAATCCGCAACAGTCAGATGATCTGGTCCCATCACCTGTCAATGTCTTGTTTGTGGCCATCGACGATTTGAGACCTGAATTGGGTTGTTACGGAAGCTCAACAGCAATCACGCCAAATTTTGATGCGTTCGCGCAAGAAGCTTTTGTTTTTGAGAGGGCTGTTTGCGCTGTCCCTGTATGCGGGGCATCCCGGGCATCTGTGATGACGGGTTTGCGACCCAATGAAGATCGATTTAGAACATTCTCTTCTCGGGCGGATGAGGATGCACCGGAGGCTCCAACGATGGCTGAGTGGTTGAAGGCTCATGGTTACACTGCGGTGTCGAATGGAAAGATTCTCCACAAGAACCTGGATTCAAAAGACGGGTGGAGTGAGAAGCCATGGAGGCCTGACCGGATTTTCCGGGATTATCAAAATCCTGAAAACACGCGCATTGTGGCTTTAGGGGGCCATGGTCCTGCCACGGAGCGTGGAGGTGAATCCGCTGTTTACGCGGATGATTTGATTTTGGAGAAAAGCATTTCAGACCTTGAAAGACTGTCCCTGGGAGAAGACCCGTTTTTTTTGGGAGTCGGCTTTTTCAAGCCACATCTTCCATTTTGTGCTCCTGAACGTTTTTGGGACCTGCATGATCCTGACTCAATAGGTTATGCAACAAATCGATATGCACCGAAACATGCGCCAGAGGAGGCGATGCACTCGTATGGTGAATTAAGAGCATATGATGACATTCCCAGTGAAAGCCAGCTAGACGTGCCAGATTCGATGCAATTGATTTTGAGACATGGATATCATGCATGCGTGAGTTACGTGGATGACTTGTTTGGACAACTTATTCAGAAACTGGAGGAAAGTGGGCTGGCTGACAATACCCTCGTCGTGGTTTGGGGGGATCACGGATGGCAACTCGGAGAGCACAACCTGTGGGCCAAGCATGCCAATTTTCAAACTTCGCTGAAAGTGCCTCTTCTTATTCGTCTGCCAGGTCAGGAAAAGGGGCTTAGGGTTTCGTCAATGGTGGAACTGACGGACTTGTATCCCACGATTTGTGCGCTTTTGGGCATCGAGAGGCCTCCTCACGTTCAAGGGGTGGATTTGGGCATTGCAGTCGATGGGCAAAACAAGGCACAAAAGAGGCCAGGCTTTTCGAAATTTCATGGTGGTGAGACCATCACGACCGAAGCTTTCAGCTACACAGAATTTCGGAACAAAACAAGGACCAGGGTCACGGGCACAATGTTGTTCGATCTTGCCGAAGACCCGAATGAAAATCTAAACATTTCTGATTTCTCAGACGTTGCATCCATCAAAGCGAAGTTGTCGTCAAGGCTAGACTCGTTGAGAAAAGTTGCAGTCGAATAGTGCATGGCTAGCTTCAGTTTTTGTGCGCACAACAGGTGGTCTGGCCTGTGGAGCGTGGATCAGGTGACACTGATTGTTCCGGTCCGGACCCTGAGTCCATTGGCCCTCGCCACTGTCAGCCATTGGCGGGAATTGATACGAACGAAACATACAAATTGCGGTTGGTCAAGATTCATGGGACGCGCACTCACTCTGTTTACTTTATTGGTCTGTTCCACGACGGGACTGTCTGCTCAAAATTCGATTGAATCGGACAACGCGTTCATGCGCTACATCAAACGTGTCTTTGAAGCGGAAGAGAATCCGACGGCGCCAAAACTGATCAATTATCCTACCCTTGCCTTCGCGCCTGAAACCAACTGGGAAATTGGTGTTTCAAGTTTGTATGTCTACACCGCAAATCGAGATTTGACGAATCGCTTGAGTGAAACAAAGTCCTTTGCCTTCTATACCCTCGAGAATCAATACGGTCTTTGGTTGGATCACGCCTTGTACACTGACAAGGACAAGTGGTTCTTCTTGGGGAAGGCGAGGTATCAAAATTTCCCATTGCTTTATCACGGGATTGGCAGGGAAAGTCCTGCAGAAGTTCAAAGCATGATTGAGGGGAGATATCTCATCTTCCGTGAACGGATCATGCGAGAAACGAGGCGCTCCTTGTATGTCGGCCTCGAATTGGACGTCCAAAAATTGAGCGGGGTAGGGTATACAAGTTCTACCGAAGATTTTACGCCCCCCGAGTTCGGTGGAGCCGGGTCAACAAATTTGGGATTGGGTCTGGGGGTGATTTACAACAACATCTACAACGCCATGAATCCGAGACAAGGGGTTTACAGCGAGTGGGGATTCTTGGCTTATGATGCTTTTACGGGAAGTGACTTCGACTTCGTGTCTTACATCTCAGACAACCGTTTTTACAAACCGATTCAGGCCAACAAGGTGCTGGCGTTTCAAATCTATGGTCAACTGACCACGGGCACCCCTCCCTTCAACATGTTGGCGCTCATGGGAGGAGAAACTTTGATGCGGGGGTATTACCTCGGAAGGTACCGCGACAAAAATCAGGTGGCGGGTCAGGTCGAATACCGCGTATTGCCATTTTCCTTTTCGAAGCGCTTGGGGGCAAGTTTGTTTATGGCGACTGGGCAAGTTTTTGGTGACGACTTTTCTTTTGATTGGAAGCACTTTTTGCCAGCTGGTGGAGCGGGTCTTCGGTTTTTGATTTTCCCAACGAAGGACATTTACACTCGACTGGACATGGCCTTCACTTCTGAGGGTCAAGGCTTCTATTTCTTCATTGGCGAAGCATTTTGAGACCAAACATTTCTTGTGCCAACACGACAATTGTAGGCGTTGCCTTACGAACGACTCATGCATTTCCAGTACCTTCCAAAGCATGAGGAATTTGATTGCAATCGCATTTGTGATGTCAACCTGCGTGGCATTCGCTCAAATTGTACCCACAGCCTCTGGGTACAATGAAGACGTTGTGTGGAGTCAGGTGTTTACTCAAGGACCTGCAGGGAAGGTGAACCGTGGCATTGTGGATTCTGCGGGAGACTGTGTGGCAGTTTCTATGCCAGAGGATTTGGCACGTGTAACCAAGGTCAATGGCGAGAATGGAGTTCTCGTCTGGACGGTCACAATCAACAACCGAGTCGGATTTGGGATCTGTGAGATTCCGGGTGACGGGCATCCAGACTACATCGTATCAGGTGGAGCGCAAAACAGTCAGGAGCGCTGGTTGACGAGACTTCATGGTTTGACAGGAGAAGTGATGTGGGACCAAGTTTATTCATACCCGGGTGGTGGAGGACAATACGACGGCCTCCGAACTGTGATGGTGGGTTCAGATGGTTTCCTTTACGCCTCCGGATTTGTCCAAGGCGATGAATCCGACACCATTTTTGTGGTTTATGCGGGAAGTTCGGTTGTGATGAAGGTTGACCCTGTAAATGGAGATGTCATTTGGTCTTCGGTCAACAATGCTTCGGAGTATGCTCTGGCCACAATTCAAGGCCCTAACGGAGACTTGTATTCTGGGGGTGTCATGTACGACGAAGGACTCTCGCTTACCAGGCGCTCGCTTGACGGAACAGTCCTTTCAACTGCAGTCCTCCCAAATACAGAAAGCGTCATTCCGTATGACTTGGCCACCGGGTCCGATGGGCAGATCTATTATGGAGGTCACAGCCCGAGGCAAGGTGCAGGATTTCCATATGACTACACGTGCATTTCATTGGACGTAGAAGGAACCATTGAGTGGAGATACGACTACGCGAACCCTCGTGGATACAGCCTTAATCACATTCGCAACGAGCTTTACGGGCTGGAGGCAGGAACTGACGGGATTTACATGTTTGGAGGAAGTGGGGATGAGAGTGGTTATAGCGCAACTTTGCCTCCTTTTCCATCTTCTGACGTTTGGGTTGGCTGGGTGTTGCATGTCGACTTTGAGGGTGAAATTGTGGCAAGTGATGTTTTCGATCATGCCGGAGTCAACTCAGCCACCGAGTACGGTGCGTTGATTGAAGGAGGGTACGTGATTTTTAACGACACCGATGCAGGAGGTGACACTGAGGTTGGGATGATCAAGATCTTGAATGGAAGCAACTCGACACCAAACTCTTGCGCTGAGGATTTAGACCTGGACGGGGTTGTTGGCATTTCTGATGTGCTGCTTGTCCTTGGAGAATTTGGATGCGCATCGTCCTGTTTTGGAGACGTTGATGGCGATGGTCTCGTCAATGTTGCGGACGTCCTGCAGATGATTGCTGCCTTTGGCAGTGAATGCAGTTGATGGAAGCATGAAACGGACCAAATCGGGGTCGAGGGTATTCGGCCTCTGTCCTGCGGGGTCTACAAGTAAATTGAGATTTGACCAGAAGCTGCGTCAAGAAAGTGGCCTGACCCTCTCAACAGGCCAAGCGTCCATGTAGCCCTCCTCCCAGTTGTCGTCCAGAAGGTGAGCTGGAACCAAACAGGCGTCCAGTTCATGTCGGATTTGGATTTCGTCCAAGTCTTGGCCGATGATGACGATTTCAGTTTTCCGATCTCCGAATTGGGGGTCCCACGCTTGTTCGATGTCCATTTGGTTCTCGACGAAAGACGGAAATTGAGTCCTCGAGGAGAAAGGCATGCTGCTCCACCACAACCCCGCGCTGTCTGTGCGAATCGACCCTCCCGCTTGACCCCAAATCAAGGCTTGGTTGGGGCGCGAGGCGATCCAAAACAGCCCCTTGCTTCGGATGATGTTGGATGGAAACTTGGCATGAAAAAAATGCCAGAACCGTTCAGGGTCGAAGGGAAGCTTTGTCCTGTACACGAACGAGCCAATCCCATATTCCTCCGTCTCTGGGGTGTGTTCCTCTTTGTTCAGCTCTTCAATCCAGCCCGCACTTTCTTCGGCTTCTTCAAAATCAAACAGTCCCGTCTTCAGAATGCGTGTGGGATCGATTTCGCTGAAGTTGGTTTCCAAAATCTGGGCACCGGGATTGAGTTTTTGAAGCGTACCTCGGAGAATGCCGAGGTGCTCTTCCGACACCATGTCGATTTTGTTCAGAACAATGACGTTGGCAAACTCGACCTGGTCTGTGAGCAGGTTGACGATGGTTCTGTCGTCCCCTTCAATGTCTGTGAGTTCTCGGTCCTCTAGCGTTTCTGGGCTTCCAAAGTCGTTGAAGAAGTTGGCGGCATCGACCACCGTCACCATGGTGTCCACGTAACTGAATGCACTGAGGTCAATTCCGTTGTCTTCGTCCACAAAAGAAAAGGTTTGGGCCACGGGAATGGGCTCACTGATGCCTGTGCTTTCAATGAGCAAATAATCAAATCTCTCCTCTTGAGCTAGGCGTTCGACTTCTTCCATGAGATCCTCGCGAAGTGTGCAACAAATGCATCCATTGCTCATTTCCACAAGCTTTTCCTCGGTGCGTGACAGGACGTTTTCGCTTGCGACCAAGTTTGCGTCGACATTGACTTCACTCATGTCGTTCACGATGACCGCAACCTTGAGGTTCTGCTTGTTGTGAAGAATGTGGTTCAGCAATGTGGTCTTGCCCGCTCCGAGGAAGCCGGAGAGCACCGTGACTGGAAGTTTGTTGTCAACTTTCATGGATGGTGCAAGTTGGATTGCCACATTGGCAAAATGTCATGTTATAGACGTGCAAACCAATCAGGCCCGAGGCCGAGGTGTATTTCAATGCGGGAAGAAAGAGAGCGTGGGCAAAGGCCTCTGACAACACTGAACATGTCAACACCACCCATGCTGCCCAAAGGCTGCGCCAGACCCATCTCTTCGAACTGGTTTGCATCGAGCGGTACACGGCGAACCCGGAAACGGCCAAGAAGACGAAATCGACTGCGCGCCACCAAGTGGGTGCACCGCTGCAGCAAGCACTCGAACAGGCTTGAGCCACAAACAAAAATGGCGTGGCCAAACAGTGAATCATGCACAAGAAACTTGCGGCGGCACCCACTGTGTCTGACTTGAATGTGAATGATGTCATGAAAATCAAATCTGTTGCGAAATTAGGGGTGCAGCACTTTGTTGCAACCCAGTTGCATTAATTTTGAGCCATGGGCGTTGTCAGAAAAACCAAACACCTCGAACAGGTACTTCGTGTGTTTCGCCAATCGAGCGACCCACTCTCTGTCAGGATGTTGCTCGACGCGTTGGCCAATGAGGTCAACAAGTCCACGGTCTACCGCATGCTTGACAAACTTGAAGACGACGGTGTGATTCATTCTTTTATGACCATGGAGCACATTCGGTTTTATGCGCTGTGCAAGGGCTGTTCAAGTGGTCAACATGTCGACAACCATGCTCATTTTCAGTGCACCTCGTGCAAGCGTGTTTCCTGTTTTTCAGATGAGATTGTCCTGCCAATCCCTGAAAAAGCGCGTATCACAAGCGTCCAAGTCCTGTTGACGGGACAATGTCAGTCCTGCCTGTCGTAAACGAAGGTGCCTTTCGTTTTTGTAGCCCCATTCTGGGAGGGGTGCGCGGACCAAATTGGGGTCAGGGACACACGTTCCCGAAATGACCGAGGAGAAACAGAACGTCGGCCACAGACACCAAACCGTCGTCGTTGAGGTCGGACGGACACGTGGCGCACAATTGAAGGGCTTCTTCGCCATCCGGACAGTCGTTGTCGTTGGTGTCGACCAACAGGGGATTGGTTCCTGCTGTGAGCACTTCAAAACCATCTGTCAAGCCATCGCCGTCGGTGTCGGCCCCAAAGGGGTTGGTGCCCATGTCGTTTTCCAGCGCGTCCTCCAAGCCGTCTCCATCCGAGTCCGTCAAAGGGGGAGGAGCCACAGTGAAATCCATCACAATGGGCAAATGGTCAGAGGCGGAGTGGGTGTCGTCTTGAATCAGCCCCAAGGGTGCGAGGACATCCGCCGGGGTCGATTCGGTCTCCAGCACAAAAGCATGCTCTTTGACAATCACGGCGTCACTGTACAGCACAAAGTCCAACCGTCCGGGAGGAAAATTGCCGTCGCCATCGTCGCGCCAAGTGTACGTGAAAGGCTGATGGGTCTGGCGAGGCAACGCGTCTGACCAAGGTGTTCCATCCCAATCGGGCAGCCCTCCTTGGCCAAAGGTTTGCGTTTGCACAATGTCGCCGTTCAACAATGTATTGAGTTGTTGCGCGTATCCCACCAAGTTCAAATCGCCCGCGTAGACAATGGGCGTGTTCTCGTTCAGGCCGCCTTCGTTGCTCACGATCCAAGCCATCATTTCATCGACTTGATCCTGGCGCGCCGCGTCGTTGCCGCAACAACTCAAATGGCTGTTGATGAAAAGCACCGGGCCTCCAAGGCTGTCGGGGACATTGACCATGAGGGGGTGTTGCTTCGGAATGCCCGTCCACGATTGGAGGTGGTCCCAGCGGCTTGCGGTGATCAAATCGCCATTCTTGGTCGTTTGCCATCCCACGTCGCTTTGAAGGGGCAGCCAGTTGTCGAGCAGCGATTTGACCTCTGTAGCCGTTGTGTTTCCGCATTCGCTGAAGAGATAGACATCTGCGTTCAAGGTCGGAACAATGCGCTCGAACCGCGATTGGCGAACGGGATGAATGAGGCCGTTGCCGAGGACATTGTAGGCACAGACACGCAGGAAGGAGGGATTTCCTTTGGCCACGGAGATGGGGGCGAGCAGAGAAGTGTTGGCCTCGTTGAAATCGTAGACGAATGAAGCTCCCACATCGGGCAGGTCATCGTTGTATTGGGTGTCTCTGAAGAGCAGTCGAATGGAGTCTTGAGGAAAGAGCACATCTCCGGCCTCAAGAACGACATCACGACGAAGGGCGAATTCAAACTCCTTGGACGTCACTGTGGGGGAGGGGACAAGACCAATCTCTGAAAAGTTGACCTGGTCGGCGGGGCCAAAATTGGTGTACGCAAACAGGCCATTGAAATCGATGCCCAGTTCAGATCCGAAGCCTTCCCGCACTGGATAACCCGTTGACGCATCCATGTCGACGTCGATCTGGAGGAACAGGTTGTGTGGATACAGGACGTCGGTCAAGTCGAGGTCTGAGGCCAAACGCACGTAGACGTACAAATGTTCCGCATCGCTGGTCACCTTCATCTCCAACAGGTCAACTGCGGGAACGTCCTCTGTGACGGAATCCTCGACCCCCTCAATGGCAGCCCAATCGTCGAACACACCGTCGAGGACAATGAGGTTGCCTTGCGCCATGACCTGAACCATGCACAGAAGCCCCGTGGCCGTCAAAAGCCATGTTTTGAATGACATCATCACTTCTCTAAGGTAACTTGACCAATGTCTACCTTGAACATTGAAAGCCACATTGATGAAACACTTTGCCCTGATCCTTTCCATGTTGGTGGCTTCCGCTGCCATGG
>MDSV01191280.1_pt1 | contig 12670 bp, 12 predicted proteins | sample 810851 | NCBI WGS metagenome assembly MDSV01 (sample SAMN05326640, study PRJNA326480) | marine metagenome | isolation source: seawater | place: Atlantic Ocean: North East | collected 2012
CTTCTAATCCGAGTTTCGAAGGGGTCTTAAGTGAGATTCTCTTAAGCTCCTTGAGGATTCTCTCTTTTCCTCTTGGTGGGTCATAAAGCTATTTTTTATCGTCAACTCTTTATAACGCTTTCGCCCTTCGGACTCTTCCTTTCGTTTCTCTCTAGTTCTCGTCTGCAGTTGGTCCCTAGTCGGTCTCGTTAGGTAATATTTATATTACTCCTCTTCTCAAATGAGTCAATACTTTTTTTGAAAAAAGTTAAGGTATTTTTAAAAAATAAAAAAAGAGGACATTTTGCCCTCTTTTTTTTATATAAATCTATCTCTAATAATTATATCTAGCTAAAACAACCACCATGGATGTCTGAACTATTCTTCTGCTATCAGAAACCTTTTTAGCAAATTTCTCAAATGACTTGCTGGACAAAAGATTTTTATTTCCTGTCACTGCTGACTCAATAGATGATGATCCAGTAAAAGCATAGTGAGAATAAAAGTTACTTTGACCAGCTATATGAGCTCTCAACCCATAGTTGCCTTCAATATTGCCTGCTTTAACCTGGGCATCAATTAAATCTGACCAAGCTTCAGAATAATCTCCTGCATCACTAACCTGCATTCGATAAATTGTATAAACCTTATTCATGTTGGCATCATCGACACCGCCACTTATCAACTTTCTATTTAAGGCTTGCTCTACAGGCTCTGTTACGTCAGAAACACTGGCAAGAAAAGCCCCAAATTCTGGGGTATAGAATGACTCTGTACCTTTAGCCATATCAGCTTCGCTGTCGTAGCTAATAATGACAGCATGAGATGCATCATCGTACCCATTGAATGCATAATGACCAAGGGTTACAACACCAGGAAATGAAGTTCCCCAATCTGATTTCATTAACTTATCAAATGAGCCAGCAAACTTTTGTACGTCTGAGACTTCAATTGAATAAGTTGCAATGTATCCGTCAGCAAATGTTAATGGTGATATTAACATCAAGCTTAAAAGTAATTTTTTCATAATTCCTCCTTTTTTTTACTCTAGAGTAAATATATTAATCGAATTATTTACAAATATGTTATGAGAATAGAAATTAGTGGTGAATTTTCTTTAATCTTGATTCAAAAGCAAAACTAAAGATAAATATACAAATAATATTTATTAGAACGATTAGTTTTTGAATAGATGCTTGAAGCACCATAGCTTCATAACTTTCTCTAGGATCGTTATGAAAGAGCTGGAAGATTACATAACCTAAAGTTGCAGCTAACAAGAAAGAAAGAGAAATTATGTAAACATTTCTAGATTTTGATCTTATTAAAACAATTACATATAAAAGAATCCCTGGAATAATTAAACGAAATGCATTTACTGCAAAAAAGACATGGGGTTCAAAAAACAAGTCATATGGCGTCAAGCCAACAAAAGCAAAAAATATAGTTCCAAATAAAAAGGACAATGAACCCAGCCAAGCTAATGTATAGGTTAATTTATTTTCTTTATAGAGATTTGGGATAAATAAAAATGCAATGCCCACAATTAAAAAGGTAAACATTGCCTGATTAAAAAGAAACATTGATAAGAAATTTGGTTCTCCAATAAATGAATTAAACCTACCAAGGTCACTTAAAAAGTTATGCGATAAAACATAACCAATTTGTTCAGTATTATGAATGTTACCTCCGGGATAAAGATTGATTGCAAAAATTACAGATACAACAAAAAATATGGGAATTAGTTTAAGTGCAACTGAAGGCCAGAAATTCATTTAAAACTTAATTAATTGCTATGGGGTTAATAATCATTTGGACGGCGCCTCTGACCTTTGCAGGTCCTAGTACAAATAAGAATTCTGATACATTATCATCTGCAAGTTCACCCGTATTCATAGTTTCTAAAATATAGATGCCATTTTCTTGAATCAGGATCCCATGACCTGGATAAGGTTCATTAGCTTTGATTGGTGGAACCACGTCAAGTGACCATGTATCAGCGCCAACTGCAACCACTTCTTTTTCAGCCAAATAGCTTGCTACTTCAGGAGTAATTCCAGGTGCGCCCGAACCCCACTCTTGGGGATTTGAATCGTACTTATGTTGAGTCCATCCTGTATGGAAAATTACAACATCACCTGATTCAACCGAAATATTCTGAGAACGAAGTGCTTTTTTAACGTCCCTTAAATTAAAAGTTTCACCAGCCTTTAGGTGATCAACTTTTTTTACTGCTGCTATATTAATCAGCAATCCTCTCGCCACTAAAGGAGGTATTTTTTCAATTCCAAGCTTAGTTAGACCAGTAATTTGAGAAATCTCTTTGCCATCAAAACAGTTATAAAAAACTGCATCGGGATCACCGATATGCCCTAGCCCATCAATTTGTGGGCCGATACCAAACCAACCCTGAAAAACATCATCATTGTAAGTTGCATTTGGGAATTGGTCTTTGCCAAACTGTCCTGTGGGTTGGACAACCTGCAATGAAAGCGATCTTGGAGGATATGCTGGAGTGTTTTGATCAATGATCACGCCCAGACTGTAAGCCTTGCCAGTCTTAATTAGTTGGCTTGCTTTCAAGATTGATTCTGCATTTATTAAATTAGCATTTCCTATCTCATCTCCCTCACCCCAGCGTGAAAACTCACAAGCTTCATTAGCAACTAGAACAGGTAGAGAAATGACCGCTCCTAATAAAAATAAAATCTTCTTCATATTTATATCTCCATAAAAATGGGAGCCTCAGCTCCCATTAAGCTGTTAAATAATTCTACCTTATTTGATGTTCATCGATGTGTAAGATCTTCTGTTCTCACATGAATACCCTACTTCAGCCAAAGCCTGCTGTTCAGGTAATTGACCATTTACCTTATCCCACCAAAGATCATTATTTTTTCCATATTCAGATAAAGAGTTGGCATACATCACTACGATAAAGTCATGTTTAAAGCCTTGTGCACCAGTTACCGGCCACATCATTTTTCTTCCTAAATTATCACCAACTTTTTTTGCAGCCTGTGCAAATGTGTAATATGCGTTATAAACATCATTCCCTGTTACACCCTCATCAAGTTTGCAGTCCATGTAGATGACATATCCAGGTGAGTAGGACTCTCCCTCAGGAACAGAAATATCTCTTTGCCATACCTCAACTACAGCTGAGTTTACCGCAGGAAGTTTAGCCAATAGATCGCCACCGTTCTCTACCCAATATTGCAAACCTGCAAATTGTTCAGTTGAGTCTGGATATCTGCCGTACCACATAAAATCATGTGTTGGTAATTGATTACTGAAATATGGGGTCATCAGCCCTACACCATAATTTTCAAAAGCGCCCGACTTTTCGGCCCACTTAGCCCAGTCATTTGCCCATTTCACCATATCACCCATGTCTTTACCTGGTTTAAATTTACCAATGTAGTACTCGGCCTTATAAGGCTCATAAGTCGATTCTTGTGAAATTGCATTAAAACTAAAACACAAGACAAATAATGATAAAAAATATTTCATAAAATTCTCCAAAAATAATAATTTAACTATAAAGTAAAATTATTATTGTGTACAAAAAAAGAGGAGCATGTAGCTCCTCTTATTTACCTAAATAATTTGATTAACGCGTGAGCCTAAATCCTAGCTGATTTTGAACCAATAGTTCTTCAGAAAGATTGCTAAGAGCAACAACTTGGCCGTCATCATTAAATCTAAACCTTGTTACAACATTTGATTCAGCTTCTTTATTGTAAAGAGTATTCATGGACTTATTCCATGACCAAACATAAACAACCTTTTCTTTAGGATTGCCTGCTACTTCTATAATCTTGTAATCGATTGCTGGCCAATCTTCAGCCACGGCATCGTTCATATTATCTAAAACCTGAGCCTTAGTAGATTTTGGATTCACCATCCCTCTTTTGAATGAACGCTTAATGGTTTTCCCATTTCTGAAGACCTCAACTTCAACCTTGCCTCCTGGGGCACCACCGAAAGTAAGTTTGCCATTGTCCCAATTTTCTTTGGTCGCTTGAACACCGTTTACTGAAACAAACTTATCACCCACTTTTAAGACTTTCGCTGCAGGGCTACCTTCGATAACACCATCCACCAATCGATCTTCTGAGTTAGGATCATAATAAAAGCCAAAGCCAATGAATCGACTGCCGTAGTTGTAGCCATCTTCGGCCATATACTTTTTGACCATCTTCATGGCTTTATCTTTAGAGGTGTAACCCGCTTCGACCCATTTTTTAGCAGTCATCACATTTTTCATCATGGGGTCTTTCGCACCCTCTTCGTGATGCCCGCTAATAACTGGCAATGTGAGTAACAAAGCTACAGCGGTGATAGATAAATTTTTAAACGCTTTCATATTTTTCTCCTTTAATTAATTGTTATTTCTGATAATCGTTCCGGCATACATTCTGGAGCCTTCACAGCTGTAAGTTTCTCGAACCTGGTTCGCAGCATCAGAGCCATTCAGATTACCCCAATAATTGTCTACCAACCTTCCCCAGTCAGCCCAAGTTGGATTGGCATAAGATAAAACAAAGTCATACTTAGTTAAATCGCTTGGAGCTCCATTTGATGGACGAATAATTCTCGCACCTGATTTCATGCCGCTTGCATGATGAGCTTCTTGTATACCGCTAAGTGCGGCATAAGCATCGCCTAAATTTTTGCCTTCTTTTAGGTCGCAATATCTATACGAAACTGGATATGAATCCGAGAGGTCTTTAGGTGAAAAGTTTGAGACTGCAACCCACTGATAAGCATTGAAGGATTCACCGCAGGTAACTGGAATTGATTCGCGTAACGATCGGTTGCTCCCCGAGAGCCAATTATCATTTCCTTTACCAAGCATTTCTGAATTTTTTACATGGCCTACCCAGATCATATCGAATTCAGTTGTAGGGGTTCGATAGCGAGGAAAAAGCATAGCAGCTGTATAGTTTGTTTCGTCAGTTGCATCCATCCATCGATTCCATTTTTCAACCCATTTCATCATGTCATCCATGTCCTTACCCTCATTGAGAGAGCAGGTAAAATACTCTGCACGAATGGGATCAGGGACTTCTTGAGCCTCCGCAAAAAAACTAGAAAATAAAGCTAGCGCAATAACAATAAATTTCATTGAACTCCTCCTATAAAATATTTACTCTAAAGTTAACTTAACACATAAAAATATGTATTTAAGCAACAACTTTGTAACAAACTATTCAACAATAATATTTTTGTCATTAATTTTTCTTAGTGGTTGCGGAGGAGGCGGCGGAAGCTCATCACCTTCTCCTGAAGTTACAGAAGCAAGCACATCCTCCTCCCAACCGACATCTTCACAACCAACATCTACTTCCCAGAACTGGAACTTAGATGCAGCTTTTGATTATGGAATGGCAGATGGAACATACACTCAGCAAATTACTGTTATTGAAAATAACGAAATCTTAAAAACCGAATATCGTGATATTGGTGAAATTGAAGCTAATCAACTTATCCAGTCTCATCACTTGAGCATGCAACGAGGATGAAAATAGTGCTGCAAATTGCAATAAAACTTTTCATCGAATAATCCTAATATAGGTTTTTTAAAAAAACAATTTTTAAAAAATATAATAGCTGAAGAAGATCACATCAAATGAATCATTCTTTTTATCTCATTGACCAGATTCTCATTCAGCTATAAGCTACGCGCAACTATTAGCAGAGCAAATTCATGTCATTTAAAGATTTGGGTCTATCTGATCCGATTCTTAAAACGCTCAAAAGATTGGATTATTTAACGCCCACCGAAATACAAACCAAAACCATCCCCCTTATTCTCAGTGGTAAAAATATTCTGGCATCTGCAAAAACAGGCAGTGGTAAAACTGCTGGTTTCGTTCTGCCAATCCTTGAGAAGCTTAGGAGCTTGAAATCTCCTAAAAATAAAAATGCTAATGCTCTTATCATTACACCGACACGAGAGCTGACTGCTCAAATTCAACAGAATGTTCTGAATTACGGTCGCAACATGTCGATAACTTCTGCATCAGTGTATGGTGGAGTTAAAATATTTCCCCAAAAAAATAAGCTAAAAAATGGAGTTGGTATCTTGGTGGCAACACCAGGCAGGCTACTAGATCTTATAAATCAAAAGGCTATCTTTTTAAGCAGCATTGAAATCTTAGTGCTTGATGAGGCGGATCTGATGCTTGATATGGGCTTTTTAAATGATATTAAGAAAATTCTAAGGCAACTACCTCAAAGAAGGCAAAACCTTATGTTCTCTGCTACTTTTTCAAGAGAAATTAGGTCTCTTGCTAAAAATCTAAATAATAATTTAATTGAGGTTATGACTGCCTCAAGCAACTCTACAGTTGATTCAGTTGCTCAAAAAATATATGCAGTGGATAAAGAAAATAAATCTAAATTGCTCTGTTATCTGATCAATGAATATCGATGGAGTCAGGTATTAGTTTTTTCTAGAACCAAGCATGGCACTGAGAAAATTGCTAAACAGTTAAACAAATTTGGGATTGAGGCTATTACCATCCATGGTAATAAATCTCAAAACGCAAGAACACGAGCCTTGAAAGACTTTAAATCTTTAAAAGCTCAAGTGCTTGTAGCAACGGATGTTGCTGCCAGAGGCATTGATGTCAATGACCTCCCCTACGTAGTTAACTATGATTTACCTGCTATCCCAAATGACTATGTGCATCGCATTGGCAGAACTGGAAGAGCTGGCAAAGAAGGGAATGCAATTTCTTTTTTTGGTGCTGATGATGGAAGGCATTTAAAAGCGATTAATCAATTAACTAAATTATCGCTTCGTCCTGAAGTGATTGAGGGATTTGAGCCTTCATTTGATCTAAATAAACCAATAAAAACCCCTCGATCTCTAAGCAAAGGCAAGAAAAAATCTAAAAGATATTTTGGCAGAGCTAGAAGAAGGTGAATTATCACCAATGAAACTGGAGCGGGAAACGAGGTTCGAACTCGCGACCTCAACCTTGGCAAGGTTGCGCTCTACCAGCTGAGCTATTCCCGCTTAAAGGAAAATAAATATACTCCTAAGATGATTTAGTTTCAAGCAACATATAAAACAAAAAGCCCACATTAGTGGGCTTAATTTTTTATTTAACTAAACTATAACTAGGTTTTAGAAAATGCCGGTCTTGCTGGATCATAGATAACACCTGAGTTGTAAAGTTCTGGTGTGTCGCATGCAACTGTTTCCTCTAAAATTTCTCTTGCGATACCACCAGATTCCATCCAGTTCTGATTGCCAACTTTCGCGCTATCCGCACTTTCATGAAAATTTCCCCACCAAAAATCGGCAAGTTCATTCGTACCATCACCCATGTAAATACCATAAGCGTAAGCACCAGTTATTTCTAGGGTATCCAGCCATGAATTATATGCATCAATAACTTTCATCATGTCATCAGAAGATTTGCCATTATTGAATTTGCATGGAAAAAATTCAGTAAAGAATGAGCCATCTTCAGGCATCGGTCCAAAGGATTCAACATCTCGATAAAAGGTGAAATCCCATGATGCTCTTTCTTCTCCAAAGCAATCCATCACTGATTCATTTGCTTCCATGAAGGAAGTGGCCTCTTGATCTTCCACCCATGCAGCCCATGCGGCATCAGCTTGAGCCTTAGATTCCCATTGCAATTCCCACCAACCGTTTTCAAATCTACTTTGATCAGTCGCAGGTACGTATCCCCAAGCACCTAGTAAATCATCAGAAATATTAAGTGATCTCCAACCCTGCATCATTTCAGCTACGTTCTCTTGAGTAAAATCTTCACCGCCCACACAAGGGATAAACTCATTGTAGAACTCAACCCCAACAAGATCATAAACAACCCCTTGATCATTAGAGTTTTGCATACAAGATGTAGCGAATATTAATGCAGCAAATAATGTAAATGATTGCTTCATAAATTCTCCTTTAATAATATTTATTAATATAACCAATTTTACTCACTAGTAAAATATTATTTACATCTACTTATAACTTTTTCTTATCTACTTATAATTAGGTGGATTAAAGATTTAAATCTGTCATGCGACCTAAAAACATTAAAACTAGAGCACACAAATTACTATTTATCGGGTTGGTAGCTTTTTCTTCGATCACCATAAGCGCATTTGATCTTGATAATTTTAACCAAGACAATGCTGTTGAGCTTGGTCAAGATTTAATCAATATGCCTTATGGCCTACATCAAGTAAATAAATCAGATAACCATGCAGAAACATTGATTATTGGCATTCATGGCAGCAATTCTGAAGGCTATGAATGGGTTTACCCTTTGTGGAAGCTCAATAATGATTTCACCGAAGTTTACTTTTATCGATGGAATGATGAGCAATGTGCAAACAAAGACAATTATATTTTAATTAATAGCTTAGCAAAGGCTCTCAAAGACAATCCCAATATTCAAAACATTAAGGTTCTTGCTCACAGCTATGGAGGGCTCCATTTATTACACTCATTATCGTTAATAGAAGAATTTTTGGAAACTCAAAGCAGATCATTAAAGACTGAAATTCACTTTATAGCATCCCTCCTCTCACCCCCAAAACTAATAAGTTTGGGGTGCAATATGGATAATAATTTTAAAAATACTTATTCGATGAGTGTTTATAACTGGAAAACAATACAAAGCCTTGATGGGGCCTTCAGGAATTATGCAAAAGATCCACAGGAACTTAAAGCTCCATCCAATATAGAAACAAGACTTCCATCAAGCTATAACGGCCGTAAGCTTGGGCACAACTGGTCAATCAGTTGGGTTGCTGATCAAATATTTAAAGAGTAAAAATTAACTAGCTTTATTTATCGGGTGTATTTTCATCGTCGATAAATTCGACTCCAGCACCGCCGGTCATGACATCAACTATCACACCGATCACCATATTCAATAGCACTACAGCATTAACGATAATGAAACTTATGAAATAAATCCAAGCCCAAGGATGAACTTCTATAACATCTGCCATCACTGCCGCCCAGTCATCGTAGGTAGCAACTTGAGCAAGGGTTAATAAGGCTAAGCCAATGTTACCCCAATTATCTGGATCGGTTTGACTAAAGACCATCGTACCAATTGCGCCCCAGATATAGATAAAGATAAACATTAAAAGCGCAATAAAACCCACTCTAGGAATGGTTTTTATTAGCGAGTCAATGATGTGCCTAAATGCTGGAATTACAGTAATAATTCTTAAGACCCTGATGATTCTTAGCAATCTAGCCACAAAGACACTAGAGCTTGCTCCGATTGGAACTAAACTTAGTACCACGATAGTGGTATCAAATATATTCCATCCGTCTTTAAAAAACTTACCAAAATTTCGCTCAGCCACCATACGAATAATAAGTTCGATTAAGAAAAAAACCGTGATTGAATAATCAAACAGTAATAGGTAATAAAGATATTCTGCGGGAATATCGTATGAGCTTATTCCTGCATAAAGCGCTGAGGCTATGATGACAAAGATTACGAGACCGTTGAAAAACTTACTATTTCTAATAGCAAGAAAGAAATCAATAAAGGCATTCATGTACGGCTACCCCTGGATATGATCATCCAAAAATTATAAAAATTGAGTTTACTGCTTGATGTCAAAGAAACCTTGACGAGTAACGCACTTATCAATCTGTACGTCTTCAAGAGCTTCTAATTCAAATTTAAGTGTACGCATCTCATTTACTTGAGGATCAACACCCTCTGAAGCAAATCCAAGAAAGTTTTTGCCAGTGGTAGGATTGTTAGTACCCAAACCTAGCTGGAAGTAATAAGTACTTCTATCAGCTTCTTCGATCGCACCTTCGGCAACTTCGACTAGCAATTCTTTCATCTTGTTACGTTGTGCTGAAAGCTCAGTACAATCTAAATCTCTATAATTTGGAAATTCAGGATGAAGTTTACCGCCTTGGGTTGTTTGATAAACACCCTGTGGAATGGCACAAGAAAACATTGCACCGCTTAATAATAGAATACCGAATGACTTAATACTTTTCATACATAATCCCTGGATTGATGACATTTTATCACTATAAGCTCAATTTTGGCTATATTTTACATATTTTTAAGTAAACGCCAACATTTTTTATGTTTTTTTAAAATCAGTATAAAAGATAAATTCCTTCAGCCGTGTAGAAATCGTTAGCTCCAGCAGTTGAAGTATCGCCAGTTTTGTAAATATTCAGGCTAAAATCTCCTCCACTTTCTCTCACTGTATATGTAATCCCATACGCTGAATATTGACCGCCATAGATACTTCCCTTGACTGATGCCAAGCCAGACCAGCCATTTTGCATGCTTGGTGTTAGGCTGCCGCTGTAATGTTGATCGGTGCCAACAATTTGCACTGCAAAATCACCATTTACATCTAAGAAACCAGCATTCGTTACAATTGGATTCTTATCATCAAAGTCTTCAAAGGTTATAGATCCTGAATATCCGCTTGTACCCCAATTAAAAGTTGCGCTAACATCTGCGGTGCTGGTGTATTTATGCACGTCGTAATCAGTACCGCTTGCATTATGTCGATGAGCCACATTAAACACTGCCCCTCCATTCATATTAGCCGATCCTGAGGTTGGAATTAAACTTTGATCGATGAGTTCTCCGCCAACCCAGGTACCTAAATGCACCGAGGCGTTTTGATCGCCGGTAGCCACAGCGATATCAGCAGAACTCATAGCCCAAAAACCCCATGATGCGTAGTTAGCATTCCCTTTAGTACTACTAAATGCATCGCCATTTCCTACATTCGACATTCCGTTGTATAAAGTTGAATCAGGATGATCAAGGCTGCTCCAAGTAACCATGACGCCAGCTAGATTGTTGGAACCACCAGAAGTACTATCAATCTGTGTGCCATCATCTTGAATTTCAGCAGCAAAAACTTTATTGGCTAAAAATGCAGATTTTGCATCGGTATTGTCAAGGTCTCCAAATTTTAAGGTCATCGAGCCAGTATCAACAGTGGTCCAATTTGCAGTGTAATTATTTGAAGCAAATGCGGTAATATCCATTGGCGCAACAACCTCAGCAAAGTTAGTGCCATAATTAAAAGTAAAGCTAGCTCGGGTACTGCCGGTTCCAATGGAAGCGAATTGATTGTTGCTGGCACCGCTGACATCAAACTCCAAAATACCATTAAAGTACCCACTCCAATCTAAAGTGCCTGAAGTGCTCGAGCCGCTTGATGGGAAAGAGTTCTGACCTAAACTAGTTTTTCGATAAGTACTGGTATCGGTGTAAGACCGCCACCAACCATTGCCATTTTTTACATTTTGTCTAATTAAAGCTTGTCCAAAAGAACCAGTTAAAAAAGCATCGGTGTTAGCGTTATAAGAAACACCTAAACCCATATTTCCAGATGCATATGGATCTGAAGACGTTAAGAACATTGCACTTGGAGCTGCAGTGTCTGAAGGATTACTGGTACCGCCGGCTGACTCTTTAGCATCCGGTGCCCAGAAACAAGCAGTTTCATTGGAAGTAGCGCATTCTACCGGTGACGTACCGTAAATAACTCCAAGACCATTATCATTGGCATTGGTCGTCCCTTGATAGGACCAATAATGATAACCATCCATCCCAAAACCGCTGTCTCCGGCTGAGTACATCGAGGTCATGTTGCTGCGTCGATTCATGTTTGTGATTACTACATTGAGTAAGCTTTGTTGATCATCTCTAGTATTGCTGGCATCACTATCATTAGCATATGAGTCAGCGAAGGAAATTTGTGCCCACATCCCGACACCCACTCCGTCGTATTTGACCATTTGCTTAAAGAAGCTTGAGCCCTCAGGAATATCATTCCCCCCCACATCATATTCTCTTGAAGTAGAGTGGAGGCTTGAGGAAGACGAAGGTTGCAGAGCTAGCTTTTGCCATTCATAAGCATCATCATAGGTATGGCTGGAACATTCAGAACCAGCATTGGCTCCTGGAGAGCAATAACGTAACCCCACGTCTCCATAGGTCCAAATATTTGTATTGGTCATGGGCATAAAGTTAGGATAAAACCAGCTATCAGAATCTGAGTTAAGACTGGTGCCTAGATACTCAATAGGCAGTACAGCAAAATAAAGTATCCTTCCTGCAAACTTATCAGAGCAATCACCAGAAGAACAACCAACAAATGTGTCCCACATGGCATCGGTATAAATTTGACCTGCTAAAGTTGTTTGGTCTTCAAACAAATTGTAAGTAGATGTGACCGCAGAGCTAGTATTTAGACCCGCAAACCAATTCATGATGAATGAATTATTAAGACCTGAACTCGAATACGCATTGTAATCTGCTACCCCTAAAACAGCACCGTTTGAACCGGTTCGTCCTGGATCACAGATGAAAGTTGAAGCGCCGCTGGCACCACCAATTGTCCCATTTACCAAAGAGTTACAAACTGATGGGATGTTCATAATCCCGGCCGCATTGTAGTAGTGAGTATTACCTACAAGGGCTGAATAATTTAAAGTACCTCCGCCATTAGTTATTGCATCAACAGTTGATTGTGAAATTGTAGTAGTAGGACTTTGGGCGCCGGAAACGATATTACCACTAAAACCACTCCACCCAAGGCCTGAAAAAAGATCTTCATGTTGGTCGCCATTCAGACCTCTTGTGCTCCAACCCGAATGTTCCCACATGGTGGCAGCATAATTTCCTCCACC